>Ga0209582_1000454_pt1 | contig 26703 bp, 24 predicted proteins | sample KloWWTmetKNB5Kit_FD_187176 | JGI IMG/M metagenome (GOLD analysis project Ga0209582, IMG submission 187176) | Active sludge microbial communities from Klosterneuburg, Austria, studying microevolution and ecology of nitrifiers - Klosterneuburg... | ecosystem: Engineered > WWTP > Aerobic digester >...
CGACTTCCCGGAGGCGGGCATCGTCATCGCCCTTCGCCCGCAACTGTCGCCGCCATTTGGAATGCGGGCGCAAGAAATCGTCGGCCGCCGGAACTGCGCCCTTGGTAGCGATGGCGGTAGCCGCGTCCAGCAAAGGCCGTGCAACCGCCGCAGCTTTGAGGTCGAGGCATCGCAGCATGCGCGGGGCATACCGACGGAAGCGGTGATACCCCTGATCAACATAGGCCAGCGGATCGTCGCCCAAGGTGTCCGTCAACGTCTTGGCCGTAGCGACGAGACTGGTGAGCCGTTCCCATCCCGCCCCGCGCGCGACCGCATCTTCCAGCGACGCGCCGTCGCCATGCGCTTCGAGCAATGATTGACCGAGTGCAGTGAAGCCGTTCAAAGTCGCAGTGGTAGCGCCTCTGGTTTCTACGACCCGCGCGTCATGCAGTTGCTTCGCGTCGCGCCAGGTGCGGCCAACGATCCGGTCATGTGTTTCGATCACCGCATCCGCCGTCGCAGTGGCCCATTCAATGACGCAAACCGCCATGATAGCGCGGCGCCGATCGGCGCCGAGATCGCGCAGGCCATCGGCGAAGTAGCGCTCGCCCTGCCGGCGTAGCCGGGCGACGCGATGCGGTGGAACACCGGCAAGTAAACCATCATTGAGGTTCATCGCGCGCAGGAACTCGAGCCGGTCGAGCAGCCGGTTCGCCGCGGCGGAGTTGTTGCCCGGCTCAATCCGGCGCAGCCAGATGAAGCGGCTGATCGCCCCCGGCAGCATCTCGGTAGTCAGTCGGTCGAGCCCATCACAGGCGACGGGATCGAGACGGGCTGCGATCCGCTTCTCGATCTGGCGTTCGGCGGCGACGAGCGCGTCCGCGCACAACCGCTCGATTGTCGTGATCGCTGGCAGGATGGTCATGGTTTCACGGCAGCGGGCAATGAAGCGCCGGGCAAGGTCGTCGTTTGAGCGTGCCTGCTCGGCTTCGGCGAGAAGCCAATCCCGGAACGCCCTGGCATGCGGTCCCTGTCCGGGGAACATCCTGTATCCGTAGATGCGGCGCAGCGCCTCCATGTGCTGGTGCCGGGTTTGGCGTCGAACGGCATAGGACGCGAGCGTGTCGCCAGCGATGCCAAGCTGGGCACCTAGAAAGGCGGACACGGCGTGGGGGATCAGTTCGCCGGGAGCAAGCGTCCGACCTGGATATCGCAGCGCACACAACTGCAGGGCGAACCCGATGCGGTTCTCCGGTCGGCGCCGCCGGTCGATATGGATCAGGTCATCGGCTGCCAGAATATAATGCCGCAGCAGCGCCGCTTCGTCAGTCGGCAGGTCGAGTAGGGCCGAACGCTGTCGGGCGCTGAGGATATGGCGTCTCGGCATGCACGGCTTGTCACTATTGAACAGAAGTCTGTTTTGGACAACACTGACCCCACGCAGATCAAGGCTTTTCGAGGCCTAATTCCAGAAGGGTTCAATTGGGACAGCGCGCCGCCATCTACGCCAGGGTCTCGACAGCCGACCAGTCGTGCGAGCGGCAGCTTCGCGACCTCGCCGGTTTTGCCGAGCGTGGCGGCTATGAGGTGGTCGAGGTCTTTCGAGAAACCGCCTCGGGGATGAAGGCCAACCGATCGGCACGTGCCGAAGTGATGAAGCTGGCCCAGGCGCGCCACATTGATGCGATCCTTGTCACCGAACTCAGTCGTTGGGGGCGCTCGACGCAGGACCTGCTCGATACGCTCAACCGGCTGTCGGGCTGGCGCGTGTCGGTGGTCGCGATGAGCGGCATGACCTTCGAGGTCGATACGCCGCACGGTCGTATGATGGCGACGATGCTCGCAGGCATTGCGCAGTTCGAGCGCGACATGCTCAGCGAGCGGGTTCGCTCCGGCCTCGCCGCGGCACGGGCGCGGGGTCGGAAACTCGGGCGGCAGACCGGCGTCCGCCCGAAGTCGGATCGGCTTGCCCCCAAGGTGCTAGCCCTTGTTGCCGAGGGGCGCAGCTATCGCTGGATAGCCCGGGACCTCGGCCTCAGCAAGAATACTGTCGCCGCAATCGTCGGACGCTCCAGGGCGGACATGGATCACAAGGTCGAGGTGGCGGCATGAGCGTCGCGCCGGATGTCGGACGAAAGCACAGGATGAAGACCGCCGCGCTTGGATGCATTACGTACCTGGCGATTGCAGGCTTCGTCTTCGGTAGCTTGCTGAAGCCAGTATTCCTCGCGACGATCTGGTCAGATAGACTGGGCGCGCCTCACTGGCTCTGGATCGTATCCGCTTGCTTCGCGGTCGGAGCGACCAGCTTTTTGATACCGGCTCGGTTTTCGATCGTTCGAGGCCCCATTTTTGTAGCGGTGGCGCTGGCGGGCTCTCTACTCTCAGTCGGAGCTTATGCGGATAATCTGAGATTGAAGGCGTTGAACGAGTTCGGTGCTGACCGGCAAACCCAACACTCGTTTTTAGAATCGGTCCGGCATGCCCCGGAAGAATTTCAGTTCTTCCTGCATACCGCCGTCATGAAGCACTGCGTGCCATATGCATGGAGCTATCGAACGATGAACTTCTATCGCATACCTTTGAGGGCAGCGGTCAACGTCATGCCTGCAAGGTGGCTGACGGAATGTTCTATCCATCGAGAGTGACGCAGTTTGTGATCAATGGCAGCCGCGGCGACGGCAAGGACAGCTATTCCCTTAGGGTGTCATTTCGCCCTCAGCCGGAACCGACCCCTGCTGCGCCTCGTAGGGTCGATCAAGGTCGGCCATGTCGCGCCATCGGTAATGCTGCGAAAGCTCGCTGCCTACGAACGGCAGAACCAGCTCGATGTCGCGCTACAGGAAATCGGCAAGATCGAGCGGACGCTGTTCATGCTGGACTGGCTCGAAAATCCCGATCTGCGTCGGCGATGCCATGCCGGTCTCAACAACAGCGAGCAGCGCCATGCCCTGACGCAGGCGATCTACACATTCCGCCAGGGCCGCATCATCGACCGCAGCCACGAGGCGCAGCAATATCGGGCATCCGGCCTCAATCTGGTCATCGCCGCAATCGTCTACTGGAACACGATCTACATGGACGCTGCAGCCCAGCATCTACGATCAACATCGGTCGCGGTGCCTGATGACCTCCTCGCCCACACGTCCCCGGTAGGCTGGGAGCATATTGCTTTTTCCGGCGATTTCCTCTGGGATCGCGCAGCCGCTTCTGCTGGCCGCAAGGCCCTCAATCTTCCGCCGGATAGTCGCGCCGCCTAAGCGTTCTCTGATTGTTCACCCTTAACGTTGTTTAGCGTACCTTCCACGCTATGCCCTCTGAAGCACTGCGACAACTGCAAATGCGATGAACGAGAAGAATGCTGCCGTGCTCTTCGCATTACCTGTTGCGACGCAATACACGATGATGGCCCACGCCGGATAGGCGATCAGCGAAGTCGTGATTTTTAGCCACCCGGGCAGTGGCCGCCACCAGTTTCGATAGGATTGGACCGCCTCCATTCGAGCAAACTAGCTCAAGCGGGCAATGACGGCAAAGGGGTCGCTTCCAGAAAGTCCGCTTATGGCGGAAAACGCCCCAATGCGGCCAGTCTAAATCACGTCCATCTGACGGAGCAACGCGCGCAGTTGGGCAGGCTTTACCGGTTTGTGGAGCACCGGCAGTGCCAGACTGGCCAGCAACGTCTTGGCTTCCTCTGCCCGGTCGGCGGTAATGACCATCGCCGGTATTTCGCGACCTGCCATTTTGCGGATCATCGCAATCGCCGTGTCGCCCATCAGGCCATCGTCGAGTTGATAATCGACGATCAACATGGCAAGGCCTTGCGCCAGCGCCACCGTCACCACGACATCACCTGGATCGCGGGCTGTCACCACTTCAAGCCCCCAGTTTTCCAGCAAGGCTTCCATGCCCGAAAGGATGGCAGGATCATTATCGATCACCAGCACCATGCCGCCCGTGCTTGATGATACCGTTGCGGCGGGATCTTCGCGAACCGCGCTCACCACCGGGGCAACACTGGGCAGGCTGATGGAAAACGCCGATCCCTGCCCCGGCGTTGATTGCAGGGCAATTTCATGGCCAAGCATCGTGGAAACCCGCCGCACAATCGCCAGCCCAAGGCCTTTGCCCGGAATCTTCTGCGTCCGCCCCACCCGGCGAAATTCCTCGAAAATCTCGTCACGATCCCCCGGTGCAATGCCCGGCCCCGTATCGCGCACGGTGACCCTGACGCTGCCTGCAAGCTGCTCCACCTCGACCGCGACCTGCCCCACTTCGGTATAGCGGATCGCGTTTGAGACAAAGTTCTGTAAAACCCGGCGCAGCAGCCGCGCGTCCGACCGCACCCAAACCCCGGTGTCCGCCACATCGAATTGCAACCCACCCGCTGCCGCCAATGGCGCAAACTCCACCCGCAACGTATTGAAGATACTGCCAAGCGGAAGGTCCACGATCTCAGGCTGAATCGCGCCCGCATCAAGCCGCGAAATCTCAAACAGCGCCTCCAGCAGGTCTTCAACCGAATCCAGCGCGGTGCTTGTTTGCTGAACCAATGCGCGCGGGCGGTCTGGCAAAGCCTGCCCATCCATCGCCGAAACAAACAGCCGCGCTGCATTGAGCGGTTGCAAAAGATCATGGCTGGCGGCAGCAAGGAAGCTGGTTTTTGAACGATTGGCCGTCTCTGCTTCGTTCTTAGCATCGACCAGTTGTCGGTTCACCTCAATCAGTTCCGCCGTCCGCTCGCTCACCCTGCGCTCCAGCGTCTCGGCGGTTTCAGTTAACGAGCGTTGCAAGCGCATGTGATCGGTCACGTCGTCAAACGTAAATACCATCCCACCATTGCTGAGCGGGACCGAGCGGATGATGAAATTGCGCCCGCCAATCTTGCATTCCGCCGCAAGACGTTGCATGGTTTCATGCCGCCAGCCGAGCGCTTCTGGGCTATCAAGACCGAGGCTGTCGACACACCAGCGCACCAAAGCCGCATGATCGCGCACTGCTTCTGCATTATCGCCACTCAGTGCCAAAACCCGCATCAAACCTTCGTTCGAAGCCTGCATCCGGTGTTGTGCATCAAACAGACAAACGCCCTCTGACAGGGTATCAAGCGTGGCTTGGAGCGCCAGATTGCGCTCTGCCAGTTCAAGCGCCCGCTGCCGCGCATCTTCGGCTTTGACCGAGGTGATATCAGTATAGACCCCGACAATTCCGCCATCGCTGGTTCGGATTTCATTGATCTGGATCCAGCGCCCGTCGCTCATCGCCTGAACGTGTGCGCCTTCAGCCCGGCGATGCCTGTCCACCCGGTCACGCAGCCACCGTTCAGGGGCTATGTTTGCACCCACCGTCGCGCCAGTATTGGCAAGCCTGATTGCGATTTCTGCAAACTCTGGCGATGCGTGTGAAATCTCTTCAACCGAGGGAAATATCCGGATGTAGGCACGGTTGCACAAGATCATCCGGTCATTGGCATCAAACAGCGCAAAACCATCGTTCAGCGTTTCGATGGCATCACGCAGCAAAATCCGCGCTGCGGTGGCATCATCATTGGCCGCTGCCAGTTCCGCGATCACGCGATTAAGCTCGCTCATCGCAGCTTCCAGCGCGCTCGTCCGGTCACGCACCACTGATTCCAAGGCAATCGCGGTTTCGAACATCGAAAACGCCCCGCCCTCCATATCAATCGAGCGTTCCACCCGGTCCATCAAAGCGGAGTTGATCTTCTCCAACTGCTGCACCCGCGCGCGCAATTGTGCGATCTCATCATCGCCTTCGCGAACCACAGGATAAGCAATGCCGTTCATCGCCCCACCGCCAGCCCGGTGAACGTCTGATTCATATGGGCGGCACGGAATTGTTCGCCGTAAGTGTTAAAGCCAAACACGCGGTTGGCGACATACATCTGCGACACGACATGCGCCTGTTGTCGATCTTCGGCATCAAGGCGGTTCAGCACGCAATCAAAACCGATGACATGATCAATCACACCCACTTTGCGTTCGATCTCGGCAAACAGGTCTTCCATCGCGGCAACCCGGTCCACTGGTTCACCCAAGGAAAGCACCACGCCATTATCGATAGCGCAATAAAACGTCAGCGATCCATCAGGGTTGGCCGATTGGATCGAACGGACATGCACCTGCCCCCCGGTGCGCACGATCGGCGGGTGCGCGGCAAAGAAGTGCGCATCCAGCAGGGATGACGGATTGCCCGACAGCCGCTTGTATTCAGCAGCGGCGGGCGCTGCGTTGATTTCATAAACCGTGCGGGTTTCTGGATCGGCTTCGGTAATCACCATCTTGGACGGTCCGGGACGATAGAAGTTAGTGCAAAACACATGCAGCGGGCGTGCGCTGCTCAACAGAACAATCACGGCGGCATCGGCATGGAACGCCTTGTCATGCAGCACTGCGGTATTGCGAAACGATAGGCCATCGCCACCAGAGCCGCCGATCAATTGAATATCGCCCAAAGCATGCTGCGCGGTCATCGTCAGCAATTCTTCGCGATGGGAAAGCCCATCCACAAAAAACAACGCCACCTGATGCTGTTTTTCATCCCCCACCCGATCCCGGCGTTCTTGTGCGGCAAGATGCCTGATCGCGCTTTGGGCGGCTTGTGCATCAAAATGATCAAGATCATCAAAGCGCAAGGATGCCATCGAGAAAACGTCACGCGGGAAACCGATCAGCACGATGCTGTTGGTATCATAGCCCCGGTCTGCCAATTCGCCCGCACTCGTGCAGCCAAATAGTGGCACATCCGGCAATTGCACTGCCAGTTCCTGCGCCAGCGCATCGCGGGGGTAACCGTTTGAGCAAAACAGCAAGGCACCGGCCAATTGCACTGATCCGATGGCCGCCGCCAGTTCAGAAACCGCGCGGGCAGGATCAGCCGCGCGCGATGTGCACGCGACCAAGCGTTGGTCATCAAGATCAACCGGCACGGCCATTACCCTCTCTCAGAAAGGCCGCGCCTTTTTGCTGGACACCTGACCTTCGCCTGCGTTCTTTAGGACGGCGGACGGTGCCCGCCAAGCGGATTACACATCACCGCGCAGGGGTTCGCCTGCCTGCTCAAGCAATGCGGCTTCCTCATCGCTGAACACCCGGCTGCGCACAATGAACCGCACCCCTTCGGGCGCTTCAAGGCTCATCCCGGCACCGCGCCCGGGCACCACATCAATCGTCACCTGAGTATGCCGCCAATATTCAAATTGCGCAGCCCCGGTCCACACCGGCGTATCGCCCGTTATATGGCCGAGCAGAACGTCCTGCCCGCCAACCCGGAATTCACCCGCAACAAAGCACATGGGCGCAGACCCATCGCAGCATCCGCCCGATTGGTGAAACATCAATGGGCCATGCGCCGCTGTCAGCCGCACGATCCAATCGTCCGCCGCCGCTGTTGTCATGACGCGAGGGGGAAGTGTGGTCACACGACTTGCGCGATCAACACGGCAGCACCACCGGTGGCGAAATTGGCGATGTCGCCGGTTGCCGCCTGCGCCTCGGGCGTGGCCATGGCTGCGGCCATCGTTGCTGCATCGGCAAAGTAAATCTGCGCCATGCGGTAATAGGCAGGCGCGCTGCCATCGGGGCCCGCTACGCCTTTGAGCAGGACGATCTTTTCGACCATCGGGATTTTCTGTGCAATCGGCATGTGCGTTGCGGCGTAATAATCCTCAAATGCCTGCGGATCGGCAGGGGCATTGTACATCACACTGACCACGACTTGTGACACGACATCTCTCCATGTTTTGATTTTGACGCGCTCTTATGGCGCTTGGCTGAACGGCATGTGGCGCGCCTGCCCCATGCCAGAGCGCGCCACCTTTACAGTGTGATCGTTAGCTCAGAAAAAGCCAAGCTTCCTAGGGCTATAGCTGACCAGCAAGTTCTTGGTTTGCTGATAGTGATCGAGCATCATCTTGTGGTTTTCGCGCCCGATGCCAGATTGCTTATAACCACCAAATGCGGCGTGTGCTGGATAAGCGTGATAGCAATTGGTCCACACACGGCCAGCCTGAATACCTCGACCGATGCGATAGGCGCGGGTTCCATCGCGCGTCCACACACCCGCGCCAAGGCCGTAAAGCGTATCATTGGCAATCGCGAGCGCTTCTTCATCGGTCGAGAATTTGGTTACCGCCAACACCGGTCCAAAGATTTCCTCTTGAAACACGCGCATCTTGTTGTGGCCTTCCAGCACGGTTGGCTGGACATAGAAACCATCGGCCAAATCGCCGCCATGCACCGCGCGCTCACCACCGGTCAGCACCTTGGCACCTTCATCACGCCCGATCTGGATGTAGCTCAGGATCTTTTCCATCTGATCGTTCGAAGCCTGCGCGCCGATCATTGTGGAAGCATCCAGCGGGTTGCCCAGCTTGATCGCCTCAACGCGGGCAATCGCCTTTTCCATGAAGCGGTCATAGATCGATTCATGCACCAGCGCGCGGCTCGGGCAGGTGCAGACCTCACCCTGATTGAGCGCGAACATGGTAAAGCCTTCAAGCGCCTTGTCGAGGAAGTCGTCGTCCTGATCCATCACATCGGCAAAGAAGATGTTGGGGCTTTTTCCGCCCAGTTCCAACGTGCATGGGATCAGGTTTTCCGAAGCGTATTGCATGATCAGACGACCCGTGGTGGTTTCGCCCGTGAATGCGATCTTAGCGATGCGCTTGTTGCTTGCCAGCGGCTTGCCCGCTTCAATGCCAAAGCCGTTCACCACGTTGAGCACGCCCGCAGGCAACAGATCGCCGATCACTTCCATCAGCACCATGATCGACATCGGGGTTTGTTCGGCAGGCTTAAGCACGATGCAATTGCCCGCAGCGAGCGCCGGCGCCAGCTTCCACACCGCCATCAGCAGCGGGAAGTTCCACGGAATGATCTGCCCGACCACGCCCAGCGGTTCATGAAAGTGATAGGCGATGGTATCGTGATCGATCTCCGAAATCGAACCTTCCTGCGCGCGCAGGCACGATGCAAAATAGCGGAAGTGGTCAATCGCCAATGGAAGATCGGCGGCGGTTGTTTCGCGGATCGGCTTGCCGTTATCGATGGTTTCGACCAGCGCCAACTTATCAAGGTTGGCTTCCATGCGATCAGCGATTTTCAGCAGCGTGTTCGAACGCTCGGTCGTCGAAGCCTTGCCCCATGCATCCTTGGCTGCGTGCGCAGCGTCGAGCGCCAGTTCAATGTCTTCGGCAGTGCCGCGTGCGATCTGACACACAACTTGCCCTGTTACAGGCGAGATATTGTCGAAATAGGCCCCGCGCACCGGCGCAACCCATTTGCCGCCAATATAATTGTCGAACTTGTCGCGAATAAGCGCGTTGCCAGCAAATTTGCTCATGGCCTGTTCCAACATCCTCGTGCCTCCAAATAGACTCTTACGATTTCAAATCTCCTTGTGCGCCTCACGCGGCACCGCGCCAATTGTACCTTGGAACGATGTATTCGCCCGATGACATGGTGATAGAATGCGGGAAAATGGGTGGATGCGTTTCTGGGAGAGCCTGACGTGAGCGATGCAGTTTATCCGGTTCCGGCGGAGTGGGCGGCCAATGCGCTGGTGGACGAGGCGGGCTACTTTGCGATGTATCGCCAATCGGTTGAGGATCCGGAGGCGTTCTGGGCCGAACACGGCCAGCGGCTTGATTGGATCAAGCCATACACCAAGGTCAAGAACACCTCGTTCCATGAGGCGGACTTCGGCATCCGCTGGTTCGAGGATGGCACGCTGAACCTTTCGGCCAATTGCCTTGACCGCCATCTGGCCACACGCGGCGATGACATCGCGATCCTGTGGGAGCCCGATGGCCCGGGCGAGCCGCACCGCGAGATCACTTATCGCCAGTTGCATGAAGACGTCTGCCGCTTTGCCAACCTGCTTAAATCGCGCGGCGTGAAACGCGGCGAGCGGGTGACGATCTATCTGCCGATGGTGCCTGAAGCCGCCGTGGCGATGCTCGCCTGCACCCGCATCGGCGCAATCCATTCGATCGTGTTTGCAGGCTTCAGCCCCGATGCTCTGGCAGGCCGCATCAGCGATTGCGACAGCCGCGTGGTACTCACCGCTGACGAGGGCCTGCGCGGGGGCCGCAAGGTGCCGCTGAAGGCCAACGTGGACGAGGCGCTGAAGTACTGCCCCGGCGTCGATACCGTCATCATGCTGCGCCGCACGGGTGCGGACCTCGGCTTTGTCGAGGGCCGCGATCTGGATTGGGCGAGCGCTGCCGCGCAACAATCTGCCGAATGTGCGCCCGAAGAAATGGGCGCGGAAGATCCGCTGTTCATCCTCTATACCTCGGGCTCCACCGGCAAACCCAAGGGCGTGCTGCACACCACCGGCGGCTATGCGGTGTGGGCTTCGATGACGCACGAATACGTGTTCGATTATCGTCCCGGCCAGATTTACTGGTGCGCGGCTGATATCGGCTGGGTCACCGGCCATTCCTATGTCGTCTACGGCCCGCTGATGAACGGCGCGACGACCGTCATGTTCGAAGGCGTGCCCAATTTCCCCGATGCCAGCCGCTTCTGGCAAGTGGTCGACAAGTTCAAGGTCGAGATCTTCTATGGCGCCCCCACCGCCTTGCGCGCGCTGATGCGCGAGGGCGATGCGTGGGTGAAGCAAACCAGCCGCGCCTCATTGCGCTTGCTCGGATCGGTGGGCGAGCCGATCAACCCCGAGGCGTGGGAGTGGTATCACAAGGTTGTGGGCGACAGCCGCTGCCCGATTGTCGACACATGGTGGCAGACCGAAACCGGCGCGGCGATGATCACCCCCCTGCCCGGCGCAACCCCGCTCAAGCCCGGCTCGGCCAGCCGCCCGTTCTTCGGCGTGCAGCCCGCGCTGCTCGATACCGAGGGCAATCTGCTCGACGGCGCAACCGATGGCTGTCTGGTCATCACCGACAGCTGGCCGGGGCAGATGCGCACGGTGTGGGGCGATCACGACCGCTTTTTCCAGACATATTTCAGCACCTTCAAGGGCCACTACTTCACTGGCGACGGCTGCCGCCGCGATGAGGATGGTTATTACTGGATCACCGGGCGCATCGATGACGTGATCAACGTATCGGGCCACCGCATGGGCACCGCAGAGATCGAATCCGCGCTGGTAGCGCACCAGAAAGTGGCCGAGGCCGCGGTCGTCGGCATGCCGCACGACATCAAAGGCCAAGGCATCTATGCCTTCGTCACCTGCAATGCCGAAGTCGAGCCCGACGAGGCGCTGCGCAAGGAGCTGATCGCGTGGGTGCGTCACGAAATCGGCCCGATCGCCACCCCCGATGTGATCCAGTTCGCCCCCGGCCTGCCCAAGACCCGCTCGGGCAAGATCATGCGCCGCATCCTGCGCAAGATCGGCGAAAACGACGTCTCGAACCTCGGCGATACCTCCACCCTCGCCGACCCCGGCGTAGTTGACAATCTGCTGGCAAATAGACCGCATCTGGCAACCGCGTAAACTTCGTAACGTCCCGAAATGCAGCGATCACTGCCATTCTTGCCATAATTCTTGGGCAAGATGGAGCCTTGCTGCATTGCTATGAGGAGCTGGGGACCTCCAAAAACCCCCTCGCCAAAAGCGGTTTGATTTGATTAAGTGCGGCTGTCAGAGGAGCGGATGTAGATTTCCGCTGAGAATTGACCCGGTATTTCCATCGAGAATTGGCTCTGACTCACTTTTGCTGCTGGTGTGATAGACTTTGGCAGTTCCATTGAGAGGATCTGCCATGCCCGGTCGATTTCATCGCGCGAACTTGGCCCCCGAAGGTTTCGTGGTCGTTTCGGTTCATAGCGTCGGTGAGAATTTCCACATTCTGCTGCGGTCGCGTTGTTCTGAGGGGACTTGTCCCGACTGTGGTCGACCAAGTCGGCGCGTACAAAGTCGATATGTGCGCAGACCATCGGACCTTCCGCTTAGCGGCCGGCGGGTTATTCTCTTGATCGAGGCGCGTCGTTTCTGGTGTGACGCGGTAGTTTGCGGTCGACGCATCTTTTGCGAGCAATTCAATAAAGGCGTTCTTACTCGGTACAGTCGGCGAACTCAGCGGCTCGAAACGATCGTTCATCAGCTTGGACTGGCGCTTGGTGGCAGGCCTGGAGCAGCTTTTGCTCAACGGCTGATGATGCCTGTGAGCAAAGACACGCTGTTGCGGGTCGTACGGCGACGTGTCGGTGCAAGGTGCGATGAACTCAATGTCATTGGCATTGACGACTTCGCCTTTCGGCGCGGTCAAACCTACGGGACGATTGTTTGCGATTTGGAACGGCGCAAACCTGTTACCTTGCTGCCCGACCGCGCCTTGGAAACGTCCCGCGCCTGGCTTGCAAGGCATCCCTCGATATCGGTTGTCGCCCGTGATCGCGGTGGCGGCTACGGTGAAGCCATCGCTAAAGGTTTACCTGATGCCGAACAGGTCGCGGACAGGTGGCACCTTATGGAGAACTCGAGCCGGGCATTCCTTGATGCCGTTAACAAATCCATGCGTCAGATTAGGCATGCGGTCGGCAACAATGTCGTCGATCCTAAGCTTCTCACCTGTGCCGAGAAGCTGCAGTATGAAGGCTACCTGCGCCGGCAGGAGACGAATGAAGCAATCCAGCAACTCTCACAGAATGGGACCTCCATCCGGCAAATCGTTCGACAAACGGGGTACAGCCGCAAGCTCGTACGCGATGTGCTGCGCGGTCAGCGTCTGGATGTATTCCGCACTCGGCCCAGCTCCCTTGATGCCTGGCTGCCATGGATGAATGATAGGTGGGAGGCTGGTGCCCGCAATGCCTCGGCGCTCTGGCGTGAAATGCGCAACGAAGGCTTTGTTGGGCAACGCGGTATCGTATCGCAATGGGCGCAACGTCGGCGCCTTGCCGAGAAGGCCAATCAAAGCGGTCTCGCTCGCACACCATCGGCTCGGGTGCTTGCGCGGCTGATGACATCTGCGCGCGACGGACTTGCCAGATCCGAAGCCATCCTTGTGGCAGTGATCGAAGATCATGTCCCTGATCTGGTCGCAGCGCGTCAAGCGATCAGCGAGTTCCAATCGATGATCCGTTCAAAATCAGCGGCTAAGCTCAGTGACTGGCTCGACAGCGCAAGAGGCGGCCTCGTGAGCTCTTTTGTCAACGGCGTTGAAAGAGACTTGGCAGCCGTCCGAAATGCAATGGTATCACAATGGTCGAACGGACAGACGGAGGGGCAGATTACCCGCCTAAAGCTGATCAAACGTCAAATGTATGGTCGCGCAAAGCTCGATCTGCTTGAAGCTCGCCTCGTCGGCGCAAACTGAGCACCTCCAGCAGCAAAAGTGAGTCAGAGCCAATTCTCAGCGGAAATCTACAACGTGGTCGAGCAAGCGGTTGGCGTCGCTGTTCCTCAAGGCAGCTGACCGCCGCCTTGCAGACCATGCTCAAATGAGCTATATAACGGCTCAAAGGAGTATTTATGTCCGTCACGGTAACCGATGACCAAAAGGCCACCCGGCGCGCGAAGGCGCTTGTCCGGACCGCAAAGCCTGAGACCTCGTCGAAGAAGGTCGTCATCAAAGTCAAATCGCCCGCCAAGTTTCGCGACGTCTTTAACGCCTCGCCCGAGGACAGAATCAAGATCATCCGTCGTGGTATGCCCGCAACGGAGGCCAAGCGGATAGTCCAGGTACTCGGACTGGAGCATAAATTTTTCTACCATGCGCTTGGGCTCAAGACAGCTACGGTCAATCGGAAGATTGCGTTAAGCGAACAGTTGTCGAGCGACGAGAGTGAGCGCCTCCTCGGGGTCGCCAAGCTGATCGGACAGGTCGAGGCGATTATCGCCGAGTCGGGTGATCCTAACGACTTCAACGCTTCTGAGTGGATATCTCGCTGGTTGCGGGAGCCGCTACCAGCCTTTGGGGGGACAGCGCCGATCGAGCTGCTCGACACGATGGAAGGCCAGGCGATGGTGGCCGAAGCTCTCGCCCGGATTCAAAGCGGAGCCTATGCGTGAGCCACTCGCTCTGGCGCATTGCATCGGATACCCGTGATTACACCGCCGACGATCTTAGCGGGAAGGGCGCCGAGATCACCGGTGGACGCTGGAACGACCGTGGCACGCCGGTAGTCTACACGTCTTGCAATCGGGCGCTCGCGGCTCTCGAAACGATCGTCCACCTAAACGCTGGGGGCTTGCCCCTCAACCGCTATCTGATTGAAATTATCATCCCTGACGACGTTTGGGCACAGGCTCAGGCCTGCGACCACACCATTGCACCGGTGGGCTGGGACTCAGAGCCCGCGAGCAGGACGTCTTCAGATTTCGGGACCAATTGGGCACGGTCAAACGATACTCTGCTTCTCCGCGTGCCGTCCGTTATAGTGCCCGAAGAGCAAAATGTGCTGATCAATCCCAGGCATCGAGACCTAACGAAAATCAGTGCTCGCAAGATACGCAAGTGGATCTATGATCCCCGAATGCTGAAGGCATAGCGGATATTGATAGTGACTGGTGGTGCGACCGACTGTGGTCAACAGCCGTTGTCAGCTCGTGGGACAGGCCGTGTAAAAACGCGTTGGCAGACGAACGGCGCTGATTTCGGATTGGCGCGGAAGGTTGCGGTCCACCCTCAGGTCTGGATTGCGGCGATCATCGCCGGGACACCGGGGATGGCGACCAGCCTTTTGAAGTTATAGGCCAGGATGTGGAGACTGGCTTCCGTTCTGACGTGTTTCAGCGTTTTCATTTGGAAGTGCGTCGAGCCCATCCAGGATTTCAGCGTGCCAAACGGATGCTCGACCGTCTGTCGGCGGATTCTCATCGCCTCTGGCCTACGGTCGAGGCGCCGCTCCATTGCGAATGGCGCTTCAACACGGTGAGGCGATACCGTCGATCTCCACCTTCGTCATCCGTCTCTTCAAGCAAGCCGTCGAGCTCGGCTTGAATCTCTTTGGAAAGGCGCTTTGCGATAAGACGCGCCTGCCTTATTCTGTGTCTGGAAATCGCTGAGAGGATCGTCTCTTGCAACGAACGGTAGGGCGGCACCACGATCCTTTAGGCTGTCAGTTTTTCGACGGCAGCGTAGAAAATCACCTTGGGCCTTTCGTGCGCGGCCACGTGCGGGTCGATCGCTTCGACAAGGCGCGCTTCATGGCCGTCGTCCATTGCCCGAAACCCGGACAAATTCTCGATGATTTTGCAGTGACGCTGCCGACTGCGCGCCGGATATGCCGCAGGACTGAACAGCGCGGGGTCATGACCAAAGCGCGTTGCCACATGGGCAATGTCGCGGGCGTGAAAATCTTCTGATTCAAAGCACCGAAGTCCGTTGCGAAAATATCCGGCGTTCAGCCAGAAGCCAATTTGATGGATCGGATCGCGCAGCTTTTCTACTGCCGTCTGGAAGGCACCAGGCAGATCAAAGGCCGCTTTACGCTGGGCGGCATTGAAATTGGGCGGCGTGCCGAACACATGCTGTTCGGCGGCAGAGAGGATTTGCATTCTGGGCATTGGGGCGTCTCATTTTCTTGGAACGAAACCCCTTGATCCATTTAGCTTTTGAGAGCGAGGGCCAGAGCTCCTATCGCAGAGCGGTCTGGCAAATACCCAAAAAACGGTCTCCAAACTCATAGATCTATGGTGCCAGAGTCATCCTATGGCACAACGAAAACCCTATGTCGCATTCCGTCCCTTTGCCGGGATTTACCCCTTTACCGGCGCTGATTTCCAATATCCCCAATTTTCAGCCGAAGAACAGCGCGGTGCGATCAACGCTGACACCATGCTGCGCGCCGAAGATGCTGCCGTCGCTACGCATTTCATGCTCACCCAAACGCGCCGCACCGCGATATCGCTGATGCGCGTGGAGCCGCGCTTTGAACATTAGATCGCGCCGCGTACCCATTGTACAATCGCGCTGGCAGGCATCGCGCCGGCGTGCCGCGAGATTTCGTGGCCCCGATGGATGACAATCAGCGATGGGATTGATCGGATGGAATAACGTGTGGCAATCGCTTGCTCTGCCTCGGTATCCAGTTTGCCCAGCCTCACGTGCGGTTCAAGCTGCGCTGCTGCTGCTTCAAACGTGGGAGCCATCTGGCGGCATGGTCCGCACCACCCAGCCCAAAAATCCACGACCAGCGGAATATCGCTTCTGGCGGCATGCGTATCAAAGTTTGCAGCGTTAAGCACCACTGGACTGCCCATAAACAGCGCGGCCCCGCATTTGCCGCAAGTGCCCCCGCCTAGCTTGGCTAAGGGAACACGGTTGCGACCTGCACATACCGGGCAACATATGATCAGGGCATCAGACATCGCGCAGGCCTTCCTCAATTCGTCAAACCCTGCCATCCGCCAACGCTTGCAATTGTCACAGTCTCTGCAAGCGGTTGGACGATCTGCATAAACAGACGGATCGTGGAAGGCCCGTTCGATCAATACCGAAGTCGCACGCCACCTGCGATTGTGCGCGGCTGACCTGCCGCCATGCCATCCACCCGGCTGGCCAGATAGACCTTGTCAAACAGGTTCCATGCGGTGGCAAAAACCGTGAAGTGCCCGTTGCCCGGCGTTATCGAAAGCCCGGTATTGAATAGCGTCACTGCCGGGATCAGCCCAGCCAGCCCTGTGTCCGTCGTCAGAACATTTGGCGCAGATCGCGGCGTAAATTAGTGGAGAGCGGGCCTCGTCTGGGGATTGATATTAGGCGGCGAGCTTTCGGTGCTGCAAGCGCCGATATTGGATGGTCTGTCGTTTGATCCTTTCGCGCTGTTTGATGATGGCCGGTGCCCTGCCGAAGTAGGCGTCGGCGGGCGTCACGTTACCGAGGCTTTCGTGGTAACGTCGGTGATTATAATGGTCGATGAAGGCCTCGATCTGGGCCTCAAGATCGCCAGGCAGGAAGTAATTTTCGAGCAGGATGCGGTTTTTGAGGGTCTGGTGCCAGCGCTCGATCTTGCCCTGGGTTTGCGGGTGCATGGGGGCACCGCGGACATGGGTCATCTTGTTGGCCTCGATATATTCGGCCAGTTCGCCCGCGATGTAGCTCGGACCATTGTCGCTGAGCAGCCTGGGCTTGTGCAGCACCGTGGCGCTGTCGCAGCCGGAAGCCGCCAGGGCGAGGTCCAGCGTGTCGGTCACGTCCTCGGCCCGCATGTTGGTACACAGCTTCCAGGCAATGACGTAGCGCGAGAAGTCGTCGAGCACGGTCGATAGGTACAGCCAGCCCCACCCGATGATCTTGAAGTAGGTGAAGTCGGTCTGCCACATCTCGTTCGGGCGGGTGGTCCTGGTGTGGAACGCATCGGCGGCCTTGATCACGACATAGGCCGGACTGGTGATCAGGTCATGGGCCTTGAGAAGCCGGTAAACCGTGGCTTCCGACACGAAGTAGCGCCTCTCGTCGGTGAAGCGCACAGCCAGTTCTCGAGGGGATAGTTCGGTCGTCTCCAGCGCCATCTCGACGATCTGGTCCCGGATGTCATCACCGATGCGATTCCACACCCGGCTTGGCGCCGATGGCCGATCTTCCAGGGCCTCCGGCCCGCCTTCGAGGTAGCGGTCGTACCACCGATAGAAGGTCCGGCGAGCGATGCCGAGCTGGTCCAGCGTGCGCTTGGCCGGCAGATGTGACTGCTCGACGATCCTGATGATCTCGAGCTTCTCGGATGCGGGATACCTCATTCGTCGTCGCCCCCATCCGCAATCATGCTTTTTTTGAGCAGGCGGTTTTCGAGTGTCAGGTCGGCCACACATTCCTTCAGGGCACGGGCTTCGCGGCGCAAGTCCTGCACCTCGCCGGTGGTTGCGGCGCGGGCTGTGTCGCCAGCAAGCCGTCGCTTCCCGGCCTCCATGAACTCCTTCGACCAGGTGTAATACAGGCTCTGGGCGATGCCTTCCTTGCGGCACAGCTCGGCAATGCTGTCCTCACCGCGCAAGCCTTCCAGCACGATCCTGATTTTGTCCTCTGCGGAGAAGTGCCGGCGCGTCGCACGCCGTATGTCCTTCACCACCCGCTCAGCAGGGGCCTTCGTCAGCGATTTTTTCAAGGAGGATTTGGGCTTCATCTTCGTTCCTTCGTCACTACGACGAAGCCCAAATCCTCCTTAAATCACAACCTCAATTCTGTGCCATTGGTGCTGACGGCGGACAGTATTGCACGACGTTTCCATCGCACCAAAAACCAATAACAGGAGGGACAGGATGAAAAGACGTTTTTCAAATCTCATGGCAGGGCTCGCAGCTGCGACCAGCCTTGTTTCCATGCCACTATCGGCCGCTGGGCCAACCAGCGCTGAAATTCAAAATGATGCCGCCACACCGGGCGATGTGCTCAGCTATGGCATGGGGCCTTGGCAACAACGCTTCAGCACGCTCGACAAGCTCAACAGCCAGAATGTGGCCAAACTAGTGCCTGCCTTTGCCTCGTCGCTTGGCGGTGAAAAGCAGCGCGGGCAGGAATCGCAGCCTATTGTTTATGATGGCACGATCTATGTGACCGGTTCGTATTCCCGCCTGTTCGCATTTGATGCACGAACCGGTGAGAAGAAATGGGAATACAACGCGCGCCTTCCAGATGGCATCATGCCTTGCTGCGATGTTGTGAACCGTGGCGCTGCAATCCATGGCGATAAGGTCATTTTCGCCACGCTCGATGCGCGTCTGATCGCGCTCGACCGCCACACCGGCAAAGTCTTGTGGAACAAGAAGTCCGCCGATTATCAGGCCGGCTATTCGGCCACCGCCGCCCCGCTGATCGTCAAAGACATGATTATCACCGGCAATGCAGGTGGTGAATTCGGTGTGGTTGGCGCGGTACAAGCGCGCAATGTCGATACCGGCGAACTGATTTGGGAACGCCCGGTAATCGAAGGCCATACCGGCACGCTGAACGGCCAGCCCAATGGCATGACCGGCAAGCTCAACGCATCATGGACGGGCGATACCTATAAGACTGGCGGCGGCGCAACCTGGCTTGGCGGCACCTATGATCCGGGCACCAATCTGGTCTATTTCGGCACGGGCAACCCCGGCCCATGGAACAGCCACTTGCGTCCCGGTGACAACCTTTACACCGCATCGACCCTCGCGATTGATGCCGATACGGGCGTGATCAAATGGCATTACCAGACAACCCCGCACGATGGGTGGGACTTTGACGGCGTCAATGAATTCATCCCGTTTGATACCACGATCAACGGCAAGGCCATGAAGCTTGGCGCGAAAGCGGATCGCAACGGCTATTTCTATGTGCTGGACCGCACCAACGGCAAACTGATCGGTGCGCACAAATTTGTAATGCAAACGACTTGGGCCAACGGCATCAATCTTAAAACCGGACGCCCCAACTTCATCCCCGAAGGCCGCCCCGGTGCGCCCAATGCAGCCGAAAAGGGCAAGTCGGTGTTTGCCAGCCCGTCCTTCCTCGGCGGCAAAAACTGGATGCCGATGGCGTTCTCACAAGACACTGGCATGTTCTATATCCCTAGCAACGATTGGGGCATGGACATCTGGAATGAACCCATCGCCTATAAAAAAGGCGCGGCCTACCTTGGCGCCGGTTTTACGATCAAGCCAATCGCTGATGATCACATCGGTGCCCTACGCGCGATGGATCCCGCCACCGGCAAGATCATGTGGGAATACAAGAACAAGGCCCCACTGTGGGGCGGCGTTCTGGCAACACGCGGCAATCTGGTGTTCACCGGAACGCCTGAGGGCTACCTGAAGGCATTCGATGCCAAAACTGGGGCGGAGTTGTGGAAGTTCCAGACCGGTTCGGGCGTTGTCGGATCGCCGGTAACATGGGAGCAAGACGGCGAACAATATGTCGCGGTCATGTCTGGCTGGGGCGGCGCAGTTCCCTTGTGGGGCGGCGAAGTGGCCAAGACCTTCAAGGAAATCAGCCAGGGCGGTATGCTTTGGGTATTCAAACTGCCGAAATAATTGAATAAACTGGGGGCGCTGGATTGACAAATCTGGCGCTCCTGCTTTCATGCGGGTAGACTCGTGAACACGATCAATCTGGCCAGAGCGCCGCACATCGCAGGACCGCACCCGGTCTGTGGGAACAGCTTCATGGCTCAGATAGCAAGTTCGGCTCAAGCAAGTCCTGAGCGCGTGTTGATCGTTGATGATCATTCCTTGGTGCGCGATGGCCTGCGCTCCATCTTCATCGATGCATTCCCCGCCTGCACGATATTAGAAGCCGACTGCTTGGAAGCGGCGCTGCGCACTCTGACCGATCAGGGCAATGTCGATCTGGTTCTGCTAGACCTGAACATTCCAGACGTTTCTCACCTATCTGGCCTAGAAGCGCTGCGCGACGGTTTCCCGGCAACGCCGGTGGTCATGGTTTCGGGCGTAACAGACCGCAAAACGGTGCGTGATGCACTGGCGGCAGGGGCCGCTGGCTTTGTACCAAAATCGCTGAAACGCGCCGCCATCGTCGATGCGCTGATGCAAGTGCTCTCGGGCGAAATCTTCATGCCCGAGCTCGAAGGCGATGATTCCGCCGCCGCCGAAGAAGACCTCATCCGCACCCGCATCGCCAGCCTGACCCCGCAGCAGCGCGTGGTGCTTGGCCATCTTGTGGCCGGCCTGCTGAACAAACAGATCGCTTATGAACTCGACGTTTCCATGACAACGATCAAAGCCCACGTTTCGGCCATCCTGCAAAAGATGAACGTCTTTTCACGCACCCAAGCCGTGATCATGGCCAACAAAATCGGCTTCAAACCTTAACGCTAGATGCCGTTAAATTGCGCGGGCACGGATGGCAGCTTTCGGCGCAACCGTTTAGTACCTGTTATGGCCGGGAGTGGGTGGATTCTGTTGAAAAACGCGCCCTTGCAATGGCGCTAAAGTATTGATTCTATGTCTCTGTAGGCAATCGGAGATGTTGGGATGATGGGTGAGAGAACGGTGGCGCAGGAGGCGCTGTTCTACAGCTTCAACCTGGATCGGCATGTTCCGGCTGATCACCTGCTACGCTCGATCGACCGGTTCGTCGACCTGTCGGGCATCCCCGAACATCTGCGCCCCTTCTACAGTTCGACTGGCCGGCCCTCAGTTGATCCCGAGTTGATGATCCGGATGCTGATCATCGGCTACTGCATGGGCATCCGGTCCGAGCGGCGGCTGTGCGAGGAGGTGCACGTAAACCTCGCCTATCGCTGGTTTTGCCGCCTCGGGCTGGAAGGCGATGTGCCCGACCACTCGACTTTCTCCAAGAACCGGCACGGGCGCTTCCGTGACAGTGATCTGCTTCGGCAGTTGTTCGAGACGACTGTGGCGCGCTGCATTGCCGAGGGGTTAGTTGGCGGTGAAGGTTTTGCGGTCGATGGCAGCCTCGTCCGCGCCGATGTGAACCGCCAACATGCTGTTGGCAGCGCGGACGCTCTGCCTGATGCGACCACTAGCCATGCCGTTCGTGAGTATCTGGCCGTCCTTGATGATGCCGCCTTCGGCGGCGCAACCCCGGTGCCCCCCAAGCAGTTGGCGGTGGCCGATCCGGCCGCGCGCTGGACAGCGGCAAGCCGCGAGCGGGCCTTCTTTGCCTATGCTACGAACTATCTGATTGATCTCCAGCACGCAGTGATCGTCGATGTTGAGGCAACCACCGCAATCCGCCAGGCCGAGGTGACCGCTCAACGCCGCATGATCGACAGAACTCAGGAGCGCTTCGGTCTGTGGCCCGAGCGGCTTGTGGGCGATACCGGATATGGCGATGCGAAGAACCTGTCTTGGCTGGTCGAGGAGCGCGGCATTGAGCCGCACATCCCGGTGTTCGACAAGTCCGCCCGCCGCGATGACACCTTCGAGCGTTCCGACTTCACCTTCGACCATGAGGATGACAGCTACGTCTGCCCTGCAGGCAAGCGGCTCCGCCAGAGGCAGAAAATCTATCGCGAGGAGCGGCCCTTCGTCGATGAGTACGGCATGCTGCGCTACCGCGCCAGCAAGCTGGACTGTGAAGCCTGCGCTCTCAAGCAACGCTGTTGTCCCATCCAGCCAGCGCGCAAGATCGTTCGTTCAGTCCACGAGGGCGCCCGTGATCTGGCGCGCGATATCGCCACGACCGACGCTTATCTCGTCTCCCGTCGGCAGAGAAAGAAGGTCGAAATGCTGTTCGCGCACCTCAAGCGCATCCTCAGGTTGGATCGCCTGCGCCTGCGAGGTCCAAACGGAGCAAGAGATGAGTTCCTCCTCGCGGCGACTGCCCAAAACCTCCGCAAGATGGCCAAGCTGATCCCGATGCCAGCCACCCAGCCCCCGCATAAGCGGGGACGAAGCCTTCGGGCCGCGTCGGGCAGCACAACAGCGCCAATCTCACCGCCGGGTTTTTCAACACAATCGGGTGGATTGTTGTCACTCTCCGCCGCCCAAATCCACTCCACTCTGACGCTCTGAAGCGTCCCGGCTATTCCGCCGGTCGAACACGATGTGAAGGAGGGCATAGCGTGGACGGTACGCTAAACAACGCTAAGGGCGAACAATCGACGAACACATAGGCCGCAAGGCTATCCAGTTGCGGCGGCTCTACTCAACCCTGATCAATAAATGCATTGAGGCGGCATGCAGGGCATACCGGACAGCTTTCCGAATTGTTCAGAGACACGGGTACGCATGGCAGTGAGCGCCCGCGCCAAGTCTGGCGTCGAGGTGCGAAGCTGAGCGAGGTAGCGGGTACGGTTTGCCGCGATGAGGCGGGCTCGTTCGGCCTGCGCGGTTTGTGCGGCGGCCGCCGCTGGCGTGGTTGCGATGCTGAGCGCTGGCTGACCCTCTAACTGCCGAGCGAGTAGCGCGACCAGTGTCTCGGCATCAGCGGGAAAGTCCGCCAGATGGTCTTGCCTGATCACGTCGGGCTCGCCACTAGGCCCTTCCTCGTTCACCAGCGTCACGACCCAGCCCTCCGTCTCAATCCGCCAACGGACAAGAGCGTCGTCACTGGCGAAACTGAGGCGAACGTTGCCCGTCGTGGTCGACATAAACGATGGTATCTCGGGGACTGCGTACAACGTCGCATCCAGTGCCCAGATGCCAAAGCGCTGTGTGGGCGCCTCTTCCCGCCCGGGGAAGACACGGAAAGCAGCGAACTCGCCGTCTTGATGGAAAAAGCCTTCGCCGTGCGTCAGCGTGGCCAGCACCTTGCCATCGCGGCTTACAAGCTCGGATCGGCCATCCTCGGTGACTTGGGCCTGACCCATGGCGTCGAAATTGTATGTCGAGGTGAAGCGCGGTGGGAACGCCCACTGCCCATCGGCATGGATGAAGCCAGCGCGTTCGCCTTCCTTGGCTGCGGCGAGGCCGTGATCGTCGAAGCCGCCAACCTGCGAGAATCTTGCCTGAATGATGATCGCGCCCGTCTTGGCGTCGGCGAAGCCGTAGCGGGCAGTTGCTAGGTCCTGAAAACGGACAAGCCCATTTGGGCTGACGCCCCAAGCTATGATCCCCATTGGGAAGCGCGTCACGATCGCGCCCGTAGCGTCTATATAGGCGACCTCGCGAAGTCCGAGCGCGACGCGTGCAAGGCCGGCGGGTGCGTCAACCCCACCGTCCGCCGGATCACCGGTGAAGTTGCCTGCGAAGCTGAAACGCTCCGGAATCACGAACCGGCCAGTGCGGTCAATATAACCCCAGCGCGACCCGTCTTTCCCGTAACCGCCCGTAAGTGTCGCGGGAGCAAGGCCGTTGGCAGCGAAGCTACCGATGCCACCATAGCGCATCGGTATCACTTCACGTCCCGCGCGGTCGATCGCACCGAAACGACCGGCTCGGCTGACACCGGTCAGCGCCGCACCGCGGAACGGTCGAATGATGTCGAAGCGTGGTTCCACCACGATGCGTCCGGTCCGGTCGATCATTCCCGCGGACAAGCCGAAACCTTCCTTGTTGCGGATCTGGACGATGGCTAGCCCATCTTCATCGAAAGCCTTCGCGCTCGCGAAGCGCGGTTCAATCACGACCTTGCCCGCTTCGTCGGCATAGCCCCATCGGTCGCCGATCCGAACCGGTTCGGGTCCATGAACAAACAACGCGTGGTCAGAAGCGGCATCTCCGATTTCGTCGAAAATGAGGCCGGTGGTCGCGCGCGTGCGCAGATTGAGGTATCCGGTTTTGCCTCCGCGTCGAACAGCTACCCAGTCACCACAGAAGATGGTGGATCCGGCTTCCCACTTCGCGGGTTCGACCACCTGGCCGGTACGATCGACATACCCGGTCAGGGGCACGCGTCGCAGTGTTTGCGCTTCTCCACCAGTGGAAACCAGGAAAGCGACCGCGAGAGCAAGGCGTTTCATAGTCCTCCTAATAAGGGCATGCCTCATGCTGGCCGCGCGACCCCGAGCCGTTTCATCTCCCGATACACCGTCGACCTACCGATGCCGAGTTGGCGCGCCGCCTCTGTCGGCGATATGCGTGCTTCGACCAGTTTGATCGCTGCATCCACCTTGATCATGTCGAGCGGCTGACGGCCAGGCTGCTTGCCCTTGGCGCGTGCGGCCGCGATACCGTCCCTGGTCCGCTCGGAGATCAGTCGGCGCTCAAAATGGGCGATGGCCCCGAACACATGAAAGATGAGTTCGCCGGCGGCCGACGATGTGTCGATCTTTTCCTCAAGGCTCAGGAGCGCGATACCTTGGCCGCGCAGCGCCTCGACCGTGGCGAGCAGTTCGGCCAGCGAACGCCCCGAGCCGATCAAGGCGGACCACTGCCAGCGTGTCGCCCCTTCGGGCATAGGCGATCAGCTCGGCCAGACCCGGACGCTCCATGCTCTTGCCCGACATGACGTCGGTGAACACCTTGATGGCGCCGACCTTCTCCAGTCGCATGGTCTGGCCGGCCACGTCCTGGTCACCGGTGCTGACGCGGGCATAGCCTAATATCCCTCCCATCCTGTGCGTCTCCCAAACGGCCGTTTTGTGGACGTTCTGAACGGCGACGGCTTCGCCCCATCCATATCCGTCCACATACTATGTCTCTTTACTCATGGCTGTCCATAGTCCCAGATGACCTTTTGTGGACGGGAATCGGCATGACGAAGCGCAAGCATCAACTCCTGACCGAGAGCGAACGCGATCATATCCTCGCCATCCCGACCGAACGCGACCATCTGGCCCGACTCTACACCTTCGAGCCTTCGGACATCGAGATCATCGGCGCACGACGGGAACGACGGAACCAGTTGGGCGTCGCGCTGCAACTCGCGCTCTTACGGCACCCGGGCATCACATTGGCGCAGTTGATACAAGACAGGGGCGCAATACCCCATGATCTCGCCGCCTTCGCCGCGGAACAGCTTGGTCTCCACGTAACCGACCTGGCCAACTATGCGGCGCGGGATCAGACGATGACGGACCATGCTCGAGAGTTGGCCGCGCGCCTGGGACTGCGGGGGCCGACCCGCGCTGATATCCCCTTCATGATAGAAGCGGCTAGGAAAACGGCATGGGCGACTGACAAGGGGATGACGATAGCGACCGGAGTTGTCACCGCCCTTCGCGAGGCCCGGATTCTGCTGCCGTCAATCTCCACTATCGAACGTGCCAGCAGCGCGGGGCGCGCGCGTGCCCGCAAGCAGGTTGCCTATGCCTTGATCGCCGATCTCAGCACCGAACAGGTCCACGCCCTCGACCAGCTCTTTGACGACGCCGGCGGCATGAGCCAGCTCGCTTCGCTCAAGACAATCCCCATCGCGGCCAAGCCCGATCACATCCGCCAGATTCTCGACCGCCTGCGGCAAGTGCGGAAGATCGGCATCTCCCCGGACGTGGCTGGCCGCATCCATGCCGACCGATTTCGGCAATATGTCAGGGAAGGCCGCGCTTCGCCTGCCTATATGATCGAGCGATATATTCCCTCCCGACGGCGCGCTACGCTGGTTGCGTTCCTGCTCGACCTCGAGGAACGACTGACCGATAACGCCTTGGAGATGGCGGACAAGCTGATCGGCAGCATCTTCACCCGCGCGAAGAACGCCCAGGCGAGCAGCTATGCCACCACGTCAAAGAATGTGGCGCGGCTGATGCTGATCTTTCGCAGGACAATCGACGCATTGACCGATGCGGTCGATACCGGCGAAGATCCAATGGAGGCCCTGGACGCATCGGTCGGGTGGAACACCCTCCTGAAGGCGAGGCCAGAAGTGGCGACAATCGCGGAAACCGCCAACCTTGATCCGCTGACGGTGGCGGCCGACCGCTATGCGACGTTGCGCAAGTTCGCCCCCGACCTGCTTGAGGCGCTCCAGTTCAGGGCCGGAAAGGGCAGTGCAAAAACGATCGCCGCCATCGAGATGCTGCGCGACCTCAACAGGTCGGGCAAACGCGATCTGCCTGCCGACGCTCCGATGCCCTTCCGCAAGGAATGGCGGAAAATCGTCGTGGGCGATGACGGCAAGATCAACCGGCGTCTCTGGGAAATCGCGACGATCGCGCATCTGCGCAACAAGCTGCGTTCCGGGGATGTCTGGGTGGAGCGATCGGCAGGATACCGCCGGTTCGACAGCTACCTGCTCAGCGAACCCCAGGCGAAGCCGATCGTGTCGGCTCTCGGTCTGCCACCCACAGCCGGCGAATGGCTCGAACAGCGGGGCCGCGAACTTGACTGGCGGCTTAAGAAATTTGCCCAGCGCCTGAAGCGCGACGCTCTGGAGGGTGTGCGATATCGCGACGACCGCCTCCAGATATCCCCCGTTCGCACGATCGCGACGCCCGACGCCGAAGCGCTGGCCGACCG
>Ga0209582_1000455_pt1 | contig 26671 bp, 24 predicted proteins | sample KloWWTmetKNB5Kit_FD_187176 | JGI IMG/M metagenome (GOLD analysis project Ga0209582, IMG submission 187176) | Active sludge microbial communities from Klosterneuburg, Austria, studying microevolution and ecology of nitrifiers - Klosterneuburg... | ecosystem: Engineered > WWTP > Aerobic digester >...
TCACCTTACTTGGCAGTGTAATTTTTCAATTTCATGGGTCTCTTATTCCTCAATATTGGAACGACCAATTGTCTTTCAGTTTTCAGTCGTCAGGTATTTGTATTTAGCTATTTGCTAGAGGTAATAATAAACCGTAGTGTATGGGCAATAGACGAATAATAACGTTTGTCCCCATGCAAAGAATGCAGAGTGGAAACATCTCCCAAAGTGCCACCACGCTCACAAGCAAATGCGCTGCTAAGGACCAAAGACTTATATTTGCGAGAATTTCCCATTTTAATACACCTCAATTACTTTTATGCTGACACACATCAATCCAAAATTACCGATGCGAAATAAGGCCATTACGCAAGACTACTATTGCAATCAATTGGGCTTTGAAATATATGGAGAGGCGGAATACCCTCATTATTTGATGGTAGAGAAGGATAGGGTTCAGATTCACTTCTTTCTATTCGAAGACCTAGACCCCGCTGAGAATTATGGACAAGTATATATACGCACAGATGACATTGATCTCTGGTATCACACGTTATTGGAGCACAAGGTAGCTATTCATCCCAATGGTGACCTGCAGACTAAACCATGGGGTCAGCGGGAATTCGCGATACTGGACCCTGACAATAATCTGCTTACTTTTGGCCAAATATTGTAGAATTCTGAGAAAGTGTTAGTATTGACTCCATTATCGGTAGGAAAATTCGAATGTTCGCAAAAAGAACTTAAAACCGGTGAACTGTTTTTTGGTTTCATTCATGATGAGAGTTAGTCAAATACTTCCATATTATCTGCCGATATTCCTAACCGGTTTTTTTATTATTTTGTCCTATAGTGGTTGGATTTATTTAGGTCCGTTTATATTGCCTTTTTTAGGATTATTTAATAAGGCAGTCGGAAAATTCAGTGTATCACAACTCGCTAAAGAATACATTGCATTCCATCACTCTATTGCATTCAGTATATTGAAAATCATGAGTGGAATATTTTTTATTCTATTTAATTTGTGGATTGTTTATTTCCTTAGTAATTATGAATTAACTTTAATTCAATACGTTTTCTTTATTTATACTGTCATTATTCTTAATTCGAACTTCAGTGTTTCATTGGCGCATGAATTAATACATCATCACCATACTGTAGCGCGAATCTTAGGTACTTCATTAATGCTGATTAATGGTTTTTTCTATCTTGAGAATGACCACGTCTATACGCATCATCGCTTCGTAGGTACGGCTCAGGATCCTGCTTCAGCAAGACAGGGCGAATCCTTATATATTTATCTATACCGGTCCATACCTGCTCGAATAGCAATATTTTTTGGATTAAAAGCTAATTTCCCGCAAGCTCAAAAGAGGACTATTGTGAGGGGCAATATGGTTCGCTTGCTGGTATGTATTTTACTGGCTGTCATGGCACTTGTGTTTAATTGGAAGGTGGGAGCCTGGCTGTTAATTCAATTTGTCTTAGTCCCATTAATCTATGAGATAGTGACCTACATACAGCATTATGGTTTGAATAGGAGTCAGATAACATCGGGAAAATTTGAGCCGGTAGAGTTTTCTCATTCCTGGAATTGTTATTACCGACTGTCAAATTATCTACTTTTTCTCATGCCGATTCATTCAATTCACCATTTAAAGATTGAGCCTGATGTAACTAAAATTACAGACTTCGGACCCTCTTTTCCATTTCCATTTTCCCAAATGGCTTTTCTTGCGATGATACCTTCCAGATGGTCTAGGGTGATGGATCCTCTGGTAGCTGAAGTGAAAAAAACCGGTAGCACATAATGAAGAAGGGAATAATAATGATTGCTGCAATGGTCTATATTGTTGCAGCCTCAGGCCAGAACAGATATGGTTTTCAGACGGGATATGGGTACGGAAGTTTTATCACTCACCGCTCCCTTAGAAAGGTGCCAGAAGCATACCAATCATCTTTTTCATTTGACTTTTACAAACTAACAGATGGGTCAAAGTATTGGCAGTACGACCATAATTTTCCGCAAATGGGACTTAGTCTGTGTGTACGTGATCTGGGGAATAGACCAGTGTATGGCTATTCAATTACACTATTACCTTATCTGGAGTTTAATATCGTGAAACGTGCTTGGGGTGCCATCCAAATCAAACATGGAACCGGCCTAGCCTGGGTGACGAAGACCTATGACCCGGTGGGGAACCCGGAGAATCACCTCATCAGCACGCCGCTGAATGCGACCTCTATACTGGACGCCGGTGTGCGGGTCAATCTATCCCACTCACTGGATGTCAAAGTAGGTGGTCTGGTACAGCATCTGTCCAATGGCGCCTTTAAATTTCCAAATGCAGGTACCAACTCCGGCACGATATATGGCAGCCTCTCTTGGTGTCCCGAGGGAAGAGAGGTCGAGCTAAAGACTTTTGAGAAAGTGAGAAATTACAAACAATGGCGCTATAGAGTAGGCACTAGCGTAGGTTTTTATGAATATGATGCGGAGCGAAATAGAGTTTTTCTAAACCTCCAGGGTCAAGTAATGGTAATGAGACAGCACAATACCTGGCTGCGCAGTTGTCTGGGACTGGAAGGTGGTCATTTGTTCAAACCTGAGAACCAACTGGCGATTTATTTTGAAGAGGAAGTACAGTTTGGTAAGATCACAACGCGGTATGGGTTGGGCGCCTATGTGCTAAATAAAAGAGTACCGGGTGAAGACTTTTATACCAAGATCGGGTTGGCTTATTATCCTTTTTTGGATGGATATATTCCGCATAAATTTTATATCGGCTCGATGCTGAAAGCGCATACGACCAAAGCTGCGCACATTGAACTCCTTGCAGGGTATGTATTTTGAGAAGAAGTGGCTTTAATTTAATCTCGGGCGTGCTACTTATAGAATTTGGATGGAAGCCGGTTCTAACCCTCGACATTTAATAAAAGAAAACTGCTATTTCAGAGTTTAGATTTTGTTCTATTTGCGATATTCCATATTTTGTCGCAACTTACTTCTAATTCATAATGATATTCGAGATTTCGGCCATATGATGGCTTAAATGAAGGTACTACATTAATTGTTGGCGATATCAAATCGGGTAGCCGACGAAGTATTGAAGCCATAGAATGCGCGATGCTTTCGGAATGAAAGTACTTAGTGGCAACTGGTGTGATAGAACCAAAAGTCTTCATGAGCCGATTGCATTGAGTAAGGGGACAATGTGATAAAATCAAATCATTAAAACTCAAGTATATCGATAGCTTGATAGAGCTGTTCAAAAAACTGATTTCGGGCTATTTCATTTGTTTCTGACAATGATTCGCAGTGCCTGTCCATATCCTTAATCCATTGCAATGTCTTTTGGATTATACGGGGATCACTGCTAAGGATATAATTGGGGTTATCAAATGAACTAAATACGTAATTTAATTTCGTGCTTTTAACTATAAATAAATTATTCGTGTAATAAATATCATTTTGATAAATCTTCGCTTTTGCTCCCAGTGATACTTTATCTGCCAATCGCTTTTGACCGCTTTCAGACATACTTTGCATCAGACCTGTCAGGTCCTTTAAATCCTGAATCAATTTTCTGATTTGAGTGATGTTTTTAAACCGATCTGTATCCCGGAAATACATAATTTGCCGTATGGTATTACTCACCATGTTGGTAGTCCAATATTCCACAGCTTGTATAGAATGGTAGCGATCACATAATTCCTGAATTATATTCACGATATCCTCCTTTAGAATGTCATTTAAATCAAATTTCTCTGAATAAAATTCACTCTCCATCCAAATGGTTTTTGACCAACAAAATAATTTAAAGGCAAATAATGACGGAAAATACATATAGTAAAATATAGGTATCTCGTATGTGGTCATAATTATCTTAGCATCAGAAGAGTCCAATAGCTTGAGATATGACTGGAGACTATCTAAATAAATGTGGGTATTCACACCATTGATAAAGGGCGGGTAAAACCACTTGGTAACCCCCGGATTTATGAGGCTCTCCTGATTGATGACTTCTTTCACTTGGCTAATTTCCAAAAACACGGACATTTGATTGTAACTAATGTCTGTAGTGCAATTAATGTATTTATAGCAGGTAGCCTTGGATAAATGTAGGTGAGACTGCATCATTCCCACCAATTCAGCTTTTGAAAAGGAGTTCAATAGCGTATTGATAATCCTTTCTTGAAAAGCAGGTTCCGGAATTCTCATAGAATATATTAAAATAGTTTACATATGTATATAAAATTACGGAAAGTATGACAAATTAACCAAATTTCTTCATATGTAGAAAAGTGTAACTTGTTTTTGGGAATGAAGGTACTCATCTTTGTTCATCATCAAAATAGTAAAATAATTTGTAAACTTTAAAATTTGTACTAATATGAAAAACTTTTTTTTATTATTCATCTGCCTCATGAGCCTACGCGCTCTGGCCCAACCGGTTCCCACTGGGAATCTTACCGCAAACTGGATAGAAAGTGAGAAAGACTTTTATATCCTGAATGATAATACACTGCCTGATGATGTCAATCAGGTGGATAGAGCACAGATGCAACCGAAGTTGTATAATCAGAATGTAAGTTACAAATGGATTGATGGTGCTTTTGCCGAGCGAGCTGTTACCATCAAAAATTACCTTGGAATAGACGGATTCTTCAGTTTTCCGGTGACAACTATTAAATACACGCCCGATGGTTCTGTAGCAAGATATTCGCTTGCAGGAAGTTTTATAGAGCAGGTTAGCCCGCCCAATGCTGCACTGGCTTTGGATCTGGCTGCATCTAAGATTCAGAATGTTTCCCCTATATTTCCGAAACCGCTCAATTACAGCTTTGTACCTCAACTTACTATATCCCAGCTAGATTCTATCTATCATGCAGGCTATACTGTTGTTAATCATTTCCCGGAGTATTTGGAAATAACTGGTGCAGATCAGAAGATTATCTTTGACAACCAATCTAAGACCCGAAGTTATTTACTCAATGAAAGCGGCTCAAAAATAGCTTCGCTAAAAACGGACTATTTTACAGAGGACGAACAGTATGTCTACAAAACCAGATCACTGACGCAAAATTTCATTACACTCGTAAGTGGATTGTGCGTGATCCAAGCTAAAGAGATTTCCTATTCTGGATATAATATAGGTATGACAGGAAGCTACAATTATTTCCTTTCAAATCTTCCTGAGCCTGGCCCCAGCTTACAAAGAGATTTGGTCTCGGTTTTTCCTAATCCCACCACATCTAGCTTCATCCTAAATGTTGCAGACAACAAATACATGCCGGAGAATGTAAAACTTTATGATATTAATGGACGGGAAATTCCCTTTACTACTTCATCGGATATTTTAGGCAACCTAGCTATACATCCACAAGGCGTTACATCAAATCTGCTGATACTTTCCTACCGACTGAACAATGTGCAATATACCCAAAAAATATTAAAATTTTAAATCTCTAAAATAAAAATCAAATGAAAAATCTTATATTATCACTTATCCTGGTTATCATCCAGGTACATGTACAAGCACAGACTAATTGTACATTCAATAATAACGTTGAGTTGAAAGCGCTGCCTATAATGGAGGCGCCACCCTTTCCGCTAAAACCCATCTTAGAAAAGCTTACCCCGACACTCGATCCACCTGATACTATCAACGAGCGGCTCATCTTATGGCTACCAGGACTCGGAGGCGATGTCCACTCTTGGGATCCGGCCAAGAATGCAAGTACGGCAGGCTATTTAGATTTTAAAGCGCGCAAAGTGGCCAACTATGTATCGGATTATACTGCAGGCAATAACACTATGTGGGATTGTGGGTTCAATGCCCTGACAGATTTGAAGAATGCTTCTGCGAGCCGGGATCAGACAGAGGAACAAATTTCAAATAACTTGGTAATAGCCCATAGCCAGGGTGGAATTGTAGCCAGAACAATGCAATGGAATGCTGAAAATAGTTCTTCACATCAATTATTCGGAGGGTTTGTAACTTTTGTTACCTCAAATGATGGTGCTGAGATCCTACGCAATGCACGGAGCATACAACAAGGCGGCACCGGGTTAGGCAAAATCTTTGTGAGAAATACTTGTGCTAATTTAGGACCTGCAATAATTAGTGCAAACTTAGATGGCAATAATTCACTCAAGCGCCTTATAGTTTACAAAGCATTAGAAGCTTTGGTTGACATCATTTGCGAAAAAGGTGATTTTATCTGGCAAAACCTGATTGATAAAATTGCCAATCAGACTCAGACTAATGATTACCTCCCCGGAGCTCCATTTCTGCAGAACATGAAGAACTATGAAGTAGATCCTGATAAGAAATTTAAGGTTAATAGAGTTGCTTTTGCTTCAGAGGAGCCGGATTCATTTCTGATATGGCGCACACTGCACTATTTTAGAGAACCCAGTGTGACACATATGCCATTCACAGCTAATGCAGATTATGGGCCTAATACCATGAAATATACTGTTGACAGTATCCAACGTGTCTTCTTTGAGAAGCGGGATGCCATGCAGGGCAGACTGGATCGCGCAGATGAGTGGGATTATATACTCCGAAGGAGCATGCTTGAGGATTTGCGTACTGAAGTGAAAGCGCTTTCAAATGGTATAGAATTTTTCAATACCGCTGACGACAGTTATAAGGTCATTATTGGTGCGCTTACCTACAAAGATGCATGCAAAGTAACTTTGTTCCAGGAAGATGAGTATGGAAATAATGCCTGCTCCGAGGACTTTATTTTTAACGAAATTACAGATGCCAATACTTGTGTCCAGAAAGCAGAGAGATTATAAGATGAGTGGGCCGGCACATCGCTCGGTTGTAGTTATGGTTTAGTCACTGGCTGGGGTACAGATTTGATCAGGGGTACGGCTATCCGTAAAAAGTCGGATGGTGTCGTTCTCTACGACAGCCAGAGCGCACTACCGGGTAATACGGTACCTTTGCAAAAATTATTCAATTCTTCTCACATGCAGGTACGAAATGACCGAAATACAAAACTAGGGCTGAATGCAATCTACGATGGTACCCTTAATAGGGGTGATAATCCAACAGAGGAAATAGACAACAGTATTAAGTGGTTTTACACAGCTAAAAGATAAATATTAACAAAGATCTGTGCATGTTTTTCATGCACAGATCTTAACTTTAATCAAATGAAAATGAAACTGATCTTATTTCTTACATTATTCTTAAGCGCCTGCACCAAAGAGCCGCTGCTTCCTAAACCATGTACGACACCTGACTGTGATACCACAAAGCCACAGTCCATGGTGCTCGAGTTGCTCTGGCAGATTCCACTCAGGCTGGATAAAGATTACACCGTAAGTTATGCCTGCCCCATCACACCGGACTATGCGGTATTCCGCTACGACGCTGTAGAGAAGGAAAAACTGCTGTTCGTACACAAAAGCGACACCAGTCATGCGCGGTTTTTTGGCCCCAATGAGGGAAATTATCTGAATGTATTTTATCATCCGGGAGTAGGCATCATAGCAATAGATTCCTGGTCGGTCTTCACCGGTCAGAATGCTACCTCTATGAAGAAACTGGCTACTGTACCGAATGGATTACAATTTCAGGCGCGATATAAATTATTGGGTGATTTTATCTATGGTAATTTAGGCTACTGGAATGCGCAGCAGCAGTTCATTTTCCGGATGAATGTCTATACAGGTGAGATCGAATATCTCCGCACTGTTGAGCACAGTGAATGTGCGGAATGTAAATTGATAGGCGTTGATCCGCCCGAGTTGTTTCTTTTAAATGACGGGACTATCCTGATGAATAATATTATCGCTTATGCAGATGAGGTCGCTCCTGGTGGAAAACTCAAAGTAGTGCAGGAATTGAATATAATCAGTGGTGATAAAATCCAACCTATAAAAACAGAAGTGGACCCAAAGATTTATTATAAAAATATAACATCGCTAATATATGATAATAAATTAATTGTATTGTCAGATTCGATTTATTGTATAGAGCCAAAGTCATTTAATAAACTTTGGGTAAAGGAAAAGAAAAAAGTAGATAACGAAGTTACAACTTATGTTACCGATAATATTTTAATTGAAAATAAAATTATTCGTATTTCGAATGGCCATTATACAGAGATCAATGCGGACAATGGCGATATGTATGTAGGCGAAAAGGTAGCAGACGGAGGTATCGACAGCAATATTAGCTATTACAATGGGGTGGTATATTGGTCAACCAATGATCAGGCTTACTCTTGGATCTATGGCATACGCATCAGCGACCGTAAGCTGGTGGTGCGGATGCGCAGTCCCAACTGGAATAAGCCGCCGTACTATGACGATGCCATCTTTGACCGTCGTGGACTGGTCATCGACCCTGAGTCGGGGTTGGGTTACACACATGACGGATTCTTTGCGCAGTGTTATAAATTGTTGTAAAAAGAATCGTTTACATGAAACACAGTTAATTTTCTTTTCAATGAAACTTTACTCGTTTATAATTTTTTCATTACTCCTGAGCGCCTGCACCAAAGAGCCGCTTCCGCCCAAACCTAAGCCTTGTGATAATCCCCCCTGTGATACCACCAAGCCCATGTCAATGACGCTGGAGTTGCTCTGGCAGATTCCACTCAGGCTGGATAAAGATTACACCGTAAGCGATGCCTGCCCCATCACACCGGATTATGCGGTATTCCGCTACGACGCGGTAGAGCAGGAAAAACTACTGTTCGTACACAAGAGCGACACCAGTCATGCGCGGTTTTTCGGACCCAATGAGGGAAATTATCTAAATGTATTTTATCATCCGTGGGTAGGCATCATAGCGATGGATGCTTGGTCGGTCTTTACCGGTCAGAACGCTGCAAGCATGAAGAAGCTGGCAACGGTGCCACCGGGACTACAATTTCAGGTCAACTATAATTTATATGGCGATTATGTTTATGGTAATCTAGGCTACTGGAATGCAAAGCAGCAGTATATTTTCCGGATGAATGTCTATAGCGGTGTTATAGAGTACTTGCGCACAATAGATCATGCTGATTGTCCGGAATGTGAGTTGATACTTGTGGTTCCTCCTGTGCTTTTTGAACTCAACAATGGCAATGTTATTATGAGTTACTTTATTTCTTATGCAAAAACTGTCCCTGGAGATATCAGGAGAGTACTTCAGGAGATAAGTTTGGTAAAGGGTAGTGAGATTATTCCACTAAGAGTAGAAGAAAATCCGCTCATAAATTATTGGAAAGAAAGTGTCATAGTATATAAGGATAATTGGATTGTTACCACGCGGGATTCTATTTATTGTATCGAGCCTCTAAGCAATAGAAAACTTTGGGTAAGGGAAAATAAGAAAATTGACAATGCCTATCCTGTGAATGGTACTGATAAGATTTTGATCGGTAATAAGATCATCAGTATCTTAGAAGGACATTATACCGAGATCAATGCGGACAATGGTGACATGTATGTAGGCGAGAAGGTAGCAGATGGTGGTATCGAAAGCCAGATCAGCTATTACAATGGGGTGGTTTACTGGGGTACCAAGGATCAGGCATACTCCTGGATCTATGGCATACGCATCAGCGACCGTAAGCTGGTGGTGCGGATGCGCAGTCCCAACTGGAATAAGCCGCCGTACTATGACGATGTCATCTTTGACCGTCGTGGACTGGTCATCGATCCTGAGTCGGGCCTGGGTTATACACATGACGGATTTTTTGCGCAGTGTTATAAATTGTTGTAACCGAATATTCAGAGAAATTTAAAAAAGTAGAAAACGTAAGGAAAAATACAATTCTAAGAAGCCTGAAATAAAACTGTAAAAAAATCATCCAATCCCTCTGCTATCCAAACGGAAGACATCAATGGGAGAACAGTGAATGTATGATACCGGGAGCTAGCGAGTATAAGAGTATTATCCTCAAATAAACGAGAAAAACTGCGCGAGATTGACAGAAGAAGCAGTAGTGTCCCGTGAAATTCAATTTAGGTTGAGAAAGTGCGCGGCAAACTGAAAAACTCTGCCTTGATACATAAGAGGATCTAAATGGTGTTTTAGAATCCTTTAATTTTTGGTTTTAACCTACTTTGTATCATACTTTGTACTCAGAATATTGTATGCCAGAATCATTCATTTCGGAATAATTCAGCCTATGCAATTGAAAAAGTAGATAAAAAGGTGTTGTATGAATGTAAAAATATTGAGAATAGGAGACGTACCCAGTTGGAAAAGTAAGACGTACTCCAATTTTCACTTCAGTTCTTCTAAGTCCCGTTGGGTATAAAACCATTTTTTCAACTCGGGATGTTGCCGCCAATATTTGGTGGAGGGAACCGGATTCAACCAGTACCGGATACCCACACCGAAGGTAAAAAAGCTAGGAATACCCGGTATGATGCGTACGCCGAGGTTCCAGCGATTCGTGAGGGCATAATCATACTCTATCTCACCACCATACCATACAAATGAGTATTGCCAGTCACCACGTGTTTTTAAATAAGGATTTTGCTGGATGTAGCCGGGGAAGCGCTCCCAGCTCTGTCGATAAAACCAAGTCGGACCGAAGCCCAAGCGCAGTGCATGTCTATCGCTACTAAGTACATTCCATCGGAAGGCGATGTGCGTATGACCGGCGAAGAGTGCCGCGCAGTCGCTGTAAGCAGCTTGTGCAAGTTTGAGAGAAAGTCGCTTTTTGTAAACAAAATGTTCATAAGCGAATACGCCACCATAATTGAGGACTAGATTGGCACGAGCATCAAGTCGTCGGGGTTGAAGAAAATACATTTCATCGCCTCCGGGATGCCAAGTGAGGAAGATTAAATTAGCATCAAAATTATTTTGGGAAAATCCTATCGGCGCTTTTTGAAAGAAAAGAATAATGGTAAGTAAACAGCACAACTGCCAATAAATCTTAGAATGCATTTTGCTGATTAAATTGTAACGCTAAGGTATTCATTTTCCTAAACCATAAAGAGGGGATTAAAGCCATAAATACCATCACAAAATACAAATAAGGCAGTTTAGGGCCAGATTTTAAATCTATACCGGTCAATTTTCTGGAAGCTGTGGGCAAGTGATGGAGTGAGTGAAGGGGTAACATGTAGAGAATGTAATTGGTGTATTTGTAATAACAGTTCCAACTGGAGTGCATGCTGATCTGCTGACCGGCGTGGCTTCGAGACAAACCATAGTGCTGAACATAATTGATGAGTTCATATAGAAAATAGGCAATCAGTCCCTGTGCAATAAAAAAGATCATTACAGGACCCGAAAAAAATAAATAGATTGCTACCCAAATAAATACCTGCAAAAACAACATCAGTAAATTCAACTGGAGAATTTTCTTTTTTAAATATACCGGTAAGTCATAACCATTAAAATAACTGTTGGAGATGCGGTCAATAAAGAGACGAACAAAATAGGAATAGAAATTTTGATTGATTTTTGCGGTGTTGGTATCTTCCGCAAGACCCACCATCCGATGATGCCCCACCACGTGATCAGCGGCCATATAAGGTATGCCTGCCATCAAAAGCAATAGACCGGAAATCAATTGATCGATACGCCGATTGCTGTGCATCAGATCATGTGCCAGGGTCACTACAAAGCAGCCGGTGAGACAGCCGGTACAAAGGGTGAATAAGGCAGCCGCACCCATGCTAAAGTCTTGCCGAAAGTAAAAGATCACAGACCAAATGACCAATGCTGCCAATAATATTCCACTTACCCGCTTTATTATTTTACTCTCTTTGCTTCCATAAAAGTGTCGCAGCTCCATCTTTATCTCGGAAGCAGTAAATTCTCCCCAATACGCATTAAAGATATTGGCTGCAAAAAGCAATGGCAGGATCAAATAAAAATAACCTACCTCACTCACAATTACAAACGCTGTACTCAGCAGCACAGGCAATAAGTATCTTATGAAGTGTAATGATTGCATGGCTATTCTTTAGTTTAGCGCTAAGTGAAAAAGTCCTAATGATAAATGTAATCAGTAGAATAAACTCTTTACTTGAAATAAAGTTGCAAAATATAATTGGGCATAATTGATAATTATAGAATTTAATTAGCTAAAGGTAACAAATGGGGTTGCCTTTAGCTCTTTACTCTAGATAAGAAGAATTAGAAAAGTACATGTCATGATAAGCAACTTTTTACTTTCAGGCGTTAATATCAAGGTTAATGAAAAAATATATTCCAGATACTACGGATTATTTCTCGCCCGAAGAAGAACGGTTGAATGTAATCACCCATGGGCTGGGGTTGATACTGAGTCTTTTCGGTATGGTACTGCTCGTATTGAAAGGCATGCATGAGCAAAAATTACTTAATACACTGTCTTTTTACATCTTTGGATTGAGCTTAATTTTACTTTATGCCGCCTCGAGCATATATCACCATTCGAAATCACTGGAGCGAAGGCGTAAGCTACGCATATTGGACCATGCTTCGATTTACATACTAATTGCCGGTACATATACGCCGTTTACATTGGTCACACTAAGTCAGAGTAATGGCTGGATTATATTTGGTATATGCTGGAGTATAGCACTGGTGGGAGTAGTATTAAAAATCTTCTTTACCGGGCGATATGATCTCATTTCCACCATTATGTATTTGCTGATGGGCTGGCTGATCATATTTGATATCAAGCAGTTGTACCTTACTATCCCCTTTAATGGATTTTTGTGGTTGATGGCTGGGGGAATATTCTATACAGTGGGAGCCATCTTGTATTCTTTTGATCACATCAGGTACAATCATGCCATCTTTCATGTCTTCGTATTGCTGGGCAGTCTGTGTCATTTTATTTCTGTGTATCTGTACGTTCATTCTGTCTGAGACAAAACATTTATTTAGCCAGTAAACGGCCAGATCAAAATAAAAAGAGCCTCAGAATGTTCCGAGGCTCTTTTTATTTCTTGTTATCAATACTTATGAAAGGACTTTTTTCCTAGTGACTTAAGTAAACCTGATTTCATCACCCATCGCGTCATAGAATTTGTATTCCAGCATTGAGAAGTTGGAGTCCGGTATGATTTTTATCCATTTGCGGTATTTTAGATACCATTTCATGCGCTTGTTGGGAAATCCCAGCATCAGGAAAGCATGAATATATGGGTGCACCTTGAGTGATAGTTTGGCATCCGGCCTGTTGGAAATGAGGTAACCAAGATCCCTTTCTATTTCATCGGTGAGCAGAATAGAGGGCTTAGACTTGCCGGTACCCTGACAGGTGGGACAGACTTCATCTGTATTCATCTTCACTGCGGGGCGTACTCGCTCGCGTGTGATCTGTATCAGGCCAAATTTACTGAGCGGCAGCACGGTATGCTGAGCTCGGTCTTTCGACATCACTTCTTCCATCTTGTTATTGAGCACGCGCTTGTGATCGGGATTCTTCATATCTATAAAATCCACGACAATAAGTCCCCCTATATCTCTAAGTCGCAGCTGGCGGCTGATCTCTTCAGCAGCTTCCAGATTGACTGACAGTGGCGCATTGCCCAGATCTGAACGAGACATCTTCGGACCGCTGTTGACATCGATGACGTGCATAGCCTCAGTGTGCTCTATGACGAGATAGGCGCCAGAATTGAGTGTGGCGGTCTTGCCGAAGGAAGCTTTTATCTGCTTATTAATACCATATTGGTCAAAGACACTGGTACGTCCTTCATACAGCTCTACTATCTTAACCTGTTCAGGTGCGATAGAGCTCATAAAGGCACGGATGCTGTTGTACATCTCCTTGTCATTCACCACTATACGGTTGAAATCACTGGTCAGGAAATCTCGCAGTATAGAAGTGGTCTTATCCTCCTCACTGAGCAACTTTTGAGGCCCCTTAGTGGGAGAGAGCGAACTGGCCATCTGATTCCATTTAGCCAGCAGAGAATTGATTTCATCGTGCAGCTCTGCTACTTTACAACCTTCAGCGGCTGTACGTGCGATCACCCCAAAATTGCGTGGTTTGATACTTTCTATGAGCGTCTGCAAACGGAGTTTTTCATCCGGATTTTCGATTTTCTTAGAAACGGTGACCGCATTGGAAAATGGTGTTAGTACCAGATACCGGCCAGGTATGGTGATCTCACAACTAAGACGTGGACCTTTAGTAGAGATGGGTTCCTTCAGTATCTGTGCGATGACCATGGTTTTCTTGTCCATGACATCCTGAATCTTACCATTCTTGTGTATTTCCTGTGTCAGATCGAGATCGCGCATGGAAGCCTCGGCGGGATTGCGCAACAGTTCTTGGGTATATTTTATTAAGACCGGAAGGCGGGGGCCTAGATCCGTATAGTGTAAGAATGCATCTTTCCTCGAACCGATATCGAGAAAAGCAGCATTGAGACCCGGCATGATCTTTTGAATCTTAGCCAGGTAAATATCTCCCACATTGTAGGAGTTACTCTTTTTTTGTTTGTGCAGCTCTACCAGCTTGCCATCTTCCGATAAGGCGATTTCTACTTCATTTGGCAGAGCATTAATAATCAGCTCTTTGTTCACAGCCTTGAGATTAGAATATCATAGATGATACCGAACTTCTGTTCACAACCGATGGCCGCAAACAGAAAGTGGTATGATGAAAATACTATGCCCCAGTAGCCTTAAGCTACCGAGGTATCAGTGTTTTAACTATTTATTCTTTTTCTTATGTCTGTTCTTACGCAATCTCTTCTTTCTTTTGTGAGTAGAGATCTTATGTCTTTTTCTTTTTTTACCACAAGGCATATTATAAATTTTAATTTATTTTAATAAGGTAATCCAATTGGATTACTGACAATATTTTTTTAGTGCTTCAGCTTCTTTTTTCTTCCCCACGCCGTCGTAAGCAAAGGAAAGTAGGCAGGCCGCTTCGGTGTTCTTAGCATCCAAAACACGCACTTTCTCTAGGCGGATGATTGCTTTGTCATACTGTCCGGTCTTGATGGCCAATTTCCCAAGGACAGTCAGTACTTTGGTGTCATCGGGATGCTTTCGATTGAGTTCCAGTAGCTGTTGTATGCCCATCATCGGGTTTTCCTGATCAGGCACTTCAGTATAGACCGTAGCCAGACTGATTCTGTAATCGATATTATCGGGTTCCAGGTCAGTTGCTTTCTTAAAAGCATGAGCTGCTCCGGTCGCCAGATGCTCTCGTTCGTGCTGATCTTCTACAGCTACGAGCCCGTGCATATAACTGTTGCCGGCAATATTCCAAGCAGCGGCAGTATTTTCAAGTTCCGCTACTTCATCAGCATATTTACCTGCGAGCTCGAAGAAATTCTTTCTATACCACAGGCCGGATAATTGTTTAGCTGCAGCTGCACGATCTTCCACGCCCAACCGATTGTTCTTAGCTTCATCTACTAGTGCTTTCACTATCTTCTGAGAGTCGGCTGAGAGCGAATTAAGAGCCTTTTCTTGCAGCGCTGTCTGATCGGCTTCACTGACAGGTGCTTTCTCTTTGAGATTGGCCTCTTTAGGTCCCACTCTTGGAAAAGCAAAATATAATAGGCAAAACACGAGCACGGATGCGATCAGCGCTATATTTCTACCTTTATTAAACTTCATTTAAATGGTGGATTAGCGGTCTAGTCTTCTTCAACTGCTGGTGCTACCATCACTTTATCCTTCACTTGGTCGGTGAAGGTCTTGGCAGGTTTGAAGGCCGGAATAAAGTGCTCAGGTATCTCTATAGCTTCATTTTTCTTTATATGGCGACCGATCTTTTTGGCTCTTTTCTTGATGATAAATGATCCGAAACCTCTGATATATACATTTTCACCTGCAGCAAGCGTGTTTTTGATTTCCGCGAAGAAATTCTCGATAGAGACGAGTACATCCACTTTCGGAACACCTGTTTTTTCAGCAATGTTTGCTACCAAATCCGCTTTTCTCATTATTACGCTGGTTTTTAGTTAGTTATAAAATTTTTCCCTTCTTTTGGCAAAAGAGAGGCAAATTTCGTAAAGTTATCCAATTGAAAAAACTTATTGCACTTTATTTTTCATAAAAGATTGAAATTCATTGTTTAAGTCAATATTTTGAAGGGTTTTAAGTTGTCTTTCACTCAGAATGTGACACCGGACTCACTGCTATTTTTTATTGAAGTGCTTGAGCATGATGATTTCTTGCTTAGTCAGAAAACGAATCCGACTTCGGGGTAGATCCTTCTTGGTCAGTCCACCATAGTACACTCTGTCCAGATGAGTAACCTCATAGCCCAGAGATTCAAAGATCCGTCTGACTATACGATTGCGGCCGGAATGGATGGTGATCCCGATCTCATTGGCCTGGGCGTCTTTCACATAAGATATTCCATCTACTTTGATGATACCATCTTCCAGTGTCAGGCCGGTCTTTATTTTAACAAAATCACTCTCTGCCAATGCTTTATTCAGTGTGATGTGGTAGATTTTCTTCACTTCATGTGACGGATGTGATAGTTTCTTAGTGAGATCACCATCATTGGTAATCAGAAGCAAGCCGGTGGTCTCCCGATCCAGTCGACCTACCGGGTATACCCGTGCGGTTACCTTGCCCTTCAGAATATCCATAATGGTCTTGCGATCTTTTTCGTCAGACATGGTGGTGATCACTCCTTTGGGCTTATTCATCAGGATGTAGATCATTTGTTCCTGAGGCTTGATAGTCTTGCCTTTGTAGGTCACTTTATCTCCGGGCTGAGTTTTGTATCCGGGTTCTGCGACGACGACACCATTGACCTCTACTTCACCGGCAGCGATCAATTCGTCTGCTTTTCTGCGTGAGCAGATGCCTGCATTGCTGACATATTTATTGAGCCGATAAGACTCTTCCTTAGCTGGTTCCACAGGAGGCGTCAACTCAGCTCTGGGCTTTGACGGTGCGGACTTTCTTACAGGCTTGCGGGGCTTGTATTCTTTCTCCGGCTCAGGTTTTGCCTTACCCGGTTTATAAAATTTTTCGAATGCCATAATTTTGAAAGTTGTAAAAATTGGATTTAAGCTGCTCCGATATTGAAAAATACAGCCGGGCTCAGATTGTGTTAAATTCTATTCGACTTAGACTATTGAGGCTGCAAAAATATCTTACATTTATCGCATTAATCAATTAAAAAGATGAAAATACACAATTTTAGCGCGGGACCGTCGATTTTGCCTCGCGAAGTAATGGAAGAAGCAGCGCAGGGAATCCTGGATTTCAATAATAGTGGTCTGGGTATCATAGAGATGTCTCATCGTACTAAACCATTTGAAGATGTAAGGGATGAAGCAGTCGCTCTAGTGCGAGAGCTAATGCAAATCAATGATGACTATGGAGTGGTATTTCTCACCGGTGGTGCCAGTACTCAATTTTTTCAGATACCAATGAATTTGCTCGATACTGAAGATACGGCTTGCTACGTCGAGACAGGCGTATGGGCCAAAAAAGCAATCAAAGAAGCCAAATTATTTGGTCAGATAGAAGTACTCGCTTCGTCAAAGGAGGCGAATTTTAATTATATTCCTACTGACTTTCAGGTGCCTGAGCATGCTAAATACGTCCACATCACTAGCAATAACACTATTTATGGTACGCAATACAATGCTTGGCCGCACGCCAATGGCAAGACAGTAGTGGTAGATATGTCTTCTGATATCTTCAGTCGAGAGGTTGATTATAATCAGTTCGGTCTTATCTATGCCGGTGCTCAAAAGAATATGGGCGTTGCCGGTACGACATTGGTGGTGGTACGGAAAGATCTGCTAGGTAAAGTAAAGCGACCCTTACCTTCTATGGTGGATTATAGCGTACAAATCGAGAATGGCTCGATGTATAATACTCCCCCTGTATTTCCAATTTATCTTTCTATGCTGGTGCTCCGCTGGATAAAAAAAATAGGTGGCATCGCTGAGATTGAAAAGCGCAATGACGCTAAGGCAAAAGTACTCTACGATGAGATCGATCGAAATCCACTATTCAGGGGCACAGCAGAAGTAGAAGATCGGTCGAAAATGAATATTTGTTTTGTAGCCAATGATGCAACACACGAAACAGAGTTTATGGAGATCTGTAAGCAGAATGGGATATATGGATTGAAAGGTCATCGCTCAGTGGGTGGTTTCAGAGCATCCACTTATAATGCCTTACCTATAGAAAGTGTACAATTCCTGGTGAAGCTGATGCAGCAATTCGAAACGTCAAAGAAATAGTCTTTTAGCTCAGTAGTTTGCCAATATTTAGTAGGGCCTGAAGCATTAAGTCTGGATATTTCAGAAAGCCGTTGTAGCGCAATTTCGAATTGACTAAATAATAGTAATATGATTTGAGATTCGTCAGTAGGTGTGGCTGAATGTGCTCACTGGTATAAATCTGAGGTAGAAAATCAGGTACTTGCGTGTTAAAATTGTACCTATAATTACGGTAAATTAAATACTTCTGAATTTCTAAGGCACGTGAATAGGTCCGATTTTCAGGAAAATTCAAGGCGATATATTTAGCTAATTCTCTAAAAAGAAAATAAATATCGCGCAATTGTAATTCCATCACTCCAGCATCGTTACTCCTGCTGATCGACTCAATATTCATGTTCTGATATACGACGACCAATGGTTCGTGATCAAAATAAATTCCGGCTTTTTGCTGTACAAAATCAAAGACGAGCAGTGGGTCATCCACAAATAAATGCTCTGTATTAAATCCACCGATTCTATCTAACCCTGAGCGCTTCCATAGATTGCTACAGGTGGTTCCCGCAAGTCCTCTGATGAGACCAAGTACAGGATCTGTTTCTATCCGTTTTGTATACTCAATCTTAGTGCCCTCCTGATTTATCATATACACAATATTGGATGCTATGATCATATCTATCTCAGGATGTTGTCTTATTAACTCTTGTTGATGACTTAATTTTTCTGGCCTCAATTGGTCATCTGAATCCAGAAATTGAATCCACTCACCTGTCGCACGACTCAGTCCTGTATTCCTTGCGAAATTGGCGCCTTGTGTTGATTCATTTATTAAAATAAATAGATCAGGGAATTCACGCACATACCGGTCAGCAATTTCTGGACTACGGTCGGTGGAATTATTATCTACTAGTATGATTTCTATAGGTGCTTGAGATTGCTGCAATATGCTGTCTATAGCCCGGTGTAAAGTAGCTTCACTGTTGTAAAACGGTATGATGGCTGTAACTGTCAAGGGTTTTATTTAAAGGAGTTTATTCAAGTGGGTAAAGAAATTATATGAAAATCGCAAATATTTATGAGATTTATTAAATGCGTATTTACTATAAATAAAATGGGGATAAAATTTTAATTTATTTCGAAGATCAATGGAAAATCCAAACTCGTTGGCGATGGTTTTTATCTCCTGCCGATGTGTATAGGCGTGGAAGAAATGGACGTGAAGATTTTGAATCATCTGTGCGTTTATTTGAGTCGAAATTTCTGGGGAGTCCTTGTTCTTCTCTTTCAGTGCAGTTAACAGTGAGCTAAAATAGTCCAGACGAGTGTGCATACTTTGTACTAATGCTGAGGTACTTTCCGGCCGGCTGATAGAAGCAGGCATACGATAAGCTACGGTCAGATCTTTATTGTCGGGTTTAAATATTCTGCCCATCTTCCAAAGTTTCAACATCAGGAAATACTCCTGACTGGAAGTTCTGTTTTCATCCCAGCCACCTACAGAGAGTAGCGCAGATTTATTCCACAGATTGGATACGGTGCAACCCAGGGTGCTATTCACGAGTCCGATAATGAGGTCAGAACTTACTTGTCTTCTTGTATATATTCTTACTCTATTTTTATTTTCATGAGGTATGACCTCAGAGTAACACGCATAGATCACATCGCATTCAGGATACAATTGCATTAATTCTAATTGATGATTGATTTTTTCAGGGAGTATTTCGTCATCGGCATCCAGAAACTGAAGCCAGTCGCCTTGTGCATTTTTTAGACCTGTATTTCTGGCAAAATTCGAGCCGCTTTTACTTTCTATTGATAGCTTTATCTTTCCCGAATGTCGCAATTCATTTTGAGCTGCGATTTGAGCACTTTGGTCAGTTGAATTATTATCCACCAAGAGAATTTCTATAGCTGGATAAGTCTGAGCAAGTGCACTGTCAATAGCTCTCTGCAGTGTCTTCTCTGCATTATAATAGGGTATAATTATACTTACCGTCGGAAGTGTCATTCGATCATTTTATCCTGATACTTTGCCAGGTTTCTAAATTCTGTTGAATTTTGTAACAGTTCCTCATATGTGCCGGAGTGTAAGACTCTTCCATCTTGTATTAAATAGATAATATCTGCATTCTCTACCGTACTCAGTCGGTGAGCGATGATCAGCATGGTGATATTGCCATGGAGTCTTTCAATATTCTGTCTGATCAGGTTTTCGGTCTCAGTATCAAGTGATGAGGTAGCTTCGTCCATGATGAGTATCTGTGGACTCTTATAGAGTTCACGTGCAATAGACACTCTTTGTTTCTGTCCGCCTGATAAAATAATGCCATTGTCTCCAACAATGGTATCCTCTTTCTCTTGATACCCGTGAATTAGTTCACGTAGTTGAGCAATTGCAATGACGTCTTCAAATTTCTGAATTGTGGCTGAATTCTTTTCTGCCCATAGAGAGATATTATTGAAGAATGAATCATTGAACATCACCGGTACCTGGGATACATAACCAATATTGCTTCGAAAAAGCGCTGAATTAATACTTCTGATATCCTGGCCGTCCACAGTTATATTTCCATCGTCCGGGCTGAGAATACCGGAGAGTGTATTGGCAAGAGTAGTCTTACCAGCACCGCTCCTACCAACAATCCCAACTGTCTGGAATTTATTGAGGGTTAAGTCTACCTGATCTAGTATCAGTTTATCCTGAAGTTTTAAAGAGACATTATTAAAAACCAATTTATGTGCAAAGTTAAAGTCGGTACCGGTGGTAGAGTCTTCCTTATTAAGATCAAGCTCCTGCTGGAGCATTAGTATATTGTCTATACTGCCTTGGAATGAAGTGAACATCTGAAAGTTAGTTTGGGTGAGTATGATGTAATTGAGCGTTCTGTAGAAAAGAGCAAGGCTAAATAGTGCGCCCGTTGTTATCTCACTATTTAAATAATAATATAGGACTAAAATCCCCAATACAAGTAAAAGTAGGATGGGTTCTCGGAGTGAAACTGAGATTGCATTTGTTTTCAAAATAGTATAATTCTTATCCTCAGCAGCCTTAATAAAATAATTGATTTTTTTGATGAAGTGGGGAAAGCCATGGGTTAATTTTAAATATTTAAAATTCTGCAATAGCTGAATGAGTAGGCTATTGTATTTATCACCACTGGCTGAAACCTTCAGTGATAATTTATGGTAATAGGCTTTAATTTGCTTTAGAAAAAGTAGAAATATACCGGAAAAAATGACAATGATCAAAGATATTTTATAATCAACAATGAATGAAATGGCCAGATAAGTGAGCGCCATAAATAGAAACTGAATGGCCGAAAAATAATTGATCATTGCAGAATTGAGTTTCAATACTTCAAGTGTGGTCACATTTTGTATTCGTCCGAAATCCATAGAAATGAACTTCCCATAATTTAGATTCTGCAAGCCTTCTACTAAGCTAAGCCTGCTCTTACTTATAATGGTATTGGTGTTTTTAGCCTGATATAATAGTTGGAAATAATATAAAAACGATTTTAATATAAACGCCGAAATCCCCATTATCAAAATGACATATACAGAGGAAAAATGAATTCCTAATTTGCTCAGGAAGGAAGTAAATTGATTATCAAGAGGCTGAGATAGCTCAACTTTTGAATTGAAAATGGAAGAAGTCAAACCGATCAAAAAACCAATACCGATACTATCAAACAAAGTGACAACAATAGATAGCAGGATAGTCACATACAGGTTTGACCCCAGTATCTTATAGAACGACTTGAGATACTTAAAATTTATGGAAGAGTCTGCTGCCATTATAAATGCAACTCGAAATAGTCGATGATTTTTCTGATGAGGTGTATTCTGTCTTTGCCACCTACATTGTGCGGATGGCCGGGATAGACAAAATAATCTACTTGTTTTCCTTTGTCAACACAGGCTTTAATATAATTTAACGATTGCTGCCACACAACTACGTCATCTGATGTGCCGTGTATGAGGAGCATAGGTCCGTCGAGGTTGTCGATATAATTGAAGGTATTGGCGGTGGCAAAACCCTCCGGATTTTGCTGAGGAGTATCCATATAGCGCTCAGTGTACATGATTTCATAATAGCGCCAGTCGGTCACCGGACCACCAGCCACTGCGGCTTTAAATTTTCCTTGTTGACGGGTCATCAGGCTGATGGTCATGAAGCCACCAAAACTCCAGCCATGTACGCCAATGCGCACCGGATCAACGTATGGTTTAGAAGCGAGTGAGTTATATCCAACCATTTGATCTTGCATTTCAATTGTGCCCAATTGTCTGAAGGTGGCATCTTCAAAATTCATACCTCTATTGCCTGATCCTCTATTGTCCAGAGTATAGACGATAAAGCCTTCGTTGGCCATCACGTACATCCACAACTGAGCCTGTGCCAGACGAGTATTTTTTATCATCTGTGCGTGTGGACCACCATATACATAGATGACTGCCGGGTATTTCTTAGTCGGGTTGAAATCAGCCGGGAAAATAGTACGTGTGAAGAGTCTTGATCCATCAGAAGCAGATAGCGTGTCAATTACGGTCCGACCTAAATTGTACAGGTCTAATGGTTCGGGTGAGATTAGCAAAACGCGACTTTTGCCTGATTTTAAATTTTTCAGAGTATAAGTCAAGGGTTGATTGATACTAATAGCCTGTTCGAGCAGGTACTTTCCATCTGCGGACGCAAACCCGGTATGAGCACCTCCGCCGCTGGTGAGTTGAATAGTCTTGCCTGTTGCCAGATCGGTACGATAGAACTGAAGGTCAATAGAGGCCGGTGGAATAGCCTGGAAATAGACTACTTTATTGTCCTTGTCGAAGTTAGAAATAGAGGTTACTTCCAATTCTCTGGTGAGTTGGCGTTGCAGCTGCCCCGATGTATTGTAGAGATAGAGCGAGTTCCATCCATCTCGCTTACTCTGAGCAATGAACAGGTCGGAATTCTGGGGGATAAAAGTAAATGGCTCCAATGGTTCGGTATATTGAGTGCTTTGCTCTTCGTATAGCGTGAGCACTTTAGCTCCGGAAGTGGGATCATATGCATTAAACCAGGTGTGATTTTGATCTCGGTTGACCTCTGCTATATAAATTAATTTTCCATCAGGTGACCAACAAATGTTTGTTAGGTAATGCTCAGGGTCACCTCCGGTCTGCAGCCAAGTAATTTTTTGAGTTTGTACATTGTAGATGCCCAGCGTGACGTGATGGCTTCTATCACCCGCCATGGGATAGAAGATCTTACGGTCCATGGCCGGTGTGTCAGATAGTACCAAAATGGGGTATTGGGTCACCATAGTTTGATCCATACGATAGAAGGCCAAAGATTGTCCGTCATTACTCCAGAAGAGACCCTTATTTATGCCAAACTCTTGTCTGTGCACCGACTCGCCATAGACGATTGAGTCACTCCCCTGAATGATGAGTCGGTCCTGCCCCATCGAGCGGATGTATAGTCCATTCTTAAAGGTATACGCCATATTACCTGTTGCTTCATTGAGCTCCAGACTGAGGTGATCAGTGGGAATATTCCAAGAAGTGATAAATTTGTTTTGTACCAGGTCGTAAACATAGTGCACATTGCCGGTTTCAAAGGAAAATCGGTCATTGTCCACCTGCTTCATCGAAGGCATGGCGGTGAGCGGCTTGTTGAGGTTGGGTATAAGTTTATTCAGTTTACTGACCAATTCCACAGAATCCAGCTTATTAGTGGCTGCATTCAGCTTGTATAGCCAGGCGCCCCGCTTATGGTAATACAGTATATTTTTATTTTTATCCCACTGCATGCCAGACCAAGAGGTGAGGCCAAACTTACTGCTTCCGCCCAGTATGGCATCGCTCAGAGTTAGTGGATTCTTTTGGGCAAATATGAGAAAGGGAAGAATTAATAACAATCCACTAAAATAAAACCTTTGCAATTTCATCTAAAATTTATTGTAATGATATAAAATATTTATTTGCTGCAGAAGCGAGCACTAGGGTCTCTTTCTCCCCTGAATAGACACCGCTGTAAAACTCCAATCCCGCTGCTTTCATTCTCTCCATTAATATGGTGGCTGTCTGCTTTTCACCAGGTCTATTATAGTCATCGATGATTATTACATATTCTTTTTCAAGCAAATTAGCTTCAAATATATCGACAATTTGGTGCCGAGAGTAAGCTGGACTCCCTAGAGGGCCGTCAATGAGGATTAAGCCATATTTCTTGCTTTCAATACCGTCCAACAGATTTTGATAGACATTGATATTTTTGTTATTGACTGATGATTGAATTAAATTCTTTCTGTGTATGATCACATTGGTCGAATTAATCTCAGATCGATAAAAATCAATCCATTCCTGATTACTTTCAATAATGTCAATTTGAGTTTCTGGTCGGAGCTGTATAATCTGTGATGTTAATTTGCTCGACTCTCCTAGGCCAAACTCGAGGATATTGCGGTACACACCACTGTTCAGAATGCGACACAGTATATACATAAGTGGAAACCCAGCAGCCCACTGGCCGGGGAAAATTGCCTTGTTTTTTATCCAGGTATAATTCTTAAGACAAATATTAAATTTTTGGGCATAGAGTAACTCGTCAGTTCCGCGGTGATTTACCGTACTTTTTAAATTCGCAATTATTCTGCGAAAAGTTGATAATTTGTACATTTACTTTATTATAACGAGTTTGCCCCATTCACCACTGAAGTAATTGTTGTTATCTACTGATGGTTCGTATTTGTCATACGACTTTCTCTGTTGGTCACTCAACTTTAGACCGTTAAAATACGTTTCATTGTCAGATTTACTCAGATAAGGATTGATAGCATTCGGGGCATATATTGTTGGTATCTTAAGTAGCTTCAGCTGAAAAGAGGCGAGTTCAGGATATAACTTTGAGTTTCTTGCGAAAGGTCTAAGCATGATTTTTTTATAACAAAAATAAGATTAATCCTAACAATTACAAGTCAATTAGATAAAGTTTCGTATTGAAGAATTTTGTAAGGGCCTATCTGTCCTATCAATCTAAAATGATTCTTTATTTTAATGTCAAATAAAGATTCAATGTTTTCGGATTCGATTAAGTATTTTATATCGCCAGTGAGAATTGAATTTTGAAGATTTGAATAGTCAAATGCTCTTTCTTGAAAACAAAACTGATGAATATCGTATGCAAATATGGCGACGGTATTCACATTATTTAATGCAATCGATCTGACATTGGTCACAAAATGTGAATTTCCAAGGTTTGCCTTTAGAAACTTTTTTATTTCAATCTCATATTCTAAATTAGCATGAGTTTTTAAACTGACAAAATTGATTATTTGCCATCTGTAAGTGGCTAGGTGAATAAATGTTATCTGAATTCCGATAATTGTTAAGAAGATAAAGGCATATGTCTTTTGTTGTACATTAAGTTTTTCAAAGGCTATGCCGAATAGAATTAATTGAAATATAATTGACTCATTAAAGTAATGTATTGCAGAACCATTTTTTAAAGCTAAAAAACAAGCAATAATAAATGTAAATATATTAATTAATATAATAAACAAAGTAAATGGATTTAATTTAATTTTTTGATATGTTAATATAACTACAATGATCATTACAAAAGAGATAGGTAGAAAATAGATTATATAATTTAAATAGGACATTTCTATAGCCATATTTAAATTTATCCCATTTTCTAACCCTTTGTATATATTATCATTTAAGAAAGTCAAGTCATACCCTAAAGAAGAGATGAGATAAAAAATAATCAGAGAAAAGCCCCCAGTGAATAAGGATAGTAAAGCGCTGGCTTTGAATTTTCTCAAAAATAATAGAGTCAAGACAACAACAGGTATAAGTATTAGAGCGGTTTGCTTAACGAAGATTGAGATTGCAAAAATACCAGATAGAATCACAATAGTTTTTATGCTAAGATATTTTAGTAGATTATTAATATATATTATTGCTAAAATTAAAAGCAACATCAATAGTACATCGGGCCGGGATATTGAATACCAAGGGAAAGTACTAATAAAGATAAGTGCAATGATAAGATAAGAAAATGTACTATTTACTCTTAATTTAGAAAGCAGGTATTTTATTGAAAATAGGATCGATATTAGACAAAAAAGAGAAAATAGTCTGGAAAAAATTCTAAGCGAAGTGGAATTTTCGGTAATAGAGAATATATCCATCAACTGGTCTAGAATCACATAATATAAAGGTGGATACTGAGTTATGTCAAATGGTATAGTTGTGGGGTTCTGATATAAGAGTGAGTTGTCAGTCCGTATTAATTGTAATGTTCTAATAACATTGCTTTCTACACCCCGAATATCATTTGGATAAAAAACAGAAGTAGCTAAATAGATTAGTAGGGTGACAAGAGAGCAATAGAATATGATGCCAAGTACTCTCTCAATATTAGAATGTTTATTTGGGCCTTTAATATTTTTCGATTTAGTTACCTAATAATTACAAGTTTGCCCCATTCACCAGCGAAGTAGTTATTACTATCCACAGTAAGTTCGAACTTGTCATACGACTTTTTCTGCTGGTCACTCATTTTCA
>Ga0209582_1000463_pt1 | contig 26229 bp, 30 predicted proteins | sample KloWWTmetKNB5Kit_FD_187176 | JGI IMG/M metagenome (GOLD analysis project Ga0209582, IMG submission 187176) | Active sludge microbial communities from Klosterneuburg, Austria, studying microevolution and ecology of nitrifiers - Klosterneuburg... | ecosystem: Engineered > WWTP > Aerobic digester >...
TTCGCGTGCAGAATTTAATATGTTAATGAAGAATGTCACAAATCAATCAATTAATCGTAAAATACTTCAGAAGGGAATAAAATCACCCTTTATACTATTTATGAATGTTACAAAAAATAAACTTGTGTTAGCTGGATCGGTTGCACTGCTTGCTATTATTGTCATTATTCCAAGTGTTCGCCATCAGCGCGTAGACACTGTGCTCACGCCAGCATCTAACCAGGAAATGGCTATGCCGACTGATGAACAATCCGTAATTATTATGCAAGAATCAAAAGGATCGATTAGTGAAGATATTATTGCTGATATTATGAATGAGTTTGATCAAGAAGATATGCTCATAGCGCAAGAACTTGCTGATGATGGATATGTTCAAAATGATTACGAAGTAGATAGCTTTATTATTAGTTAATAATTAATTACATATTATGAACAAAAACTTTTACAAAAAATTAGGAATGATTGCATTATTGGGCGCAATAATTGTTCCACAACTTACATTTGCAGCGGGACCATTTGAAAAGCGGCGGGAACAAAAAATAAATAAAAATGAAGTGCAGTTTTGTACAGGCCTTACTAATCGTGCAAACGGGTGGATGAATACCATTAATGAGAAAAATGTGAAAATAGACTTGCGTCGAAATGAACAACTAAACAAAAAAACACAAAATCGTTCTGACCGTGACACGAAAATTGAACAACATCGAGATGGTTGGGATAATAACCGCGGTGACAGATTCGAAAAATTAGAAGCAAAAGCTACTACAGATGCTCAAAAAGCAGCAGTAGCTGAATTTAAATCAACAGTTACAACAGCGATTTCAACTCGTCGATCTGCTATCGACTCAGCTATTTCTACTTTCCGGTCAGGTGTTGATGCGTTGAATACAAGTAACAAAACTGCTATTGATGCAGCAATTACAAATTTTAAGACTGCGTACCAAGCAGCTCTAACAAAAGCAACTGCGGATTGTGCAGCGGGTGTAGATTCAAAGACAGTAAAAGCTACATTTGAATCATCTATAAAAGCAGCCCACGAAACATTTAAGGCTACAAAAGAGTCTATTGTTAAAAAAACAGCCATCGAAGCTCTTGGGGCGACTCGAAAAGCAGCAGTTACCAAGGCTGTTGAAGATTTCAAGACAGTTTTACAAGCAGCTCAACAAAAATTACAGCTAGCTTTCCCAAAACAGCAATAATTACAGTTTAGAATACTCAAAAAACCGTCCAAACTGGACGGTTTTTTGAGTAAAAAAATAAGAGACAAGGTAAGTATTCTGATAACAAATATTTTGCTCCATTCCTCGAAAACTGACTTATCTACTTGGAAAAGAGTTGGAAAATGACTTCTTTAATATCCTTATAAAATAAGGCTATTTCAGGATTATGCGCCATTACACCACGAAAATAGCTTGACAGCAAGACCTAGACATGCTATCATGCATTCATACCCATTTCGGGTCTTTTTATTACAGTCAGTTTTTCACTTGTGGAAACCGGACAGTAGTAACTATCAGTCACGATGTTCGACGGAGCACACACCGTCAATTATGCCCACATTTATACAAATTATATCAAGTGCTGCCCACATTATCACTAATTCTTTTAAAAAGTTTAAGGGCGTGCGTAAAACATCAGCAATCGCAATGATTGTTGTAATCGTGACTACATCACTCTGGGCACATGCTGCTCAGGCTGACGGACCTATTAACCTTATTACAAAAGCTTTAGATTCTGCTATTGCTGAATCTAAGCAGGTAGAGGAAAAAATTGTCGATGGAATGACTGCGACAGAACGCGCAGCAAAAATCGACGCATACCTTGCAAAATATGACTTGCCTTTGGCAGGTTACGGAAAAGCATTCGTAGATGCGGCTGACCGTGAAGGTCTGGACTGGCGATTCGTTGCTGCAAAATGTTTCATCGAGTCAACATGTGGAAAATTTATGATTAAAGGATCATATAACCCATTAGGTTGGGGATGTTATTCTAAAGTAAAATGTATCCACTTTGACTCTTATGAACAAGCAATTGACGAAGTGACTGCCCATTTGGCTGGTAACCGAGAAGGTACTGCGAAATATTATGCAGGAAAAACTCTGTCTCAAAAGATGTCGTCTTATAACTCTGTGAACCCGAAATACCAGACATTAGTATTTCGAACCATGGACAAGATTGCAGCTATTGAAGCTCCAGCTACTCTTGCAATGAAATAATTGCAACTAAAAAATACCTTGAAAAGGTATTTTTTAGTACAAAAAACCAGTCGTCATATTTTATTTAATATACGACTGGTTCTTATTCAGTGTGATTTCTAATCATGGCTTTCCCGATGGACGATATGATAATCGTTTGTCCCATCATCTTCATCTTTGTGAAGTTTAAAAGTTTTGAATTTACGAAGCTTTGACTTCCAAATCCTCACCCGTTGTTTGTCAGCTTCTTTTGACATTAGTTTCGTGTCGAGACTAAAGTTGTCAATCTGAAACGGAAATGGTGGGTAATTGAAATTACGACCATTTTGAATCACTTCAAACCGTTCATCTTTAATACCTGGCAATAGATATTGTAACTGTTCTGCAAAATCAAATACACTTTGATCTTGAACAATGTGACTTTTCTTTAATTGCTCGAAAAGCCAGGTTAATGTGAAACGAGTTCGGTCAAAATGATCGCCCTCGAACGCTCTCCTTTGCTCTTCTTCTGTTTTATTCGAAATAACAGGAACAAAGTTAAAAGGAATCTCTTGCTGATCGAAAAGTCGTAAGGCTTCCCAAGTAATAGCTTTATAAATGTTCTGGATTGTCATACTTAAGTTTTTAGTTAGTATAATTATATCGTTATAATCGAAATTGTCAACCTTCTTGGGAATTGGGTCTTTTTTATGTATAGTATATGTATGAATGAACAAAAACCGTTTTATATAACTACGACATTACCGTATGTAAATGCCGATCCTCATGTAGGGTTTGGTATGGAATTGGTGCGTGCAGATGTGCTTGCTCGCTTTAAATCTCTTACAGGTCACGAGGTATTTTTCAATACAGGAACTGATGAGCACGGACAGAAGCTTCTTGATGATGCAAAAAAAGCAGGTGAGGATGTGAAAGACTATGTCAATCGATTCGCAAAAGAATTTAAAGGTCTTTCTAGTCTCTTGAATGTTTCGTCTGATATTCATTATGTCCGAACAACCGACACTCACCATGAATCTGCAGCGCAAGAATTCTGGAAGCGTGTATCAGACAACGGATATATTTATAAAAAACAGTATCAAGTAAAATACTGTGTTGGTTGTGAGCTTGAAAAAACAGATTCAGAATTAGTAGATGGTAAATGTCCAATTCATCCAACCTATGAACTACAATTGATTGATGAGGAAAACTATTTCTTCAAATTCTCAGAATTTCAACAACCGCTTTTGGATTTTTATGCAAAGAATCCTCATTTTGTCGTACCTGATTTTCGATTCAATGAAATTAAGGCATTCATCGAACGAGGTCTGGAAGATTTTTCAATTTCTCGTTTGAAATCAAAAATGTCATGGGGAATTTCTGTTCCTGGTGATGATACACAAGTAATGTATGTTTGGTTTGATGCTCTTGCAAATTATGTTTCGACGCTTGGTTGGCCAGAAGATTCTGCACAATTTGAAAAGTTTTGGATTAACGGAACACCAACACAATATTGCGGAAAGGATAATTTACGACAACAGACTGCGATGTGGCAAGCAATGCTGATGGCTGCGCGGTTACCAAATTCACATCAGGTTATTGTTAATGGTTTTTTTACCGGTGAAGGTGGAATTAAAATGTCAAAATCAATTGGTAATGTTGTAAACCCGTACGATGCAGTTGCAGAATATGGAACTGATGCGTTTCGATTATTCGTCTGCAAGGAAGTTTCCATGTTTGAAGATTCACCGTTCACAATTGAACGATTTGCTGCTGCGTATAACTCAAACCTCGTAAATGGATTAGGGAACCTAGTTTCGCGAACGCTGACTATGGCACAGACATATGATGTTGATATCAGCGACCTTCGGTTTCCAGTCTTTGCCGATATTGCACACCCGGCCTATGAACGATTTGATTATGCAGAGGTGACAACTTCATTATGGTCAGAAATTGCAGATTTAGATAAATATATTACCGATACAGAACCATTCAAAACATTTAAAGTTGATCCAGATAAAGCTCGAGCCGATGTTCATCATGTTATTACTGGTCTTGCTCGAGTTTCAGTATTGCTTCAGCCGATTATGCCAAGTACAGCAGAAAAGATTGCAGAACTTATTAAAAAGCGAGAAAAGCCAAGTGAGCCGTTGTTTGGACGGAAGTAACTAGAAACATTTATGGAAGATTTTAAAAAACAAATCAAAAAATTAAACGAAAATATGGATAATAATTTTGAATTTAAAACATATGTTCAAGATTGGACGCTTTTACAGCAACAGAGAAACTGTTCTCAAAAAGAACTCTATTTAACTTTACTGGAAAATTACCTTAAAAATAAATCAGACTCATCTACAAAAGAACTCAATGACAATATGCAAGAGAATATTGAGTTGAAAAAATATAACATCTCAGAAGATTATTTCTTAATAGAAAAAAGAATAAATGAATTCGACTTCTTTTTAAGGGAGGTGTACTCAAAAACAGGGTATGTCGAAAGTAGGATTCTTCATAAGAATCCAGAAAATCTAGGTGTTTATAAAGGTGGAGAAACTTATGTATTTATTGATGCTCAAACAAAAGATAAAAGTGGAAATCTTAAGAATCTTTCAGGTGTTCAAAAAGATATAATAGATGCTCATGAAAAAATCCATAAATTATATGAGATTTTACCATCAGAAATAAAACAAACTCTAAAAGAGCCTTTTAGTTCTCGTCTCAAGGGTTATAAAGATAAATACCAAGCAGATGAAATATTGGCTCGCATGGCACAATTGAAAAACTATTTTGGATTCACTGGAAGTGAAGAGTTTACAAAACAGCATCTAGATTTTGCAAAGAGCCATTATGTTGATGATACTAAATTAGATAATACAATGAATGACTTTTTTGAAAAGATTGAAAATGAAAATAAGTTCATTGAGAATATGAATACAATTCCTTGCTAATGTTAATTAGATAATCATGAACATTAACCCAACAATATATTGCATTATTGGAATGAGTCCTGGAAACAGCTATTTCAAGGATGACGAGATTAAATATTTATTGAAAACCACGATTGAACGATATGGTCGCGTGGCTATTATGATCGCCGATGTTCCGGCGATTTCGACATATATAGCGTTTGGGTATCCTGAAAATAAAGCTCGTCGAGAAAAGGCAATTCCTCAGGGAAACTTGTTAAAAAATAGAACGAAACGAGCCATAACACAGCTAGGCTATTCAGAAGAACAGGTTCGGATTATAGATTGGGAAAACGAAGTAGAGCAGAATGAAGGGTATAGAAAATCATACCAATGTATTCGCGACCTTTATAATACTAATGCGCAGTTTATGAATGATACTGACGAGACTACAAAGGCAGTTTTGGTTGGTTCAAGGCGTGAAATTGATGATATGGATACAGCAACAAAAACAGCGGTTCATTATTTACTTTCAGAGTTCGCGTTTTTAGACTGGGCATCACATTTTCTAGGCGTTGAAAAAGTTGCTTATGTCTATCACAAAAACTGGTTAGTTTATGAAAACTATATCGCAGGAAAATATGACGGAATTTCAAAAACAACCACTGATTTTGTGCTACTTGAAAATCCATATGAAACCTTTAATCCGATTTGGGGCTTGGAAGACGAAAACCAGGGCGACTATTCAGATGTTTTGGAACGAATTGAATCGACCAAAACGCTTCGCGTGGGATTTACGAATTACATACCTGCATTCATGTATGATGCTGACTATAATAATTTTTCCGGGATCTTTTACGAGATTATTATCGATATCGCAAAAAAACATAATTGGCGCGTTATTTGGACGGAAGAAACTGGATACGGTGTGATCGTAGACGGATTAAATAATAATCGATTTGATTTATTTGGGAGTGCAGTATGGCCAACACCTGAACGCTTAGCACAAGCGGATTTTTCGAATTCGTTATATAAAAGTAATGTATTCGCATGGGTACGACCAGATTTTAATAAGACAAATAATGATATCAAATCTAATCCAACCACTCGTGTTGCAGTAAAAGAAAACGACATATCGGATTCGATCGCAACATCAGATTTTGCAAATAATAGACAAGTAAAAGTTCCACAGCTTTCAGATACTATGGAATTACTGCAATTTGTTGCAGATGATCGTGCAGACTTCACATTTGTTGAGCCATATACCGCTTCGCAATTTAACGAGAAATCACAAATTAAAGTAATACAGTCATCACAAGAACCAATTCGAATTTATGACAATAGTTTCATGGTAAAGAAAGGCGAGAAAAAACTTGTCGATTTGATCAATAAGGAACTTGCGATTTTGGAAGAAAATGGAACTATTGAAAAGTTGATTAAAAAATATACTGGCAGTGAAGATGTGTATGTGAGATAATAAGAATATGAAAAAGAACGATCTCACACCAAAACAATACAATGTCCTCGCAGAAAAAGGCACAGAGATGCCATTTTCTGGTGAATACGATAATCATTATGAAAAAGGAACATATGTCTGCGGATGGTGTAATAATCCATTATATAAATCCGAAAGCAAATTCGACGCTCACTGCGGATGGCCTGCGTTTGACGATGAGATTCCAGGAGCCGTCGCACGACATTTAGACGCAGACGGACGACGCGAAGAAATTACTTGTGCACATTGTGGCGGACACTTGGGTCATGTATTTCAAGGCGAATATATTACACCAAAAAATGTGAGACATTGTGTGAATTCACTTGCGCTGATATTTATTCCAGAAGGAAAACCGCTTCCACCTGTTGCAGATGAAATATAGGTGTGATAAGTTAGATGTGTGGCTATTGAGTCTCTTGTGTAAAGAAACAGAGATCGGAAACTGCCGTCCTGTCTATGCAGGCTTACCTGATTCGCCGAACCCCTGAAACATGACCTGTAACAAGGCTGGGAATTCCGCGAATCTTTTTTGTTATATGTTTGAAAAACTATTCATGATGCCAAAATTGGCGAAATATGCGGCGGGTAGTAAAAAATGGCTAGATCTATTTGATTTTGACGTGCGCAACATAACAACATCATCTGATACTATTTCATGTACGATTTCATTCCCGGAAAAGCTAACAGGAAATGAGGGAATCATTCACGGTGGAATTACCTGTTTTGTTATTGATAGTATTGCAGGAATTTTTGCCATGATTTCACATAACAATTCATCACAAAAAGCACTTACTAAAAATATTTCTGTTTCATACTTGCGACCAATTACTCCAGACATTGTGTATACGATTACTGCAACCAAATCTTCCGATTCTGAAATAAAGGTTATAATAACTGACACAGAAGGAAAAGAAATGAGCGTTGGAATTGTTGAGATCGTTTTTAAATAAGCGAAATCGTTGTATACTGTATTTATAGAGTATTTAACCCGCTCCTATATTTTATGATTAATAGAAATGATAATGACATACAACAATTTCAAAATCTGTCTCTTGCAGAACGAAAAGAGTTGATTGAGTTCCAAATGAACGCATCCTACAAGTTTTTTGCAAAAACTATGGTTATTACTATGGTAATAATGGCAGCAGTGATAGGTTTGATTTTATTCGTAATATTTACAATAATTTAATTTTTATGATTACTCCATATGTAGCAAATATTGAAGAAGAAACACTTAAAAATGACTTTTTCAGAAAAGAAGTTTTCACAGGAGAGCACTTACAAATTACAGTTATGTCCATCAATTCAGGTGAAGATATTGGACAGGAAACCCATCCTCATACCGACCAGTTTTTACGAGTAGAACAAGGAACAGGTAAAGCGATTATTGGAGGACAAGAATATGAAATATCAGATACATTTGGAATTACCATTCCAGCCGGAATGGAACATAATATAATTAATACAGGCGATGTTGCCATGAAATTATATTCAATCTATACACCACCTAATCACCCCGTAGGAACAATTCACGAAACAAAGGCTGATGCAGACGCGGCAGAACACGCTCATTAATAAATGCTCCAGAAATGGAGTTTTTATTATGACAATAGTATTAAGCCTCTACACAAAATTATCAATCTATGATATAGAGTCACTATGAACCCAGCAGATCTATCCTCAAAAACTCATAAAAATGCACTGCAAAAGATTATCCTTTTCTACAAGTTTGTTCCTATTCCTGACCCGGAAACTGTCATGCATTGGCAGCGCCATTTGTGCGAACGTCTGAATCTGCGTGGGCGAATTTTAATCAGTGTTCATGGTATTAACGGAACATTAGGTGGTGGAATTGAAGATGTAAAAGCATACATTAAGGAAATGAATAAACACCACTTGATGAAAAAAATTACTTACAAGTGGAGCGATGGTCATCGTGATGATTTTCCAAAACTGAAAGTAAAAGTAAAATCAGAAATTGTTGCATTCGGAGCACCAGATGAAATTACAGTGGATGAAAACGGTGTTACTAATGGAGGAATTCATTTAAAACCGGAAGAAGTAAATAAGCTAGTAGAAGAATACGGTGATGATGTAATTTTTTATGACGGACGGAATGAATATGAAGCAAAAATTGGTAAATTTAAGAACGCTATTATTCCACCGATTAGTACATCAAAAGAATTTATCAATGATATTGAAAACGGTGAGATTAGTAAGTATAAGGATAACCCAATTGTAACCTATTGTACCGGTGGAGTTCGTTGTGAAATTCTTTCTGCTATGATGAAAAAACGCGGTTATAAAAATGTGTATCAGGTAGATGGAGGTATTGCAAAATACGGTGAAAAATATGGAAGTAAAGGATTATGGGAAGGAAATATGTTTGTGTTTGATGGGCGGATGCGAATGGAATTTGATGAAGATACACAGGAAATTGGACAGTGTGAAGTTTGTGGAAAGAAAACAAGTAATGTAGTAAATGACGGTAATATTCGTAGACATTTACATGTAGTTTGTGAGGATTGTGTAAAAGAAGGGAGACATGTGGAAGTAGTTTAAAACACACTAAAAGCGGGGGCGCCGAAAGCGCCCCCGCTTTTAGTGTATTGACAGTTGCTTACTTGTATGATATTGTAAATACAACCAAAACAAAAAAGTAATGAAAAAAAGCTTAATTTTAGCATGTTTATTCCTTGGATTAGGATTAACTGCACAGGCACAGTTTGAAGCGGCGAATTTCCAGAAGTCATTTTCAGATTATTCGAAAAATACCGCAGCAACAAGTATTATTGGAAAAAAGATCGGATACATCGACTATGCACCTGGTTCGAGAACAATCGAATGCGAAACTATTACTGATGGTCAAGCAATATCTGCGGTTAATTTTTTTATAAAGGACCCAAAAAGCTTTCAGTTGTCACGTGCGACCGCCAATATACTATGCACAACAACAGGTACAATTGTTATTATCTATTCAAAGAATCAATGGGAATACTTGTTTGTTAAGGCAGACTTGGATGCCACAAAAGGAGTTAGGGTATTCTACCTTAACTATTAGAAAACTAAAAAATAGTGCGAAGTTCCTGGGTTATTCCAGGATTCTTTGTTTATGCTATATTAACTCTATGAACCTAGATTACATCGATATCCACTCCCACTTAAACCTTCCGCCACTTTTTGAAAATCAAGAAGCTATTTTAGCGAAAATGCGGGAATTGAATATTGGGACGATAACCGTGGGGACGGATATGAAGACATCAAAAATGGCGATTGAAATTGCAGAAGTAAATCCTGGGTTATGTTTCGCAACAGTTGGTTTTCATCCGTGTGATGGATTTATTCCCAACCAAGATTCTGACTGGGATGAACTTGAACAATTGGCACGACACGAAAAAGTTGTTGCAATTGGTGAAACAGGATTGGATTATTTTCGAGATCAATCTGAAGAATTAAAAATTCAACAAACTTGGATTTTCAAAAAACATATTGAACTAGCTGTAAAAGTAGAAAAACCACTTATGATGCATGTTCGCGCATCAAAAGGAGCAGATGATGCCTATTATGACGCGCTTGAAATACTGAAAGGTGAGAATTATGAAGGCCGTGCTAATTTTCATTTCTTTAGTGGATCTAAACAATGTATGTTGGATATTGTTGCAGCTGGTTTTACTGTGTCAGTCGATGGGCCAATTACATTTTCGCATGATTACGACGACATGATTAAAGAATGTCCGATCGAAAGTCTGATGATTGAGACTGATGCGCCGTTTGCAGCGCCTGTTCCATATCGCGGAAAACCATGTGAACCATGGATGGTTGTTGAGGTTGCCAGGAAAATTGCAGAATTAAAAGGGGTAGATGCTGAAGTTATTCGGACTCAATTACTAAAAAACAGTCGTAATTTCTTTAAAATCGCCCTATAAGAGAGCCTTTACAAAACACCTAAAATCTGCTAATGTAACCGCACTTTGATATTTTCAAAGTGCTTATTAGTTAAATAAATATATATAAAATATGGCACGAAAAAAGGCAGTTACTCAAGCCTCGACTGAAACGCTGGAGCCTCGAGTTTACGAACTCGGCTTCCTATTGTCACCAGCTGTTCGCGAGGAAGATCTTGACTCAAAGGTAGACGAGATCAAAACAATTATCACAAATAATGGAGGTTCAATCATCACTGATGGACGACCAGAATTTATTGATATTGCTTATCAAATGGATAAAACTATCGATAACAAAAAAGTTAAATTTAACCAGGGTTACTTTGGTTGGATCAAGTTTACAACTACTCCTGATATGATTAAATCAATTCAGGAATTGATGGATAAAAACTTGTTAGTTATCCGATTCATGCTAACTCTTACAGTTGCAGAAAACACGATCATTAGTAAAAAACCTCTTTCAAAGATCTTGAAATCAAACGCTCGATCAGAAATGGGTGAAGATGAAGTTATTGCAGATGTTGAGGAAGTTGAAGAAGATGAAATTGATCCAGGAATTGCTGCAGCAGAATTGCAGACTCCTGTAAGTAAAGAAGAAGACGAAGTGGTCGAATCATTACCTGAAACTGAAATCGAAACTGAATAAATAAAAGATAAAAAATGGAAAAACTTGTCAGCAAAAATGCTTTAAGATATACTTGGTTTATTGTTAGAAATAATCAAGAAATACTATGTATATCAACAAAGCAATCATTGCAGGAAATGTAACACGAGATCCCGAATTAAAATCATTACCATCTGGCGTTAAAATTACAACATTTTCAATCGCTACCAACCGTTTCTGGAAAGACGCGACAACTGGTGAGCGAAAGGAAATGGCTGAATATCACAATGTTGTGGTATTCGGACGCCAAGCTGAAACATGTGCACAATATGTAAAGCGAGGAAGTCAGATTTCAGTAATTGGACGAATTCAAACTCGCAGCTGGGAACAGGACGGTCAGAAGAAATACCGAACTGAAATCATTGCCGAGGATGTACAATTCGGATCTCGACCACAAACAGGGAACAGTACTGGTTCAAGTTCATACTCGAATTCAAACGCTGCACCTGCTCCATCACATGACTCCGCAATTGATTACCCTGATGCAGATGCATTAGATATCAATCCTGACGACATTCCATTCTAATCTTTAGAAGTTCAGTGAATAAACTGTATGTCACAACAACAATGTTATTTCAAATCAAACAATATCAAATATATCGATTATAAAGATATTGAGATTTTGAAGAAATTCCTAGGGTCAACTGGTAAGATTTTACCTCGTCGACGAACAGGAACAACGCTTAAAAACCAACGAGCTCTTGCTCTTGCGGTAAAACGAGCTCGATTTATGGGATTATTGCCATATATCGAAGCATAAAGCACTCAAAAAGCCTTAGAAATAAGGTTTTTTGTTATGCCATATAACTTGACAATTGTAAAGTTATATGATAAACTTGTAACAGCTCTTTTCCAAATTAATAAACAAATTTTAAACAAGAAAAAATTATAAAAAATGAACAGTAACAACAGTACACTAACAGCCGCGTTAAAGACGATTCTTAACGCTACCAAGCTATCAGAGATAGCCAACGCATTGAAAGATGTCTCTCAGGAGCCGACTGCTGCATTCAAAGATTTGCAAAAAACAATCAGAATGCGCATAGGAATTAAAGTTTTTATGACACTGGTTGCATTAGGCACTATCTCATGGATCGTTTACATGGCATACATCGGCGGAACAATCGTGTTCGGAGAAGGAATGGGAAAGCTCGTATTGATATTCGGTATCGTAGACACAATCATTACCCTTATCTTAGCATTTGAGTTCATAACAAGCTGGAAGCGATTCCTGTTAATTCCACTCGAAGTAGGCTCATTGATATTTTTGGGATATGTAATGGTAGGATATTTTGGGTCGGGAAACCTTAGAACGGCTACTGAATCAAAATTGATGAAAGACTACGATATAGTCAACCATTACTATTCTGATGCGAAATCAACGATTTCTAAAACAGCGAAAACGGCCATGGATGCAGCAAGCGTTGCTGTAGCTGAAAAGGCTCGTACAGGTGAAGGAATTGTGTATGATAAAGGTATGATCATCAGTTCAATGAAAATTGATTCTGTAAAAGCACCCGACGAATTAGCCACAGTTCCTACATTTAAAACGCTTGAAGAAGCTAATAAGTACCTGCATCGCGAACGCCAAAAGCTGAATGATATGATATCCGATTACAAGTCAATATCAACTTCTGCAAAGGAAAGTGCTGCTGGTATCAGAGATGGATTAACTACTTCACTTGATCAGGTTGCCACAGTGGAACAAAAAAGCAATCTAAATTTAATGATTTCTTCAATGAACAACATCGCAAATGTTCCTGAATTGAAAGAAGAGATTTCAGATGATGTGCTAAACACGGGTGACCTCAAGGCAGATGGTTATCAGGGATACTTTGGATATATCTTTGATATAGCGGCCATAGCAATGGTTATAATAATTGGTGTCTTTAAAGTATCCAACTACAACATACGAGAAATTGCTGAAACCGAATCATTAGCCTTACTTGATGCCATTTTGATGGATCAGGGAATTAACTTCGATCCTGAAAAAGCGAAAATTGATAAAGTAAACATTAGACAGTTTATGGACAGTGTTAATACTGTTGTGGACGATCCTAATCTAACAAAGTACATTAAGGCTCATATGAGTTTCAATGATTATTTGAATTTTGCTAAACAGTACCCGGAAATTGCAAAAGCACTGGGAGGCTCAAAGTGGCAATATAAAAATATCATAAAAGAAATCGAAGCCGATGATGATTTCGTGACATCAGCAGTTGAAGCAATTACGATCGATCCAAAAACATGGACCGATATCAAGAATATACTTGATAATCCTACCGACATATTAAATATGCCAAAAGAGATTCGCAATGAATTCTTGAAATTGATCTCGAAATTAAATCTACGACTGAATAATCCGTCAGCAGTGAAAAAATTTATGGGTCAATTTATTAGTACATATACAGAAAGTGATGATAATTTTTTAGCTTCACTTGAAATATGTGTTACTACTTTGAATCCGGATCAGCTGTTGGAGATTACTCCAGAATTCGTAAAAATTACACCACCTACCCTGATGAAGCACATCTGCGAAAAGGTTGGAACAAAAAGATTAGCTCCAATTATTATTGGATGGAAAGAGCAAATAATCCAGAAATATATGAAGCTAATCAATGACAGTGCTGTCTCAGATAGTGCGCATTTTGACCAGTTCGTGGGTACTGTCATCAGCTACGGAAGTATTGATGGCATACGCGCGATGCTTGCCGGTTATCATTCAAAAGCGGACACTATTGCATCGGAAACGATGGGTAACAATACAGTTCAATTGAAACCGGATTTTGAAAAAATTAGAACGGCGATGACTACCGGAAATAATGCAGAATTTACCAGACTGGTAGAATCTGCGTTCATAGTCGGCAATCAGAGCTAACATTTACTTTTATTAGTTTTTTAAAACTAATAGAGGTCGCTCATATCTTGAGCGGCTTTTTTTGTATGATTTTTTTACTAATATATGCTATACTGTCTTATATTAATCGGTATTATATCCTTAATTTGAAACATTATTATGGCAAAAGATGAAGAAAAGAAGGCTAAAAAGACAGAGTCATATGGAGCAGATTCCATCACAGTTCTAGAAGGGTTGGATCCAGTACGAAAGCGTCCCGGAATGTATATTGGTTCAACAGGAACTGAAGGTCTGCACCACTTGATTACAGAAATCTTTGATAACTCACGAGATGAAGCGATGGCAGGACATGCGAATCATATCGAGGTTTCGCTTCTTCCAGGTAATCGTGTACGCGTCGTAGATAACGGTCGTGGTATTCCTGTTGGGATTCACTCAAAAACAAAAGTTTCAGCTCTTGAAACTATTTTAACCGTGCTTCATGCGGGTGGGAAATTCGGTGATGGTGGATATAAAGTTTCCGGAGGACTTCACGGAGTAGGATCATCTGTAGTAAACGCACTTTCAATTTTCATGCGAGCAGAAGTTCATCGAGAAGGAGAAATTCACATGCAGGAATATTCGATTGGAAAGCCGAAAGCAAAAGTAAAAGTAATTGGAAAAACAAAATTCACAGGAACCGTCATTACATTTGAACCTGATATTGAAATCTTTAAAGAAATTAAATTTAACTGGCACAAAATCACAAGCCGTTTACGCGAACAAGCATATCTTGCAAAGAAATTACGCATTTCTGCAATTGATGCACGAGAAGCTACAAATGTTCCAGATTTGCTTGGTAAAACATTTTTGATTGATCTTGGAATTGAATTGCCATCAATGTCGTTTTATTTTGAAAGTGGATTACCATCAATGGTACTTTCTATGAACATGGGTAAAAAACCAGTTCACCAGAACATGTTCTATATTGAAAAAGATATTGATAACATCAATGTTGAGATCGCATTACAATATGTTGATGATATCGACAGTAAGATCATTCCATTCGCTAACCATATTTTCACTATCGAAGGTGGAATGCATGTAACTGGATTTAAAACTGCATTAACTCGAACATTAAATACCTATAACAAAGAAAAGAAAATCTTGAAAGACGGTGAGACATTTGACGGAGGTGATGTATTGGAAGGCCTTACTGCTGTTATTTCGATCAAGATGCCTGAAATCCAATTTGAAGGTCAGACCAAGGCAAAATTGGGAAGTCCAGAAGCACGAGGTGCAGTAGAAACTGTGTTCGGAGAAGCACTTTCTACATTCTTTGAAGAACATCCAGATGATGCAAAATCTATTTTGCAAAAAGCAGTACTTGCATTGCGGGCTCGAAAAGCTGCCAAAGCTGCAAAGGACTCTATTTTGCGTAAAGGTGCGCTGGAAGGATTTACTCTTCCTGGAAAGTTATCTGACTGCCAATCAAAAGACGCTGCAGATTCGGAGCTATTTATTGTAGAGGGAGACTCTGCGGGTGGAACTGCAAAACAGGGGCGAGACCGAAAGACGCAAGCAATCCTTCCATTGAAAGGAAAGCCGTTAAATGTGGAACGCGCACGGTTAGATCGAATTGTTGGGTCTGATGAAATTAAACACATTGTGATTGCACTTGGAACATCGATTGGTGAAACATTTGATATTACAAAAGCTCGTTATCAAAAAATCATTGTGGCGACAGATGCCGATGTTGACGGTTCGCACATTACGACACTACTCCTTACATTGTTTTATCGATACTTGCGACCAGTTATTGAACATGGATATTTATATATTGCACAACCTCCCTTGTATAAGATCAAGAAAGGAAAGGAGATTGCCTATGCTTTCTCGGATGATGAACGCGATGCAGTAATCAAAGGCATGGGCGGCGATACAGCTGTAGTGGTTGATGAGTCCGAAGGAGATGAAGAATCCGAAGAGACAGAAACAACGAAAGCAAAACGATCTAACAAAATTTCAACACAGCGATATAAAGGACTTGGAGAGATGAACGCAGAGGAATTATGGGAAACAACCATGGATCCTGGGCGACGCATCCTTAAACAAGTTACTATTGATGATGTAATCGAAGCTGATAAAACTTTTGATATGTTAATGGGAACAGATGTTCCTGCTCGAAAGTTGTTTATTCAGACAAATGCAAAATCTGTATTGGATGTAGATTTATAATAAAAAGACTTCCCAGGGAAGTCTTTTTTGACATCTTGTTCAAAATAACTAAACTATCAGAAAATGAAACTTATGAAAAATACAAACAATTTTATTATGCTTCCAATTTTGATTTTATTCTTTTGTATTCAAGTGTTTATAAAGCCATCTGAATTAATCTTAACTACGCTTATTATTGCTTTCACTATTACTACTTTTCTTATAAAGAAAAATAAAGGTGAAATTTCATTATTTAGCCTAGGATTAGTTACTGGTTTGATTATAGAGGTTGCCTTGGGTCTAGTTTCAAGACAGCAACACTGGGATAATGCTTCGCTATTAGGTGTTCCATACTGGCTACCATTAGTGTGGGGTTATGGATTTGTCATGATTACTAGAATAGGATGTATGGTTCGTGGTATAAAGGAATAAACCATTCAAATAAAAAGATGCCATTATTATGGCATCTTTTTATTATTTCATTTCTAGTGTAATAACGGCTTTCAAATCCTCGATCAATAGTTGCTTTTCTGCTGCAACTTCCATCCAGAATCCTTTCAATTCTTTATCTTTCGCAGCATCTTTTGAATATTCGTTTTGAATGCGCCATAGTGATTTTTGCTCTTGAACCAATTGTGTCATTAGGTTGTATAGGTTGTTGTTATCTTTTTTCATAAAGTTAATTTATTAGAAGTAATACTCTTATTATAGCATGATAATTTAATTCTTCTATTATTACTTACATTTTATACCTGATATATATCCTTGGCTTTTACCACGAACAAATCCTTGGAATCCATTTTGATCAGTACAGTAAAATCCAGAATTCATTGGACTAGTATCTAATAAAGACTGAGCAGTTACGGTGAATGTTTTTGCTGGATAGGTTGATGAAATATTACAATTTGCAGGTTCTTTAGAATACTTTAATATTTGCTTTAATTGTTCAAGAGAATAAGTCTCTACATCAACACAAACATTTTCTGTTTTTGATATACCGTAGTTTCCATTATTGAATGAATAATAGAGTTCACTTGTTGGATAAAATTGTTCTATAATAGATTTAATTCCTGCATCAGAGGCTTTTGTGTTCGCATCTATAACTACTTTTATAACATTTTCGTTATCTGTTTTAGATAACGGCGTTCCTTGTAATTTTTCTGCTCCTGAAACTATCTCATTAATATTTTCATTTACAATACCTCTCCCTTCAGGTGTCATTGCCGTTAATGAATCTATAAGACTTTTTTGGTCATTATGTTTTTTTAATAGATAACCAAGAATTACGACTAACACTATTAAAATAATAATAAGAATTTTTTTCATAAGAATAATTTAATTAATTTAGTGTTCGTTCATTTATCTCTGCTTCAAGTTTTGCAAGTAATTCGTCAATCGAAATGTTTTCAATTTTTAAATCATTGCGTCCTTCGACTGTTAATGTGTTGGATTCTTTTTCCTTGTCACCAATAATGATTTGGTAGGGAATCTTTTGCATTTTTGCAGTTCGAACTCGTTTTCCAAGTGAGTCATCATCAAGTAATGTAATTCGGATCCCTGCATCTTTTAGTTTCTTATAAACTATATCTGCATATTCACCATGATGTTCATTTGAAACGGGAAGTACCGCAACCTGAACGGGTGATAGCCACACAGGAAATGCTCCTGCAAAGTGTTCAATCATAACACCCATAAATCGTTCCAATGATCCAGAGATTGCTCGGTGGATAACCACAGGTCGCTCTTTCTCGCCTTTTTCGTTAATAAATGAAAGATCGAATCGTTCTGGAAGATTGAAGTCACACTGGATTGTTGCTAGTTGCCATTGTCGGCCAATTGCGTCTTTAAACATGAAATCAAGTTTTGGCCCGTAGAATGTTGCTTCGCCCTCGACTCGTTTAAAATTCAAACCATTTGCAGTTGCTGCTGATTCAAGCGCTCCTTCTGCTGCGCTCCATGCTTCCTCTGTCCCTAAATATGCATCTGGAGTTTTCGGATCCCGCACAGAAAGCGATACCCAATATCCGTCCATCATTCCCATGGTTGTATAGAACTGTTTGATGATTCCAACAATCGTTGAAACTTCTTCGTTGATCTGTGATACACGACAGAACAGGTGACCGTCGTCTTGGGTTATTGCACGCACGCGAGTAAGTCCTGAAAGTTGTCCAGTTTTTTCATCGCGGTATACGGTTGCAGGCTCGAAATAGCGAACTGGCATATCTCGATATGAAAACTGATTATCTGCAAATATCTGCATGTGATGAGGACAGTTCATCGGTTTCATGATGAATGATTCATCTTTTCCTTGAACACGGAATAATTCATCACCGAATTTTGCAGCATGTCCTGATGTTTCATACAATGCAACCTTTGCAATGTGTGGAGTCCATACTCGTTGGTAACCTTTATTTTTATGTAATTCCCATAAATATTTTTCAACCTCGCTTCGGATGATCATTCCGTTTGGCATGATCAGAGGAAGTCCTGAACCAACAAGAGGTGATAGAGTAAACAATTTCATCTGCGCACCAATCTTTCGGTGATCTCGTTTTTCAGCTTCTATAATTTGCGTTTCATAGGCTACCAAATCTTCCTTGGTAGGAAATGCTAATCCATAAATTCGTGTAAGCATTTTATTTTTTTCATCACCGCGCCAGTAGGCACCAGCAATTCGATCAAGTTTGAATGCGTCGGCTGAAATTTCATTCGCAGGATTTTCAAGATGACCTCCGCGACATAAATCAAAGAAGCCAATATCGCCAGCCTGATGATTAGTCAACGGCAATGTATGTGGTTCAGATCCTTCAGGACCGCAATAATAGATTGAAATTTTTTCACCCTTGGATTCTATTTCATTAATCAGTTCTAGTTTATAAGGATTACCATCAAACACCCGGCGAGCTTCATCAGCAGAAACATCATAATGTGTGAATTTATGCCAGTTCTTCAAGTTCTTCCGCATAGATGTTTGGAATTTCTTCAAGTCCTCATCAGTTACCTTGTCGGTTCCGAAATCAATATCGTAATAAAAACCATTATCGATTGCAGGACCAAGTGTCAATTGAGCATTCGGATAGTATTCCAAAACCGCCTGAGCGAGCAGGTGGGCAAGTGTATGGCGCATAGGCGCGAGTTGTTCGTTTTGTTCCATATGTGAACTGACTATATCATTTAATAAGGTTTTTGTAGAGCTATTTGACATACTATATTATGTATGCTAATATAAATTCAGAAGTTATTTGTATTACATCATTCAAAAATATTTAATTATGAAGAAGGAAATTTTTAGAATAATAATCGCTATTGTAGTTTCGGCGGGTGTGACGCTGTTATGGCAAAAATATCATACAAAAGAAACGACAATCACAGAAACAGAAAGCCCGCCTACTCGACTTTCAACGACATATAAAAATTCAATCGAAGATATGATTGTTTCATATACAGAATTATGTCGTCACAATCCGGAGCTTCGATGTAAATTGTACGATACATTAGTACAAGATATTATCAAGCATATGCAAATTGGTAAAATGGATACCCGTGTCGGAGACCTAGCATTTGCTTACGAGCTTCGAATGTTTGTATGGGATTCTCCATATGCCGATACGATTATGAGCTATGCAACTAAGATTAGTGAAGAGACAATAAGTCATTATGAATGGACGGAACAGCATTTTGAACTCAATGGAGTACTAATTAACGAAAACTCCTTATTGCACTATGCTACAAGGATGCGATCAGAGATTGCTTATTTCAGAGCAGCAATGCTTAAATGTAACGAGTACATGTATGTTAAAAAAGTTCACGAATGGGACGATCAGTTGATGGCTTATGAAAATCGGCTGCACTCTATTATGAAGAGACTAGGTCCTGTGGTGGAGCTAAAATAAAATACTACAACAAAGAATAAAAAAATCCCGAACAAATGTTTGGGATTTTTTTATTATACATTTACGGTATACTGATTGTATTATATGGACATCCCATTCTGGAAAGGCATATTTATTGGATTACTAATCGCTTTACCAACTGGTCCGGTTAGTTTTTTGATTATTCGTAGAATCTATGTGTTTGGAATTAAAACAGGAATTTATTCTGTTGTCGGAGCATTACTGACAGATGTATTTTACATTGTAGTTGCTGGATTTGGTTTAAAAACCATAGAGCGTTTTTTGGGAATGACAACAGGATATGCAGAAATTATTGCTGGAATTATTATCATGGTAAGTGGATATAAGATTATGAAGGAGCGCGAACAAAATATCGAACAAGAAATTCATCATCAACATCCATTAAAAAATATTTTTTCAATTACATTATTAAACATTTTGAATCCAACACTTGTTTTTTCGTTTAGTGCATTATTTTTAGCATTTGGCATGGGGCCGTCAATTGGTAATCCGCGGGATATTGGAACATTTTTGATTGGGTTTATAACAGGAACGATTGCATTTTGGTACGGATTCGGAGCGTTAATTATATATATGAAAGCGCGTAATCAATCGCACCGGATGCACAGTATAAACAAAGGATTTGGAATTGTGTTATTAGTGGTTGGTATAATTTTATTACTACTTGCCGTAATTCATATTATTTTTCCAGGATACATGCAATAGTAGAGTAAACAATATGAAAATAAAAAACTCCTTACAAAGGAGTTTTTTATAAGATATTTCCAAGAAATGCACCGACACCGTATGCAACAGCTGCTGCGACTGCACCGACAGCGAGTGTTTCAAGTGAGGTGCGTAATGGATGCGCACCTGAAATTTTTCCTCGAACTGATCCAATTCCAATGAATGTAATTCCAGTACAAATCATTGCAAACAGGAATGCATTATTTGAAAATAGTGGAATTTTCTCTGCAACGATGTAAGAGATGACAGGAATTGATCCGATTGTGATAAAAGAGATGAATGTTGCGAGTGCTGTTTTAAAAGGTAATTGATGTGTCTGATCTGGGTTCTGGGCTTGATGAGACTGCTCAGAAAGATAATTGGAAGACGCCATTGAAAATCCATCTGCCAGTACATTTGAGAATCCAAGAATAACAACGATCGCAGTATCCAAATGCGCCCCTGCGATTCCAGAAATAATTGCAAATGTGGTCACGGTTCCATCAATAGATCCATACACAAATTCTGGTAAATACCGTGTGATTTTACCTGATACATATTTTCGTACAATTGATATCATATTAAACTTCTTTTGATTCAGTTTTTGGCATCCATCGCATGATGAATTTCAGCGCAACGAATACTGATAATGCAATGATCAAGAAGTTAACTACTGATGTAATAAAGTTACCGATTTTAATTTGCCCTATCATAAGTGAAGTGAAATCTGGTGCTCCAAAGATCATTGCGATGATTGGCATAATAACATCAGCTACTAATGATTCGACAATTTTATTGAATGCCGCACCAATAACAATACCGATCGCAAGATCAAGTACGCTTCCTTTTAACGCGAACGCTTTGAATTCTTCAAAAAACCCTGACGCTTTCCCTGATACATTTTTTATTTGTTCCATAATTATTGTAAGTAGGTGGTAAATATTTTTTCATTCTGCCACCTACATTTCTTATCTTGATAATGTTACCACTATACACTTTCCCATGATTTGGTAAAGTGGACTATATGACTATTTTGCAAAAAGAAATCAAGCAATTTAAAAAAAATGTGTGGAATTATTATAAAACCTCCGCACGACACAATTTGCCGTGGAGAAAGAATATTAATCCATACCGTATATGGGTTTCAGAGGTAATGCTACAACAAACACAAGTAGATCGTGTGGTTGGTTTTTTTGATGCATGGATGAAACAATTTCCAACAGTTCAAAAACTTGCCAATGCATCACAAATTGAAATTTTAAAACAATGGAAAGGTCTTGGATATAATTCACGGGCTATCCGTATGAAACAAGCTGCTCAAGCAATTGTAAGTGATTATAAAGGTAGGTTTCCAGGTGAATACGAAGAGTTGCAAAAACTTCCTGGTATTGGCCCTTATACTGCAGGAGCGATTTCTGCGTTCGCGCATAATCAGCCGATCGCAATTATCGAGACAAACATTCGCCGCGTGTTTATTCATCATTTTTTTCAAGATCATACAGATGTGCACGACGAAGATATCTTGGAATTAGTTGAACAATCAATTGAGATAAAAAAACCACGCGAGTGGTATTGGGCGTTAATGGACTATGGTTCATTTTTGGGGCGGACATTAAATATCAAGGGGAAAAAATATAATCCAAATGTTCAAAGTAAACATTATACAAAGCAATCAAGGTTCCAAGGAAGTGATCGTGAGATTAGAAGTACTATTTTACAATTACTATTAAGAAATAATAACTCCATTTCTAAAAGTAAGCTTGCAAAGGAAATAAAGAATTTATCTGATGATTCTGAAAGAATTGCAAAGATTATGAATCAGATGAATCGTGAAGGGTATTTTGAAATAGAAGGGAATGCTATTCAGCTAAAAAAATAACAGGCGCTCCATAAGGGCGCCTGCATAGATTCATTTTTTTGTTCTAGCCTACAACTCCTATAAAGGAATGTTTCTGCTCAGATTCTTTTTTTGTTGGCGCGATTTCCATTACCTGTCCCGTTTTTGCTTCGGGTTGAATTGTTTTAAAGAAATTTACCCATTGCTGTTGAAGATCAAAGTTGAACCTAACGCCTTTTAATCTGGTAAGTTGCGCTTGCGAAAACCTGCTTCTTAATTGAGGAAGAGATAATTCATCAAATGAGTTGCCGCTGATTCTACATAATGTTTCCATTATATCAAATAATTTGTCATGACTTGTTTTTACAAGCTCTACCAAAAGTGCTGGTAAACCAATTTCATTGTTTTTTAGCGTCTGTACAACCTTTCTAATTGTCTCTTTCTCCACAATATTAGCCTGTAATAGTGTGTTAAAAATTGCATCGAAATCGATGCTTTGCTTGCTGATTTCTACTCTGTGTTGAGCCATAATGTCTAATTTGGTTTTAAATTTGAGATTAATGAAATACTACCAGTGATTGAATTAAAGTCAAGTAATTCCAAGGTGTCTTATTTGCTATACTATCCGCATGAACCTTGGAACATTTGATACAGAATATAAAAAACTAAACCCGGCACAGCGTGATGCAGTAGATACACTGGATGGTCCTGTAATGGTTATTGCTGGTCCTGGAACTGGTAAAACACAGGTATTAGCTCTCCGTATTGCAAATATACTGGTAAAGACTGATACGGCGCCATCATCAATTCTGTCGCTGACATTTACTCGTTCAGGAGTTACTGCTATGCGACAGCGCCTAGAAGGTTATATTGGAACACGAGCGCGCAATGTACGCATTACGACTTTTCACAGTTTTGCAATTGGACTTGTCGAGAAATACTACAACCTCCTTGATTTTTCGAGTATTCCAAAATTATTGGATGACGCAGAAGCTATTGTGTTGGTTGATGAATTATTACAAGAAGGAAATTGGGATTATTTGCGACCTCGTACCGATCCAGGAAAATATTTCCATGATCTAAAAAGTTTAATTTCACTTTTGAAGCGGGAACGAATGTCACCAGAACAATTTCTTGCAGAAGTTGAAAAAGATATTAAGTTTTTACAAGACGATCCATCAAGTATTTCATCGCGTGGTGAATCAAAAGGGCAATTAAAAAAAGAAGTCGAGAAAAAGATTGAAAGTCTGAACCGTACACGCGAAGTAGTTTCATTTTATGAACAATACGAATCATTAAAACATGATCGTGGATTTATGGATTATGATGATGTGTTGGAATTTGCAGTACAACTCGCAGAACAGTTTGAAGATGTTCGCGCAGATCTACGCGAAAATCATCAATACATTTTAGTTGATGAACATCAGGATTCAAGCGGGGTGCAAAATCATTTTTTGAAAGCAGTTTGGTCTGATGTTGAACGACCAGATTTGTTTGTGGTGGGTGATGATCGACAATTGATCTATGGATTTTCTGGTGCAAACTTGGATTACTTTACAGATTTCAAAACTGCGTTTGGTGCTGCAAAAATGATCACGCTGTCTGAAAATTATCGATCGACTGCGCCAATCTTGAATCTCGCCGATGAATTATTGAAAAGTTCTGTAACTGATATTGCATTAAACAGTAATAAAGATGGAAATGATCTGGTTCAGCTTTCAGAATATTATTATAATCGTGACGAAATTATTGGTGCAGGATTATATTTTAAATCTGTTGTCGAAAAGGGTGGATCTGCTGATGAATGTGCATTACTTGTACCAAAAAACAAACATGCAAAAGCGGCCGCTGCGACACTTCGATCGCTTGGGCTACCTGTTATTTCTGAGCAGAATGTCTCATTATCAGATACTGTTGAAGCACAGAGCTTGCTTCGAGTGCTTGGAATTATAACTAATCCGTACAGTAATGTGCTGATCGCAGATGCTTTACTTGATAAATCAAGTTTAGTTCCACCAATGCAAACACACAAGTTTTTAAAGAGTATTAAACGAATGGATGACTTATCTCTTGATGATTTAGTGAATTATGGCGCAGACGACGGGTTGTTTGCAGGTGAGCATGCAATTGCAGTGTTTGGAAAAAAACTACAATCATGGATTGAGTTATTATCGCATTCGGATGTTATGCATACCGTGAGCTTTATTGGAAATGAATTATTAATTGATCAATCAAGTAATCATGACGAACTATTAAGAGCGATTGAAATTGTTCGAAGCTTTATTCACGCAACGACTTCTTGGAATGAAAAGTATCCAACAGGAACACTTTCTGATTTTTTGGATTATTTCAAACGATTAAATAATTACGGAAACACAGTTGAAATTGCGCGACTTGGAAACGCTTCGGGTATCCGCGTCATGACACTACATAAATCTAAAGGATTGGAATACGATCATGTTTGGATTGCGCACATGAACGAGGAAATTCTAATGAGTGAAAAACCAACGGCATTTACATTACCGGAATCTGTAAAAGAAAAAATTACAGAACGCGATATGTTAACCGCAAAACGAGAATTATATGTTGCAATTACTCGAGCAAAACAATTTTGTACAATTAGTTATGCGGCAAAACGCGACGGAACAGCGCTTACACTTGCACATATTGTTGAAGATCTGCCAGACGAACATTTCATAAAAACAACTGCAAATGATAATGAAACTATAATTATAGAAAATGACCCGCGCAATTTTGCAGCAAAACCAGTTGCAAATACTGATGCGGATTTAATGGAAAACATAAAAGAATTTGTAGCAGAAAGATTTACTGAAACAAAGATTTCTGTATCGATGTTGAACAATTTCTTTGAATGTCCGTGGAAATGGTACTTCAGAAACTTCTTGAAATTACCTGAATTAAAATCTGTATCACTGGCGCTTGGGTCTGCGGTTCATAGCACGATTGAATATATTTTAAAATCAAAATCTCTTCCAGACGAATCAGATATTAAAACAGTGATTGATCGACAATTGCATAGCGAGGGTGTCACTGATAAGAAAGAACATACTCGACTTGTAAAGGCAGCACTTTCTGCAATTAATTCATGGATTTCTGGATACTATACTAATCTTGCGAAAGATCGTGTACCAGAACGATCAGTCAGTTATCGAGATAAGCAATTTCCAAATCTAACCATGTATGGAAAGATCGATCTTACCGAACGATTCCCAGATGGAACAATTACTGTTACAGATTTTAAAACTGGATCAAGTAAAACCACAGGTGTGATTGAAAAATTAGATGAAGAAAACAGATTGTCCGGTATGATGCGACAACTTGCAATGTATTCATATTTAATTCATGGCGCAGAAGGGAATGATGTAACAGAATCACGATTACTGTTTCTGGAAGAAGATTTGAAAAATAAAAATGCGTTATACAGAACGCATGTCAGTGGAGAACAGGTTGAATTATTAATTCGCGATATTGCGGATTATCAGAACTTACTTACTAATGGTGAATGGATCAATCGAA
>Ga0209582_1000465_pt1 | contig 26108 bp, 19 predicted proteins | sample KloWWTmetKNB5Kit_FD_187176 | JGI IMG/M metagenome (GOLD analysis project Ga0209582, IMG submission 187176) | Active sludge microbial communities from Klosterneuburg, Austria, studying microevolution and ecology of nitrifiers - Klosterneuburg... | ecosystem: Engineered > WWTP > Aerobic digester >...
ATACTCATCCAAAAGCAGCACATGGCTGGCAGCGTAATACGGGTCGCCGGTGTAAACATACAAATCGCTGCCCGCCTCCACCTGCACCCGCTCCGGCCTCAGCAACCCCTGATCCAGCAGGTTTTGCCGCCCAATGCGCAAAAGCTCGGTGTCACTCAAGTCCCATTCGCGCGTCTCGGAGCGGGCAATGGTTCGCACGGCAATGGGGTTGTCTAGCGCCAGAGTTTCAATTGTGCCGGGCGGCCCACGCCGATAAATCAACTCATCGGTATGCTTCGCCACATCCTCCGGAAAAATTCGCGCCCGCAAAAACGGTTTGAGCGCGGCAAAATCTGTGCTGGCCTTCGTTTCATCCGCAATGTTTTTTTGCGCGTCCAAAATCGCGTCAAAATGGCGGGTGATGAGGTCACGCCACTCATCGCGGTCGGCTTGCCCGCACACCTGCGCCAAATTTTGCAGCCCATACGTGCTCTGCGTTGTTCCCTGTTCGGTCTCGCTCAGCAAAATGCCCTGTGTCTCGTCCAGCTCAATTGGCAAACCATGCTGCGCGAAGTATGCTCGCACCAGCTTGATAAAAATTCGGTAGCCCTGCGCGCCCAGCAGTTCCTCCCAAGAAGGCAATTGCGCCTCAGAATCTGGGGATGTCATGGCGCGTAGTCTACACGATGGAGTTGGGACGCGACTTCTGCGCGGGTGGGCTGCGCGGCGGCGTCAATCACCCGCAAAGCCAGCCGCGTCGCATGATACGCGCCCGCCGACCCCGCGCCCGGCCCCGCCCCGCCAGACACGCTGGCGTAATTTGCAAACGCGGCGGGCGCGGGCAAACTGGTTTGGGTGATGGCGCTGGGCGGCACAAAAACAAGCGGGTTGGATGAGAACTGGGCGGGCGGCGTTCCCATCACCAAAACGGGCAGCCCGGCCTGCGTGTAAACCGGCAACGCCCGCGCGGTTGTGTCTGGCAAAAAATGACCCATCACCAAAATCACCTGGGGGTCAAGCGCCACCGCCCGCGCGATTTGCTCGGCCTTTTCGGGGTCGCCGTCATCGGTGTAAGCCACAAACGTGATGCGCGTTCCCGGCTGGGCGGCTCGCTCGCGCAGCGCAATGCGAAACGCGGGGAAGGCCTCGTAGCCAATGGCGCGGTACCGCCCCTCAAACGGCGCAACCAGCGCGATCTTCACCTCAACTTGCGGGCGGGCGCAAGCGGCAAGGAGAAGGGCCAGAATTAGGAACAAAGCGCCGGGTTTAGCGCTCCGGGCGCTGGGTAAGTTTCTCATCTTGGTTGGTTAAGCGCAAACGGCGCAAGCGAGACCACCCCGCCCAGCGTGGCGCGGCCAAGCTCTTTTTGGTCAAACGCGCGATACCAAATGATCTCCATCTCGTATTTTTCGCCATCTTTTGGCGCAGATGCGAACGGCGCGCCGCAATAACTGTCATTCACCGGCGAATTGGGCAGCCACGCCCAGGTGGGCATTTCGCCGCCGATGGGTTGGCCGTCGGCGCGGGCGATCTCGCGGCCATCTGCCCCGCGCAGGCGAATGGACACCTGCCACGCCGCGCCCGCCTGCTGCGCAATGCTCCACGTTGGGCGAATGCACATGTGCTGGCCGTCTTGGGCAAACCAGTCCAGCGTGTGCAAGCGAATGCCGTTCTCAAATGTTCTGAGCGTTTGCGCCGGAAGCGGGCGCGAAATGGGTTCAATGACCGGCCCAACCTCATACACTTTGCTCACCAACGAAGTGCCTATGCGAATGCTCATTACGGCCCCACCCGCATCCCGCGCTTCCAACCGAAAAAGCGATTGGCCGGGCGTTTGCTCTGGCAAAATAATATGCGTGGTTTGGGTGGCGTTGGCCGCCGACTCCGCGCGGGCAAAACGAAAAATGAGATCGGCGCGGGGGTCCAGCAAACCAGAGGGCGCCTCTTGAATCAGGCGCACATCGGGCGGGGCGCGGCCATCGCGCCATTCCAACCGCAGGGTGATGGCATCGCCGGGCCGCGCGGTTTGCGGCGCGAACATCACGCGCGAAAGCTCGTAGGTTTGCCCATCGGCGGCCACAAATTGCAACGGCCCACGATGCGGGAACGGGCGCGATTCAAAATCTACAAATTTGGCCTGCACAAATTCGTTGGTGATGGGTTGGGCGGCGGGCAATGACTTTGGCGCGAACGCGAAAAGCGCAACGAGCGCCGCGAGAGCCATCACCCAAAGCAAAGACTTTTTGGAAATGAAGAAATAAGAAACGAGAAATAAGCCAACGAGCGCGATGAGTGAAATGATTTCTGCAATTTGTTCAATGGGCGTGCGGGCGAGCGTAAAACTCACACGCCAGCTTCCGCGCGGAAGGTCGGCCATCACCCAGCCGGTGCCGGGGTCTGCGCTGGGTGTAAATTGCATCACACGGCCATCTGCCGCTTGCGCTGTGCCGCGCCAGCCCGGCCAAAAGGTGATGGGAAACGTGGCGGGCGCGTGGTCTTCGCTTATCGTGATGGCAAATTCACTTCCGGCCTCTCGCGCGAGGAGGAGAGACCGCCACGGGCGCGGGTTAACCTCGCGCGGGAGATATTCGCCGCGGATGGTTGTGCCGATGTTTGTGCTGAGCCACTCGTATTGGGCCAGGGTTTGCGGTGTCACGTCATCGCTGGTGATGTTGAGCCGCTGGTTGGGGAGCTGAGCAAGCGAGACGAACGCAAGGAGCGCCGCGAGAATGCCAACGGCCACACCTGAACCGACTCTCTGCCCCACCCTCGCCTCCAACCCCTCGCGGGGAAGAGGGAAAATTGCGCCAATAAGCAAAGATGTAAACACGGCTTGCACGGAGAGAAATCGCCAGGGAAATTGAGCCATCGCCAAAAGCGGCACGTGATCCCAAACAAACGCCGAGGCGGGTGTGAGCATAAACGTGGCAAAGGCAGCAAGCGCGCCAAACAGCAACGCGGTTTTGCGCAATGTCTTTCGCGCCAGCATGAGCGCAAATCCAACCAACGCGAGAACCGCCTGCGCCAAACCCATCTGCATGGGGTTGTCTAATTGATCCGCGGCGTAGCTCACCAGCGGGGACGATTGCACCAAATTACTTGCAAGAAAGTGATTGGCAAAGTTGAAGTAGCCGGTGGTTTGCTGGTCAAGTTGAACGAGGCGGGCTTCGGCCAAGGCGGGCAGCCAAAACCACGCGCCAAGCGCAAGCGCCATCAGCCCGCCCGCGCACACCTGCGCGGCGTAAGATGCGCGTTCACGCGGCGCGAGCGCCATCAACCGCACAAGCGCGTATGCCAACGCCACCGGCGCAAAGATGAGCGCCGACACGTTATGCGTGAGTAGAAGCCCGGCCAGAGAGAGGGCAAACGGGATAAATCTCACAGGTCTTTGAGACCTATGAGATTTGTTGTCTAACCCAGCAAGAATGAGCGGGAACCAAATAAAGGCGTAGAACTCGGAGAGTGAATCGCCGCGAACGTAGATGTTGACCAAATGAAATGGGGCAAGGGCATAGGCGATGGCGGCCAGAACCGCGCCCCATTCAGACAAATGGCGACGCGCAAAGAGCCACATCGCCCCGGCTGCGGCAAACATACCCAACGTTTGGGTGAATTTGATGGAGATCAGCAAATCCATTCCCAACACGTTCAAAGCAGAGGCGATGTAATACGGAAAGGCGGCGTAAAAATTGAAGAACGGGTAGCCGAGGCCGTAAGACGCGTCGGGCATCCAGCGGGCGGGGAAATGTCCAGCGCGAAGCTCTGCGCTGAGTTCAAAAACCCGTTGGAGTAAAAACGGGCTATCTCCGCGGGCGCGGGTGTTAAGCAGCCCTTCGCCACCCCAAATGATTGCGCAAGCCAATGCGCAAATTAGAGAGATAAATACAAAATGCAGAATGCGAAAATTAACGCCCTTTCGGGTGATCTTTCCGCATTCTGCATTCATCATGCTGCATTCTAAAGCTGACGGCGGCGCAAAAAGAGCGTGACTCCCAGACCCGCCGAGCCAATGATCAACGCGAGACCAGCCGCAAGCGCAATAAACCCGCCAATGTTTGGCGCAGCAGAAGCCACTGGCGCAACCGCGGCTGGCTTTGGCGTGAGCACCACCGCGCCATCCGACACGCGGCGCAGACCAACTTCAAACGAGACCGTCTTGCCGGCCTTCACCGCCAGCGAGTCGTTCATGGGGCTGGTGACGTTGTAATTGGGCGGCGCAACCGCGCTGGCAATGTAAGTGCCATCCGCCAAATTGTCAAAACAGCGCGGCTCATTAAGGCCAGTGGAGGTATATGAATTCACCACCGCGCCGTTGGAGCTGAGTGCAAACGTCACATTTGGCACAAGGTCTTCGGCGGCCTCGTGTTTGCCGTTGCCGTTCAGGTCAAAATATGCATTCACACACGCCTTGCCGGGTTCAAGTTTGGCGGGTGCGGCCTGAGGCGCCGCCTGCGCAACTGGAACGGGCGTTGGGGGCGCAGGCGTGGGCGTGGGGGGCGCCGAAGCCGGCTCTAATAAAAGCACCTGCCCGATTGCCAAAATATCGCCCTGCAAATTGTTCAGCTTGCGGATTTTGTCAAGCGCGGCGGCGTAATCCAAATTCGGAAGATTCTCAAGCGCGATGCTGGACAACGTATCGCCTGCCTGGACGGTATATTTTTTGCCGGAGCTGCCCGTGAGCGGAACAGTTGCGGGCTGAGGCGCGGCAGCTAGCGCGGTTGCGGTAGTTGCGGTGGTTGGTGTGACCCCTGGGGAACTGGCCAGCGTGCGTTCGCTGCCTTGCGGGGCGGGCGCAGCACCCGCCTGCAACCCCGTGCCACTGGCTTGCGCCGAATCCATCATAGCGGCTTGCAATTGTGGCGCAGAAATCTCAATCTTCGCGTCATCCCAGTAAATCTCGTTGTGCTTCACGGGGTCTTTCATTGTGGCATAAACATAGACAATGACCGTGGAAGAACGCGCGTCCGTCTCTACCGAAAATGTCGCAAACTTGTCTTTGGCGTCCTGATCTGCTGACCAGACAACCTGACCGTTGAGCGGGCTGGCCTTGCCCTCGTTGCCACCCATGGGGTCAATGCCCACTTTTAGTTTGATGTCGCTGGATGGGCGCGTGGAGTTCGGGCTGTCATCGTTGGTAGACCACACCGAACCCTGAATGGTGAACTTGATATGCGAGCCGGGCTTGACATCGCTGATGATGCGATAAATGCCGCCCGTGTGCGTGGCGCTGTTTGTGAATTGATGCAGCGCCGCCGCGCCCTGCTTGATGCGATTTGGCACGTTCGTCACTTTCTCGAACTTTGGGGCAAAGTTAATGCCTTGCAAATCTGAATTTTTGCGCGGAATAAACCACACCCCCCACCCATCGGGCTTCATGCAGGTGTTATCTGCGCAATATGAGTCGTTTGTAAACGCGCCTTCAAAGTCTTCGGTGATAACTTGATTTCCGCCGCTCGTCTGGGCAAATATGGGGGTGACCACAAGCGTCACCGCCACCAATGCGCCCAAAATCGCGGTTAGCGGTTTAATACATAAGCGATATTTCATTTCCACCCACCAAAATACCATACTTTGGAATTGCAAATTGCGAATTAAGAATTGCGAATTAAGAAAAAGCGGCGAGCAAAAACGAGAACATTTCCATGTTCTATTTTGCGCCTCTGTCTATTAGATAAAATGCTCACATGATTCGATTTCTCACCGCAGGCGAGTCGCACGGGCCATCGCTCACCGCCATCATAGAAGGCTTGCCCGCCGGGTTGGCCATCGGCCAGAATGATATTGACCGCGAACTGGCCCGCCGCCAGCAAGGATATGGCAGCGGCGGGCGGATGAAGATTGAGCGCGACCACGCCAAAATCACCAGCGGGGTGATGGCGGGCAAAACGACCGGTGGCCCAATTGCGCTGGTGGTAGACAATTTGGATTACGCCAAGTGGCGCGACCGCGAGATTGAACCAATGACCATCCCCCGCCCCGGCCATGCCGACTTGACCGGCGCGGTGAAATACGATTACGATGATTTGCGCCTTTCGCTGGAGCGCGCCTCGGCCCGCGAGACGACCATGCGCGTGGCGGTGGGCGCGGTGTGCCGCAAACTGCTGGCCGCGTTTGGCGTGCGCGTGGGCGGGTATGTGCTGGCAGTTGGGGATGTGAGTCTGGCCGGGGATTCATCCAGCCAGACCAGCGCGACCCTGGCTGAGCGGTTTGACCGCGCCGAGCAAAGCGATGTGCGCTGTTTTGACGAACCGACCGCCGAGCGAATGCGGGCGCGCATCCGGGAAATCATGGATGCCAAAGACACGCTGGGCGGTGTGATTGAGTGCGCCGCGCTGGGCCTGCCCGCCGGGTTGGGCAGCCACGTGCATTGGGATCGCAAGCTCAGCGGGGTTTTGGCGCAAGCCGTGATGAGCATTCACTCGGTCAAGGGCGTGGAAATTGGGGATGGGTTTGCCGCCGCGCAACGGCCCGGAACGCAAGCGCATGATGCGATTTTTGCAAATGGAGATGCCATCGGCCAAAAGACCAACCGCGCGGGCGGGTTGGAGGGCGGCATTACCAACGGCCAACCGCTAATTGTGCGGGCGGCGCTCAAACCCATTGCCACCACGTTAAACCCGCAAGACAGCGTTGACCTTGCCAGCGGCGAGGCGGTGAAGACCAAATACGAACGCAGCGATTTTTGCCACGTTCCCCGCGCCGTGCCAATTGTTGAGGCCATGCTGTGCATCGTTCTGGCAAACGCGCTGGCCGAAAAGCTCGGCGGGGATTCCATTGGCGAGATGAAACCGCGCTTTGAGCAATTGCGCCAAATGCGCCTGGGCGAGTTGAAGATGCGCAACGAGGCGTGGAAGTTTGATATGGATTAGGGGACGGGAGACGGGAGACTGGGGACGGTTTTTGAGCCGTCTTCCGTCTCCCGTCATTAAAATCATGAGCAAACCTTTAATTTTGACCGGTTTTATGGGCGCGGGCAAAAGCGCGGTGGGCCGCCTGTGCGCAGAAAAACTGGGCCTGCGCTTTGTGGACGCAGATACGGAGATTGAAAACCGCGAGCGCATGTCAATCGCCCAAATTTTTGAGACAAAGGGCGAGCCATACTTCCGCGAGATGGAGCGCGCGCTGGTGGCCGAAATTTGCGGCTGGCAAGACGTGGTGGTCTCGACCGGTGGGGGCATGGTGATGAACGCCGCCAACCGGCGCGCCCTTTTGCGCGGTGGCGTGTGCGTATGCCTGGGCGCAACCCCAGAGGTCATCCTAAAACGCCTCGGCCCGGATGCCATCCGCCAAAGGCCGATGTTGAGCGGCCCCGACCCCGCCGCGCGGGTAAAAGAATTGCTGGCGGCGCGGGCGGCGGCGTATGGCGAGATGCACTACCAGGTGGACACGAGCGCCATCGCGCCAGAAGAAGTTGCGGCGCAGGTGTGCGCGTTGTTCGCGGGCGAGCGCGAGCGCATCGCGGTGAAACACCCAAATGGCGAATACGACATCGCGCTGGGCGAGGGAGTGCTGAGCGCAGTTGGCGCGGCGCTGGCCGGGCGCGGCTGGAACGGCCCGGCGGCCATTGTGACCGATGACGATGTGGCCCCGCTGTTTGCCGAGCAAGTGGCGGAGGATTTGCGCCAGCGCGGGATGAGCGCGTTCGCGCATGTCATCCCGGCGGGCGAGGCCAGCAAAAATTTGCGCACGGTTGAGGGGATGTATCGCGCGTTTGCCGCGCACGGCGTGGAGCGCGGGAGCGCGGTGATTGCGCTGGGCGGCGGTGTGATTGGCGACTCGGCGGGGTTTGCCGCGGCCACCTATTTGCGCGGCCTGCCATTTGTGCAAATTCCAACCTCACTTTTGGCCATGGCAGATTCCAGCATTGGCGGCAAGGTGGGCGTGGATACCGATTTTGGCAAAAATCTGGTGGGCGCGTTCAAACAGCCCGACCTGGTATTGATGGATTTGGACGCGCTGGACAGCCTGCCCGATGTGGAAATTTCATGCGGGCTGGCCGAAATTGTCAAAGCGGGCATCATCAAAGGCGGCAGTTTTTGGGATGAGATTCTGGCCGCGGGCAAAGACGCCGCGCAAGACCGGCTGGCGCTGGCAAAGCGGCTGCTGCCCCAAGCCATTTTGCTCAAGCGCGAGGTGGTGGAGGAAGACCCGTATGAAAAAGGCCGCCGCGCGTTGCTGAATTTGGGTCACACCTACGCCCACGCGCTGGAAGCATGGAGTGGGTTTGGCATCAAACACGGGCTGGCGGTTTCGCTGGGCATGGTTTGCGCTGCGCGGCTTTCGGTTTTGGCCGGCTTTTGCGATGAGGACACGGCGGGCAAGGTCATCGCCGCGCTGCAAGGCGTGGGGTTGCCCACGTCCCTGCGCGAGGTCGTCACGCCCGCCCCGCTGCCTGCGCTTGACCCATCTCACATTTGGGAGTTGATGCAAACCGACAAAAAGAAAAAAGGCGGCAAGGTGCGGTTTGTAGTTTTACGCAAACCGGGCGATGTGTTTATGACCGGCGAGGTAACGCAAGAAATGGCCGAAAAAGCTCTACATGAAATTTAGCGCGAAGCTAACCCGCGCTTTTGTCTAATGTTTGAAAAGATTGACACAAAAAACACGGTCTCCATATAATGTTCCTTCTTAAATTGCATCGTTTTGGCAAAATAGGGTTAAACCCGTCAAGTCAAACCCGATGCCGAACACACTTGGTTGAGGAGGAACGATATGGTCTTTCGGTTTTTTATGGCATTATGCATGGCCTACGCTGTCTTTGCACAGCCATTGCCAACCAGCGCCGTTGGCACGCTCGCCCCCACCCATGAACCGGATGCGCCATCCGGCGGATCGGTGAACACCTGTACGCTAGCGGCTTTGCAAACGGCCATGTCTGGCGGTGGAACAGTTACCTTTAACTGCTTCGGCACAATTGTTTTTACCAGCACGTGGGTTGTGACCGCCAACACCTTCTTAAATGGCAATGGGTTCAATGTGACTTTGAGCGGGGGCAATGTCACCGATTTGTTTACCGTCAACGCCGGGGCCAAGCTCACCCTCAACCGCCTTACGCTGCAAAACGGATCCAATAACACCAGCGGCGGGTGCGTGCGCGCATTTGGCGATCTGGATGTGATCTCATCCATCATCCGCTTTTGCAAGGCGGAAAGTTTATTTGTCAACCCCAATGGTGGCGCAATTTATGCAAACAACGCGCTAGTGCAAATCACCAACACGACCATTTATTCAAATTCTGCCGAGGGTGTGGGCGGCGGAATTTATGCCATCGGCAACTCTGATCTGAGGATTAATCAATCTACCATTCGGCAAAATACAAGCTTTCGCGGTGGGGGGGTGTATCAGGATTCTGGCACAGCCATATTTTCATCCAGCAACGTGGTCAGCAACACAGCCACGGCCGAGGGCGGCGGCTTATATGCCGCGGGAATACAATTTTCATTTTATCAGGGTGAATTGTCATACAATTATGTGTCCAGCGATACGATTGGCATTGGCGGTGGGGGGTATTTCACGTCCAGCGCGCCGTTTTTCGTAAATGCCGCAATCATGGAAAATAAATCGGAAGGTGATTCTGGGGGCCTATACAGCGGCGGCCAAAGCGGCGCTTTGTCGTTGTATAGCAACGTCATTTCGGGCAACATCGCTGGGGGAAGCCCTGGCGGGGTGCATTCGGAAGGGAATATCATCACCTTACAGAACAATCTCTTTCAAGGCAACAGGGGTTACCCTTATGGCGGCGCGTTTAGAAATACATCATACGCCGACACCATCGGCAACGTATTTATCCAGAATCATGGATACTACGGGGGCGGCATTTACAACGACGCCGGCAAACCACTTATCATTCACGACACCACGTTTATTTCCAACACCGCCGCATACGGGGGCGCCATCCGCAACGATGGAATTATTGACGATGGCATAGGCATCACCTTCACAGGCAACACCGTGCCATATCGCGGCGGCGCGTTTTACTCCGGAAATTCATCCGCGCGCACGCATTTTGACCGCGTAACGGCAACGCGCAACAGCGCCGACCAGCAAGAAGGCGGCGCTTTTTACATTGATTCAACTGGCAACGCGCTTACACTGACCCACGCGCTCATCGCCAACAATCTCACCGGGCTTCATGGGGGTGGCATTTATTCAAGAAACGCGCGTGTGCATATTGAAAATTCGCAGATCAACGACAACACCCACAAAAATATCACCAATACATCCAGTGGGATGGCGATATATGCCACCGGCGGCCCAGCCAGCACCTATCTCTCGGAGGTTGATGTGTATCGCAACCGCGCGGCGTATCTGGCAAAGGGTGGCGCTTTGCATTTGGAAGGCGATGCGGTTGTCTCACATGCCAGGATCAACGACAACTCTATGAATGGCGCAGGTTCTGGCAGCGGCATTTATTTTTTGAACGCCAATGCCGAGGTGCATTTCTCTGAATTAAACAACAACACCGGGGCATATGGCGGCGGCGGAATTTATGCAGAAAATTCCACCTTGCTTGTGGATCAATCGGAGATGCAAGCCAATGAGGCCAGCGCATACGGCGCGGGCATACAGGCCTTCCAGACCACCCTCAACTTGTTTGACGTGGTGGTTCGCAACCATGCCAGCGGTTTATCAGAAGGCGGCGGCATAAAGTGTTATAGCTGCACGGGGATATGGCAGTATCTAACCGCAAAGAGCAACACCGCCACGCGCGGTGGCGGCGCAGATTTGTATCAAAGCCAAGTGAGGATTTTATCTTCGCTGTTTGAAACCAACTCCGCCACCGATGGCGCGGGGCTGCACGCCCATTACAGCACAATTTCCATCACCAACACCACCTTTAGCGGCAATGTTGCCAGCGGGGACGGCGGCGGGGTGTATGGCAAGCGCAGCTTACCCCCAGCAACGGCCATCACCGCAACCAATGTCACATTCAAAAACAATGGCGCGGCCTCTGGCGGAAATCTATTTCTGGAGAGCGATTCCGGGTCTTTCAAAGCCGAGGGGCACATTCGCAATACCGTGCTGGCAGACCCAGCCAGCGGCGGCAATTGCGGGGGCAAACCCATCAGCACGGCGTTTTATAGCCTTAGCACAGATTTCACCTGTCAGCTTAACTTGCTCAGCGCAACCAACAAGACCGATGGAACCTCGGCCAACCTGGGCATATTGTGGTTCAACGGCGGCTACGCCAAATCTCATATGCCGCTGGCTGGCAGCGTATTAATTGATGGGGTTGTCGGGCCAATTGGACCATCAACCGATCAGCGCAACGCCGGCCGCCCGGTTGGGCTTGGGTTTGATATTGGCGCAGTGGAATATGGCTCAAGCGCGGTTTTCTTCGTGGATGCCTTTCGCAATTTTGTGCCGAACACGGCGCGTTCTTTCAGCGCAGGGTGGTGATTCAATACACAAACGGTATCAGCTTCTTCACCCGCCGCGCATACTCGGCATACGCGGCATATTTCTCGCGCAGAAAAATCTCCTCTCGCGCAGATTTGCGGTCGAAGAAGATGAATACCAGCGCGGCGCAAGCCATCCCAAACAGGCTGGTGAAGAAAAGCGCACATGCCAGCATGAGCAAAATAATGGCGGCGTAAATGGGATGGCGCGCCCATGCATACGCGCCGGTCTGCACCAGCGAGGCGTCCTCTAGCGGCGCGGGGAACGCGGTGAGGTTGCGGCCTAAATCGGCCACGGACTTCATCAACAAAACAACCCCGCCCGCGCCGATGAGCGCGCCCAGCCCGCGCAACACCGCGCCTGCGGGCGGGGCGATGCCGCGCTCAATACCCATCGCCCGCAAAGCCAAAATGGCCAACACCATGAGCGGGATGAAAATAAATTGCGCGGCCACCCACGCCCCACCCCGCCGAATAAATCTGGAATCTTTCATGATCAGAATGCCAATTGCAAACGCTCATGCAAGCGCAAACAAAAAAGAATGTCTGGCGAACAAAGTGATAAAAATTGCGCTACCAACTTTAATAGGAGTGTTATAATTTTGGCGTTCGCTACCTTAGCTCAATCGGCAGAGCAATCGCTTCGTAAGTGATAGGTTTCGAGTTCAACTCTCGAAGGTAGCTCTGAGAGTTCTAAATGCAGAGGCCCGAATGCTAAAAAGCAAGCGGGCTTCTGCATTTTTAATTCACTTTAGCCACCGTCCCCAAGAACAACACCGCGCCGGTCTGGCGGTCTTGGATGGCGAAGACAAACGGGCGATCCACAATCATCATAAATGGCGGAACTTCATCTCGCATAGACATGGCCCTCATCCCGATGGACGTGACGGCTGCGGCCTCGGCACCCTGCTCGTTCACCTCAACAAAAGACTTGTGTTTCACCTCAGAGATGGCAAACGGGATGTCTGACATCTTGCTAAAGTTGGCCGCGTTGGAAAACGCATTACCCATCCCCATGCCGATGAGCGCCTCGTTGAGCGTTTTGCTGTATTCCATCTTAAAACGCGGCAATTGCAAGGTTCCCTGCCGAGTTCGCATGGCTTTTGACCACTTCAGCCAATTCTCGGCGGTCAGTTGCGGCGCAAATGAGTTCAAATTTTCTTTGGGCAGAATTACCATCATGCTGAGCTGGCTGCCCGTGTATGGCAAGCTGACCGCCTGAAAAAGCGGGTCGTCCAAATAGGTCATTTGCGCGGTGCGGGTCATCATTTGCGCGGTCACATCGCCAGATGGCGCGTGGAACAGCGCGGGTTTTGTCTGCGCCGCGTTGAACGGATCCAGCCACGCGCCCTTGAAATACACCGCGTTGATGAGATACAAGGCCATGTCTTGCGGGATGCTGTCAATGATGGTTGGGATTTTGCCGCGCGTTTTGTCGTTCACCCAGCCGTTAATTTGCTTGAGCGCCTCTGGCGAGGCAAAATCCAACGAGGTGAGTTTGGCATCATAATTCTTGCCCACCTGCGCCACAAACTCTGGCCTAAGCGTAACGCCCTGCCGCGCCCAAAGCGAGTTGGCGATGGAGAGCGTGATCTCTTTGTTGGCCTGCAACCCCTCGGCCAAACTTGCGTACGCCGCGTTCACCTCGGCCAGCGATACGCCCTGCAAGCCCATGGCGGCGGCCATGTCTTGGGCGGTTTTGCCATCCGCGCCGTTATACGCCATCGCCAACGCCATCGAAATAGACAACGGCGAAATAAACATGTTGCTGGTCTTGCCATCTGTTAAGCGGGCCAACATCTTAAAGCCAAAATCGTTGGCCGCGCCAACAACGGTTTGGGTAACTGGGGTGGATGGTTTAGTCATTGGTTTCATGCTGTCTGTGCTGATGGGTGTTGGGGCAGGCACGGTTTGCGTGGCTGGTTGTTTTGTTGGTTGCGGCAATGGCGCAGCGCCACTGCACGCGCTCAGGGTCAGCGCAAAAGCCATTGCCGCAAAAAGTTTTTTGTTCACAATGTGTTAAAGACGCCGGAACAAGGCTGAGAGTTCCAAAACACAGCTGCTGAGAAAAAAGAAATCTTGCCGCGCGCTTTTCTTATCCCAAAAACTCCTCCAGCGCCGCGTTGAACTCTGGATAATTTTCCATCGGAGACATATGCCCGGCGTCGTGAATGATCATCATTTGGCTGCCCTTGATGCGGTCGCGCATGAATGCGGCGTCGCTCACGGGCGTAAGCGCATCTTGCTGGCCCACCAGAACCAGCGTGGGCGCGTTGATCGTCGCCAGCGTGGGCGTGGAATCGGCGCGGTCGGCCAGCGCTTGCAACGTTGCGGCGATGCTCTTGGGGGTTTGGCTTTCAATCAGCCGCCGAATTTTGCCTGCCGCCGCGCTCTTTGTGTTTTTCTCCGCAAACAACTTGGGCATATTGGCATCGGCCTGAACCGACGAGCCGCCATCCAAAACTTTCTTCGCCAGCTCCAGCCGCGCGGCGCGGCCTTCGGGCGTATCGCCTGGGGCTTTGGTGTCGGCCAAAACAAGTTTGGCAAATTTTTGCGGGGCTTTGCGCCACATCGCCAGGGCAATATAGCCACCCATCGAAAGGCCGCATACAGTTGCGCCCTTCACGCCAATCGCATCCAGCAACGCAAGCATGTCATCGGCCATGTCGTTTATTGAGCGCGGGCCATCGTAGCCGCTTTGCCCAAACCCGCGCAAATCTGGCGCAATGCACCGCACCCGCGAAGGAAAGTAGATCAATTGCTGATCCCACATCGTGTGGTCAAACGGGAAGCCGTGCAAAAACAAAATGGGCGTGGTATCTTGCGGGCCAATATCGGTGTAATACAAATCAATTCCGTTGATGTGCGTCTTTTTCATAATTAACCCTTTTAAGATGTAATGTGAAAGTCTTACACGCTGCACGTTACAAGCTTCTATCTTACATCTTACAATGCAAAATCAGGAGGGCAAAATCATGAATGCAGAATATCTTAAAGAATTGCTGACGTATAACGCCTGGGCAGACCGAAAAATTCTGGGCACGGCCAGCCATCTGACAGAGGAGCAGCGCCATGCGCCCATGCCAAAGGGGTTTAGCGCAGGCAGCCTGCACAACACCCTTCGCCATGTGCTGTTTGCAGAATGGCTCTGGCTTAGGCGATGTCTGGGCCACTCGGTAACCGGCGCGGAGTTTCCAGATGCGGAGGTGGAGACATTTCCCGCGATGCTGAATTTTTGGAAGGTGGAAACCTTCACGATGAGCGCCTTTGCCGAGGCGCTGAAAAATCAAGACCTTGAGCGCAGCATCCACTACGCCCGCGCCAACGGCGAGCCATATTCAAACACCATCCGTGAAGTCTTGACCCAGATGTGCTTTCATGGCATGCAGCACCGCGCCGAATGCGCCGTCATTTTGACCGAGTTTGGGTATTCACCCGGCAACATAGACTTTATTTGGTTTTTGCGGGAAAAAGATGCAAAAACAAGCTAAACCCGGTCGTCTCATTCTCGTTCTAGCCACGTTTGCCAGCTTTGCGCCGCTGGCAATCACGCTGATGGATCTTGTGAGCGGCAAACTGAATGCCAACCCGCTGCAAGATGCGACCTTTCGCACCGGCAACACGGCCATCACGTTGCTGCTCATTTCAATGGCCTGCTCGCCCGCCAACGCAATTTTTGGCTGGCGGCCCGCCATCACGCTGCGCAAGTGGATTGGGCTGTATGCGTTTGCGTATGGCGTGATTCACTTCGCGCTGTTCACCTTTGACAACGGCTACATTGACCGGGCGATTGACCTCGCCGCCATCCGCGATGCCATCACCGAAAAACCCTACGCGCTGGTGGGCCTTGTGGTTTTGCTCATTCTCATCCCGCTGGCAATCACATCCACAAAAGGCTGGCAAAGGCGGCTGGGCAAACGTTGGAAGACTCTGCACAACACGGTGTATGCCGCTTGCGTCCTGGCAGTAATTCATTGGATATGGCTGGTGAAAGGCGACCTGCGCGAACCGACTATTTACGCTGCCATTTTGGCCGCGTTGCTTCTCGTCCGCATTCCAGCGGTCAAACGCGCCCTCATCTCTACCCGCCAGCGCCTCATGCGTCATTCCTAATTTGTATTGTTAAGCGCTTTGACGATCACGTCGCCCAAAGGCATATCGCGGCCTTCCAAGCGGCGGGCGGCAAAAGCTGACGCGCCCAGCCGGTTTTGCAATTCGCGCAAAATATCCTGATATTCAGCCAGCCCATCCGGCGTGATGGGCGTGTTAAGCGCCTCGCGCAGCGCCTCGGCCCCGCCAATGAGAATGGCGGCCTGCTCCGCCTCGCCCAGCGCGGCCAGCACCATCGCCACACCCTCCAGCGAGCTGGCCGTGCCGCGCCGGTCGCCCACGCGGTGGCGAATGGCAAGCGATTCGCGGTATAACTCGGCTGCGCGATCCAACTGGCCCTTGCGCTGGGCCACGGTTGCCAGGCCATGCAGCGAATGCCCCAGCCCCAGATCATTGCCGGTCTTGCGTTTTATCTCAATCCCTTCCAAATTCAACTCTTCGGCGCGGTCAAGGTCGCCCTGGCGCGAGGTTACGATGGCGAGGTTATTGAGCAACGCACCCAGCGTGGCGGGGTCGGCGTGACGCCGCTCAAACACCAGCGCCTGCTCAAAAAAAGACCGCGCCTCATCCAACCGGCTGGCCATGCCCATTAAAATGCCCAATTGTTGAAGCGAACGCGCCTGCCCCGCCTCATCGCCCAGTTGTTTTTGCAAAGCCAGGGCATTTTGGCTGATGGCTTCCGCGCCGGGCAGGTCGCCCAGCCGCGAGCGGGTCTTGCCCAGCCAATTTAGCAGCCGCCCCCGCAAAATCGTGGGTAATTGTTCGGCCTGCAAAGCCAGCTCCAGCCAGCGCAGCCCTTCGCTAAAATAACTGCGGTTCTCCCAAAACACAAACAGCTTGTCGGCCATCCGCGCCAAAAGCGAGCCGCGTTCGGCCAGGTTTGCCGCTGCCCACCCCAGCGCCGCGCGAAAGTTTTCCTGCTCACGCTCAAAGCGGTCAATCCACAAACGCTGATCTGGGTCGCCGCGCAATTTGGCAACATGCGCGTGGGCAAACGCGGCAAAAAACTCGGCATGTTTGCGGCGCATGGCATCGCCTGTTCCGGTGGCGTCCAGTCGCTCGCGGGCAAAATCGCGCAGGGTTTCCAGCATCGCAAACCGCGAGCTGCCATCCGCCAAAATGACATGCTGGAGCAGGCTTTTGTCTACCAGCGAATCCAAAAGCGTTTGGGCATGAGGGGATTCCAGAACAGCCGAGGCGCCATCTGCCAAAAAGCCCCCCGCAAAAACCGAGAGCGCCTCAAACGCGGCGCGTTCATCGGCGCTCAGCAAATCGTAGCTCCACTCAATGGCGCGGCGCAGGGTTTGCTGGCGCGGCGATAGATCGCGGCGGCCCGCGCTGAGCGAGGTGGCCCGGCTCTGGAGCTGCGCCAGCAGCCGCGCGGGCGGCATCCGGCGAATTTGCGCCGCGGCCATCTCAATCGCCAGCGGAAGGCCATCCAAAAAAGCGCAAATTTGGGCCACGCTGGCCGCGTTGTCTGGGGTAAGCGCAAAATCCAGCTTCACGGCCTGGGCGCGCTCTACAAACAGGCGGATGGAGGGCACTTCTCGCAGCAAAAGCGGCGGAAGGTTGACCACGTCTGGCAAGGGCAGCGGGGCGGTGGGGAACTCGCGTTCGCCATACACGCGCAACACCTCGCGGCTGGTAACGACGACTTTCACGCGCGGGGCGGCGCTCAACATCTCCGAAATTTCCGGCGCGGCTTCAATTACCTGCTCAAAATTATCCAGAATGAGCAACGCATGACGAGAGCGCAAAAACACGTGCAACTCGCGGCGCATGGGGCGGGCATCGCCCATGCTCACCTCGCGCAGCCCCAGTGTTTGGGCAATGGCCGGCACCACTTGCTCTGGCTCTACGATGTTTGCCAGTGGGACAAAAAACACGCCATCTGCAAATTCATCCAAAAAAGCCTCGCCCATCGCAATGCTGAGCCGGGTTTTGCCCGTGCCCGGCGCGCCGGTGAGCGTAACCAGCCGAACGGCGGGCTGGCGCAAAAGGGTCATCAGCGCGGCAATGTCGTGCTTTCGGCCAATTAACTCGTTCATCTGCGCGGGCAGGCTGGCGCGGGGCGCGGGCGCATCTTGCGCGGGGACGGCGGATGGCTGCGCGAGCGGGGTTGGCTTTAGAAAGTCATCGCCAGCGCCAGAACGCGCAAATTTTACAAACGCTTCCACCCGGTCCTGGGGAATTTCCAAAACACGCGCAAAAATTTCTGCGAGCTGGCGAGATGGTTTTAGATCGCCGCCTTCAATTTTGCGGATGGTAATGGGCGAACACGCGGTTCTGGACGCCAATTCATTCTGGGTCCAGTCTCGTTCGCGCCTTCTGCGGCGCAGCCATTCGCCAAATGCGGCGTCGGTTAACGTGTTGACCGATTTTCCCCCAATCATCAATCTGCGTTTATACCACTTAATTGATGGTGCGATAAAAACAACGCAAAGCGCGTGTCCTGCGCGTAGAAACACGACAAATGCAGACTGCTCGCGATGAGAAATTGCCTCAACGCGTCTCGCTCTCATGCGAATAACTGGTGACGCGCATTTTTCTCTTTTTGGCAATCGCCCAAAATCTTGCGCGGCATGTAAAATACCAGCCGGGTAACCATGAACGAAACTGGCCGCTTACTTGCGCTGGCAATTCTTGTTGTTTCAGGCATAGCCTTTATTATTTCAGCCATTGCGCTTGTTCGCGCCATGTTTGGCCGGTCGCATGTGGCGTATAGCATGGAGCGCGTCTCGGCATCGCAAAAGATGACCTCGGCGGTGGTGCGGGTCAGCCTAAGTTTGCTGGGGCTGGCGGCTGGCTGGGTGATGGCAACCCTGTTCTCGGCGACGGATGCCGCGCCGGTTGCGCCCGCAACGCCGCCAGCGGTGGTGTATGCCACGCCGATCCCATCGCCCGCGCCGCAAAACACACTTGCGCCGCTAGCCACCTCCACCAAACAGCCCGCGCCCAGCCCAACCGCTGGGGTGATTACGCCCGCCCAAGCCAGCGCCGTGCCGGTGGCTGCGGCCACAATCGCGCCCACGCTCACATCCATCCCGCCAACAAAACCGGCCAGCACAAATACGCCGCTGCCCCCCACCCTTGCGCCCACCGCAGGCGTTACCGCGCAAGCTGCGCCCACTTTGGTCGCCTTGCCCACCAATACCCGCCCAGCACCAACGGCCACACCCGTGCCCACATCTGCACCAGTGGTCAATCTGCCCAAGCCCGATTGCGCCGATCCTGGTTCGGCCGGGATTCTCAGCCCGGCGCACGGCGAGACCATCACCAGCCAGCGCCCCGTCATCGTGAACGCGGGCGTGCTGAGCGGAGAATCGGCCAAAATTGAGGCGCAAAACGATGCAGGCAACTGGGGGTTTCTGGCGCGTTCCACCGTTGGCATTAAAAACGGCCAGCTTGGCTCAATTGACCCATCCATGTTCAGCCCCGGCGTGCGCCAGTTCCGGCTGGTGATTGTGGATGTGAACCAGCAGGAACGCAAAATCTGCCGCATTGCGCTGATACTCAAGTAACGCGCAAGGTGTAATTGCACAATTGCGCACATCTCTTGCTGCGATAAAATTCTTCCCCGCATGTTAAAAAATTCTTCTGCCTGGAAAGGCGTTATTCAGAGCTATGCCGAACGCGTGCATATCTCGCGCGATGTCGCGCCAGTTACGTTGCTGGAAGGCAACACACCGCTCATCCCCGCGCCGCGGCTGGCCCGCGAGCTGGCGCAAGGGCGCGGCGAGTTTGAGCTGTTCATCAAATACGAGGCGATGAACCCCACCGGGTCGTTCAAAGATCGCGGCATGACCACCGCCATGACCCAGGCGGTGGCCGATGGCGCAAAAGTTGTGATTTGCGCCAGCACCGGCAACACCGCCGCCAGCGCGGCGGCCTACGCGGCGCGGGCGGGCCTCAAATGCGTGGTGCTTGTGCCCGATGGCAAAATTGCGGCGGGCAAGCTGGCGGGCGCGCTGGCATACGGCGCGCAAGTCATCGCCATCAACGGCTCGTTTGACGACGGCTTGCGCATGGTGCGCGAGGCCAGCGAGCGAGCGCCCATTGCGCTGGTCAACTCCATCAACCCGGCGCGGCTGCAAGGCCAAAAAACGGCCGCGTTTGAAATTTGTGATGTGCTGGGCAAAGCGCCAGACTGGCTGTGTTTGCCAGTGGGCAACGCGGGCAACATCACCAGCTACTGGCTGGGTTTTGGCGAATATTTTAACGATGGCCTTGTGAAGAGCCGCCCGCAATTGCTGGGGGCGCAGGCCGCCGGTTCTGCGCCTATTGTGCTAGGGCACGTGGTGGAAAAGCCAGAGACCATCGCCACCGCCATCCGCATTGGCAACCCAGCCCGCTGGCACGAGGCCACCGCCGCGCTGGATGAAAGCGATGGCGAGATCACCGCGGTGAGCGACGAGGAAATTCTCGCCAATTACCGCCTCGTCTCGCGCACAGAAGGCATTTTTTGTGAGCCGTCATCTGCCGCTGGGCTGGCTGGGCTGGCCAAAGGTGTGCGCGAAGGCTGGCTGAACATGGCGGGCAAAACGGTGGTCACCGTGCTCACCGGGCACGGCCTAAAAGACCCGGACACGGCCATCAAAGGCGCGGCCACGCCAATCACAATTGAGCCAGAGATAGACAAACTGCTAAATGTTATAGATGGTCGTGATAGTTGATAGTCATTTCTCGTCACAATCACTAACTATCACCATCAACCATCACCATGCCAACACTCCTCACTGTTTCCATCCCCGCCACCAGCGCAAATTTGGGGCCGGGGTTTGATTGCATGGGCATTGCGCTGGATTTGTGGAACACATTTGAACTGCATTCCACCGCGCCAGACCAGCCCATGCAGGTAGAAAATTTTGGCGAGGGGGCGCAACGCCTGCCCACCGATGCCAGCCACATGGTGGCCGCCACCATGATTGACGAAGCCCGCAAGGGCGGAAAAGAAGCGATTGACGCGCGGCGCGGCTACAAAATTGTGTGCCGCAACGCGGTGCCCACTGGCAGCGGTTTGGGCAGCAGCAGCACCGCCGTTTTGGCCGGGTTAATTTTTGCCAACGCGGTCCGCCCTCATGCAGATGGGGACGCGCCGGGCGCAAGCGCAGACGGAGAGAGCACTCTGGCGCGGGCGTGCGCCATCGAGGGACACGGCGATAACGTGGCCCCGGCCATGCTGGGCGGGCTGGTTCTGGTGGCCTCGCACAACACAAAATTTGTCACGCGGCGCATTGCCCTGCCAAACATCAAGGTGTGCGTGTGTGTGCCCGATTTCAACTTTCTCACCTCGCAGGCGCGGGCGGCGTTGCCCACCACCTACTCGCGAGCCGATGCCGTGTTCAACATTGGGCACGCCTTGCTGGTGGCCGAGGCCATGCGCGCGGGCAATTTGTCTTTGCTGGCCAAGGTGATGGAAGACCGCGTGCATGAAACATATCGCCTCCCGCTCATCCCCGGCGCAGAAGACGCCAAACGCGCTGCGCTGGACGCGGGCGCGGCTGCGGTGGCGCTCAGCGGCGCGGGGCCGGGCCTCATCGCTTTTGCCGATGGCGCCCACGAGGACATTGGACAGGCGATGCAACGCGCTTTCCGCGAGGCAGGGCTGACCGCGCGTTTCTGGGTTTTGAACGTTGTAAACAGCGGGCTGCGAATGGGGTAAAGTGCAATTGTGTTAAAAAATTGGAAACTCTGGCTCAGCCTGCTCATCAGCGGCGTTGCGCTCTTTCTGGCTTTGCGCGACATTCAGTTTGATGCGTTCTTTGCCGCCTTGTCTCGCGCAAACATTGTCTGGCTCATCCCCTCGTTCATCATTTTTTTGGCATCGCTCGGCTTGAGGGCCATCCGCTGGTCAAAACTAATGGGCGATACGCCTTTTTGGACAACCTTTCACGCCATGAACATTGGCTACTTGCTCAACATGGTGCTGCCCTTCCGCGTGGGCGAGGTGGGCCGCGCTTACGTGATGGGCGAACGCAGCACAGTAAGCATGACCCGCGCGTTCTCCACCATCATTGTTGAGCGCGTGCTGGATCTGGCCTCGCTGGTGTTGATTTTTGCCGTGTTCACGCAAGTCATCCCGCTGCCTCAGGCGTTTTCCAGCGCGGCGCTGGTGGGCGGCGCGGTGGCCGTTTTGGTGATGGCTGTCCTGGCGATCATGGTGTATCAGGCAGACCGCGCGGAGACCGTGCTGGCAAAAATTCTCTCGCGCATTCCGCGCATCCACCCAGAATCGTGGTTGCGGCGCTTCCGCGATTTGTGCGAAGGGTTTAGCCTTGTGCGCAACCCGCGCCTTTTGCTCACCAGTTTGGCGCTCACCGCGCTCATTTGGGTGGGCATGTTTGGCGTGGCTTTCTTCACCATGCTGGCGTTTTACCCGGCCTCATTTCTCATGTCAGTCTCGGCGGTGATCGCATCTAACCTGGGCGGGGCGCTGCCTTCTGCGCCGGGCGGGCTGGGCGTGGTGCAATTTTTTGCCCAGCAAAGTCTGGCGCTGCCCTTTGGGATGGATATTTCGCTGGCCACGGCGTTTGCGTTTGTGTGGTCGCTCTGGCAGCAATTGGCGCTCATTTTGCTGGGGTTGTTCGGCCTCACCCGCATTGGCATGTCGTTCTCTCAAACGGCGGGCGCAGCGAGGACAGAAGAAGGGATAAATAAGAAATGAGAAATGAGGTGTAAGTCGTAGTGCGCGCTCTACAAGGTGTAATATGCTGCGTAAGACAATTACAAGTTACACCTTGCGCATTACAAGAATTACAAAAGAGGAAGTGAATGGAAAATCCTAACTACGTGCCATCTCCGGCTCCATCCAGAGCGCCGGTTGGCTGGTTTGCATTTGGCATTTTGGTCGGCGCGGCACTGGCAACTGGGCTGCTGGTCTTTGGCAATTTTTTGCGGGCGCCTGCCGCCCAAAGCTATTCGCTAGATGACATTCGCGCGGCGGCAAAAGCGGGCGCGGCAGATGCCATCGCCAGCGAGCTGGCCAACGCCCAAGATTCAATTGGCCCCGCCGCGCCGCAAGCGCAGGCCACGCCCGTTGTGGTTCAAAATATCGCCCTGCGCACGCCAAATACAATGGGCAACGCCAACGCCAAAGTCACCATCATTGAATACAGCGATTTTCAATGCCCGTATTGCCTTTCGTTTCACCAGCAAACGTATCAAAAAATTATTGATCAGTATGTGAAGACAGGCAAGGTAAAGCTGGCTTACAAGCAAATGCCCATCGCCAGCATTCATCCCATGGCAACCCCGGCGGCCATCGCTTCGGAATGCGCGGCAGATCAGGGCAAGTTTTGGGAATACCACGACACGTTGTTCAACAAACTGGGCGCCGGGCAATTGGATGTGAAAGCTGAATCGCTCACAACCTATGCCAAGAGTTTGGGGCTGGATACGGACAAGTTTCAATCTTGCTTAAAGGATGGCGCGGCGCAAGCCCGCGTGACTTCTGACACGCAGGAAGGCGCGAAGATTGGCGTGCGCGGCACGCCCACGTTTGTCATCAACGGGCAGCTTTTGGTTGGGGCGCAGCCCTTCTCTGCATTTCAGCAGGCCATTGATGCCGCGCTTGCGACAAATTAAATCATCAAAGCGCCCGGAGCGCTGGAAAAGCGCTCCGGGCGCTCAGTCATCATCATGTCCGGCAGCCTTCTCATCATAGATGACGAAAAGAATATCGTTGATCTGATTGAGCTATACGCCAAACAGGCGGGCTACGAAGTGCGCCGCGCGTATGACGGCGCGAGCGGGCTGGCGCAGGTCCAAACCGGCCCGGATGCCATCATTTTGGATTTGATGCTGCCGGATATTGATGGCTGGGAGGTGTGCAAACGCATCCGCACAAAAAGCGATGTGCCCATCATCATGCTCACTGCGCGAGATGACGACTTGGACAAGATCGTGGGGCTGGAGCTGGGCGCGGATGATTACCTGACCAAGCCATTTAACCCGCGCGAGCTGATGGCGCGGATAAAGGCCATTTTGCGCAGGCGCGCCCCAAATGATCCAAAAGCAAACGCTGTTTTGCGGGTTGGCGCACTCACTTTGGACCCCATCCATCACGAGGTTTTTGCCAACGGAACACCCATCAAACTGAGAGCCAAGGAATTTGATTTGCTGGAAACCCTTATGCAAAATCAGGGCGTGGTGTTTAGCCGCGAGAAATTGCTGGAGGTGGTTTGGGGATTTGATTTTGCGGGCGAGACCCGCACGGTAGACGTGCACGTGGCGCAGCTTCGCAAGCGCATCGCCGCCAGCAACGTGGAAATTGAAACCGTGTTTGGCGTGGGTTATAAGCTGATAGAAGCGTGAAGGGTGAAGTAAAAAAACATGACCCTGCGCACACGTCTGTTTCTCTCGCACGGAGCTGTCATCATCGTCACGCTTTTGGTGATGGCAATTGCGCTGTTTGTGCTTTTGGCGCAACTGCAAGCCTTGCGAAACGCCACAAACCTTGCGCCAGACCTTGTGCGCGTGACGCGCAGCATGCGCCAGGACATGCCAGTCAGCTCGGCGCAAATTGCATTTGACCACGCCACAAGCCTGGTTCAGCTTCCGCGCCGGATTTTTTTGCTGGATAGCGCGGGCAACATTCTGGGAGATTCGGCGGAAAGCCCGCAAACCGCGCCTGCCGACCGTCGCCTTAACCTGAGCAAAACGTTGAATGCCCCGGCAGACCTGCCCGCGCTGCTAAACCGCGAAGGCGTCGTCATTGGCAATTTCACAGACACCAGCAATACGCGCTGGGAATTTATCGCGGTGAGCGTTCGCGCAAATCAAAGCGGCGGCGAACTCGTCGCCGTCGCCAGACCCATCAACACCAACCCAGTGCTGGATGTGGTGGAAGAAGCCGCGCTGGGCCGCCTGGCTCTGGCGGGGTTTATCGCGCTGGTGGTCGCCGCGGTCATTGCGGCGCTGGTGGCGCGGTCGCTCTCGCGCCCCATTCAAAAAGTGGCGCAGGCCGCAAATGCCATCGCCCAGGGACATTACGATGAACGGGTTTCGCTCAGCAGCCCGCGCGAGTTTCAACAACTGGCAAATGACTTTAACGAGATGGCGGGCCAAGTGCAAGCCTCGCAACGCCGCGAGCGCGACTTTTTGGCGAACGTGACCCACGAACTCAAAACGCCGCTCACGTCTATTCAAGGGTTTGCGCAAGCGTTGAGCGATGGGATGATCGCCGGGCCAGAAGCCGTGCAAAAAGCCGGCGGCGTGATTTACGACGAAGCCAACCGCCTGCGCCAAATGGTGGGCGGGTTGCTGGAAGGCTCGCGCCTTGAGTCTGGCCAGGCGCACCTGGCGCACGATCACGTGAACGTCTCGGATGTTTTGCGGGCTTGCGCGGCGCGGTTTGACTTGCGGGCCAAAAACGCGGGCATCTCGCTGGTGTGCCAACCGCAAAAAGGTTTGTTTGTTTTGGGAGATGGCGACCGGCTGGCTCAGGTTTTTTCCAACCTCATAGACAACGCGTTCAAGTTCACCCGCTCCGGCGGTTCTGTGCAAATCAGCAGCGCGGCGGCTCAAAGCATGGGCGTCGCGGGGGTTGAGGTGGCCGTGGCCGACACCGGCACGGGTATTTCTGCGGAGGATTTGCCGCGCATTTTTGACCGCTTCTTCCAATCGGCCAGCATTTCGCGGGATGGCGGCGGGGTTGGCCTTGGCCTCACCATCTCCAAACAAATTGTAGAAGCGCACGGCGGGCACATGCTGGTCGAGAGCGAGCCGGGCAAAGGCACAATCATGCGGGTGTGGCTGCCGGGCAATTAAGAATTACAAATTACGAATTACCAATTGACAAGAGCCGAAAGGCATGACACGAAACTCTTAATTCTTAATTCGTAATTCGTAATCGAGATAGTCTTTCACCGTTTCCGCAAATGGCCGAGAAGTGTGGCCCAGCTCACGGCGCGCTTTGGCATCGGAAAGGGGAGACCAAAATTCAAACATGCGGATGTGGTCGGTGAGCGTGATGAACGGCGCGGCGTCCATCACCCGCATGAGGCGCGAGACCAGCCCGCGCGAAAGTTTGATTTTGGGCGGCGGGCGTTGCGCCACACGGCAAATCTCGGTCAGCATCTCCAGCATGGTCATGTTTTGCCCGCCCAAAATATAACGCTCCCCCGCCCTGCCCTTTTGCGCCGCAATGATGTGCGCCCGCGCCACATCGCGGCCATCCACCGGGTTCAGCACCGCGTCAAAATAAACGGGGTAAAGCCCGCGGGCGCAATCGCGGATGACCTGGCTGGTGGTGGGTTTGACATCACCCGGCCCCATCACGGCGGTGGGCACGGTGACCACCACGTCCAAGTCTTTTTGCGCCAGCGCGAGCGTTTCCATCGCCCATTTCGCCTCGTAATACGCGCTTTTGGCCGCGCCCGGCGTGTAATGGCTGGTTTCATCCAGCGGGCGCGCGGTCAGGGCTTCATCTGCCAAAAGTTTGCGCGGTTCCAAAGTGGTGAGGCTGCTGGTATACACAAAGCGGTTGATGCGGGCGCGGCGGGCGGCGTTTAGCGCGTTCTGCATTTCCTGGGTGGCCTGGGCAACCTCGCGCGGGATGCGCCTGAAGTTTTCCGGGTAGCCCGCGGCGGCATGAAAGGCAATTTCGCAGCCGCGCATCGC
>Ga0209582_1000468_pt1 | contig 25963 bp, 22 predicted proteins | sample KloWWTmetKNB5Kit_FD_187176 | JGI IMG/M metagenome (GOLD analysis project Ga0209582, IMG submission 187176) | Active sludge microbial communities from Klosterneuburg, Austria, studying microevolution and ecology of nitrifiers - Klosterneuburg... | ecosystem: Engineered > WWTP > Aerobic digester >...
ATTTCAGCGAGTAGTCTATTCATCATGTGTTCGGCTTGATGGTGATACCCACTACCAAATAGATTCAAATGATTCAGTATATGATAGAGGTTATATACCAATTTGCGTAAATTATACCCGGAATCCAATGGATAATCATGTCGATAAGCAGAATAAAAATTAGCCGGGAAACCGCCAAAAAGTTCAGTCATGGCAATATCAGCCTCACGATCACCATAATAAACAGCCGGATCGAATAAAACCGGATTCCCATTTGCGTCATAAGCGTAATTGCCACTCCACAGATCACCGTGCAACAGTGAAGGAAGAGGTGAGCTATTCGAGAAAAATTGATCCAAATTGAGCAATAATTGTTCTCCCAGTTTTTGCAGTCTTCCATGATATCCATTAGCTTTGGCCAGATCCAATTGATAGCCTAAGCGCTGAGTGCGCCAAAAATGAATCCAATCTGACGACATCGTATTGATTTGTAATGTTTGTCCTATCGTATTATCACGGATCCATCCAAATTGCTTGGAAACAACGCGATGCATGGCGGCAAGCTGTGTACCGAGATCAGCCGCATTGCCTTGTATGCCATGATGAATATCCAGATGTTCCAGAACCAGCCAGGCAGAGTGATGATCCTGCCCATAACAGATCGGTAATGGGACGCGTATGGTTTTGGATTGATGAATTTCCATTAAACCAGCGGCTTCGGACTCAAACATGGCAAAGCTATTTACAGTATTCAATTTGACAAAATAGCGTCGAGCGCCGTCAGTGATGCGATAGGCTTGGTTGATACAGCCACCGCCAATCGCATGGCTCTCTTTAATTGTAAAAGTACTGTGGGTGGCAGCAGAAATTTGCATGCCGATTTCTTGCCAGGATTGCATGGTTTAAACCGAATGAAAAATTACTTTTGGTTTATTCAAGACAACCACTGTCTGGCTTGATGAATAGCTGCTTGCACTTGTTCGGGCGCAGTTCCTCCGGTGTGCTTGCGACTTTGCATCGACCCTTCCAGGGTTAGCACGGCAAAAATATCTGCTTCAATGTGAGTCGAAAATATTTGTAATTCGCTTAACTCAAGATCACTGAGGTCACAATTTTTTTGTTCGGCAAACTGTACCGTTTTCGCCACAATTTCATGCGCATCGCGGAAAGGAATGCCTTTTTTGGTCAAATAATCTGCCAAATCAGTTGCAGTGGCATAACCGCGCAGCGCCGATTGGCGCATCATTTCCGGATTGACGCGAACACCCGTGAGCATGTCGGCATAAATTCGAAGCGTATCGATCAAGGTATCGACAGTATCGAAGAGAGGTTCTTTATCTTCTTGATTGTCTTTGTTATAAGCCAATGGTTGTGCTTTCATTAAGGTGAGCAAGGCAACCAGATGACCAGTGACACGCCCGGTTTTTCCACGCACTAGCTCCGGCACATCGGGGTTTTTCTTTTGCGGCATGATGGAAGAACCGGTGCAGAAACGATCAGCCAATTGAATGAAGCCAAAGGCTGGATTCATCCACAAGATAAATTCTTCCGACATACGGGACAAATGCGTCATGATGAGTGCCGCGCAGGCGCTGAATTCGATGGCAAAATCCCGATCGGAAACAGCATCCAGAGAATTTCCGCACACCCCTTCAAACCCCAGCAGTTCTGCCACCAGTTCGCGATTGATCGGATAACTGGTACCTGCCAGCGCAGCAGCTCCCAAGGGCAATTGATTGACTCGTTTTCTGCAGTCGCTTAGACGCCCAACATCGCGTTTCAGCATTTCAAAATAAGCCATCAGATGATGGCCGAATGAAATCGGCTGGGCGACCTGCAAGTGTGTAAAACCAGGCATTACCGTATGGAGATGTTGTTCTGCCAGATCAAGCAATGCTCGTTGCATGGACTTGATCAAACTGATGATTTCATCGATGGAAGCACGCAAAAATAAACGAATATCGGTAGCAACCTGATCATTACGTGAACGAGCGGTATGTAATCGTTTGCCTGCGTCGCCGACTAATGCAGTTAAGCGTTTTTCAATATTTAAATGTACATCTTCAAGTGCTTGCTGCCAAACAAATTGATGATTACGGATTTCCTCTCGGATCTGATTCAATCCTTGTTCAATGGCCATTCTATCCGCATGGCTGATAATCCCCTGCGTGGCAAGCATCTGCGCATGCGCCAATGATCCTTGAATATCATATTCAGCCAAGCGCTGATCAAAACCGATTGAAGCAGTGTAGCGTTCGACCAGCTCTGAAACCGGCTCATTGAAACGTCCTGACCAAGTTTTTTTATTGTTTTCCACTGCTGAGTTTTGCTCCCTGTAAATGGCTGTCATTTTCTGGCAGGAGATTGCCTGACTATGTCAATTCTGTGCTTATCACACTGAGATCCCGATGAAGCTTTAATTATAAAACATAAATGTAGAATCGGTCATTTTGCTTTGTTTTTGGTAATGCAGATAAGTCCTGTGCGAAAAATGATGAAAGCATTTTTTTGCAGATGCTATGGCGATAAAAGTCACCGGTAATCGGTTTAATTCATGTACGCTACTTTTCCTAACACAAGGATTAGTGGATAATTCGGGTTTTCCCCTGTTACATACACAAGGAGTTATCCATGACGGAGCATAACAAGCAAACTGAACAATCAAAAGCCACCACTTTATTTGCATTACTGAGTGCTAAGTTTGATACATTGGCCAAAATTCCTCACATGCAGATTCCTGCATGGTATGGTCTGGCATTTTTAGGCATTATTGTCGTTATTTTTGCTTGGAAACAAATTGCTGTGGGTAAAGTTGAATCTGACATGGCTAAGAAGCTTGATAATGAACGTGCAGTAATTACACAACAAGCGCGTGAATATGCTGACAAGCAATATATCAAAGAAGAAGAACGCTTTGGCCAAGTGCTGTCTTGGGCAGTGCGTGGAGAGTTGATTCGCAACAATATTGATCAAATTGACCAGTATTTGAGCGAAATTGTCAAAATGAAAGATACTGAGCGCGTTGTGTTGATAGGCGATGACGGTCAGTTATTGGTTTCAACGGACAAACGTTTGGAAGAAACCAAAGGTATCGAGATATTTCCAAAGGAAATCCTGAATCTGCAAAAAATAACAGTTAAATCCGATGTGGATGGTAAAAAGCTCCTGGTTGTACCTGTCATGGGATTGAATAAGAAGATTGCAACGGTTGTGGTTAGCTATAAACTGGCAAAACTCTAATTTATCAGCTGGCAATAATGACTTAGTCGTTGCTAAACACTTTAGTTCTTTAAAGTATAAAAGGCCTTTGAGTTCCAAAGGCCTTTTTTATTTGATGCGTTTGATGTGTGCACCTAGCGCAGACAATTTTCCTTCGATATTTTCATATCCACGGTCAAGGTGGTAAATCCGATCAATCACCGTTTCGCCTTGCGCAATCAAGCCGGCAATGACTAAACTGGCTGATGCGCGTAAATCGGTTGCCATCACATGCGTGCCATCCAACTGGGGAATACCGCAGATAATGGCTGCATTGCCTTCCACTTCGATATTGGCATTCATGCGTTTTAATTCTTGCACATGCATCAGACGGTTTTCAAAAATCGTTTCGGTAATAATCGCGGTTCCGTCGGCAATGCAATTCAGCGACATAAATTGCGCCTGCATATCGGTGGGAAAAGCCGGGTAGGGAGCAGTGCGCAGATTCACCGATTTTGGTTTTGCATACATATGCAGATGAATCCAGTTCTGACCAGCATCAATCCGTGCGCCCGCTTCAGTCAATTTATCCAATACTGCATCCAGTAAATGGGCGTTTGTGTCTTTCAAATGAATATCGCCGCCCGTAGCTGTACAGGCAACCAAGAAAGTGCCTGTTTCGATACGATCAGGCATAACCCTGAACTCTGCTCCATGCAATGATTGCACACCTTCAATCGTAATGACATCAGTACCCGCGCCATATATTTTTGCGCCCATGGCTATCAAGCAGTGAGCAAGATCAACAATCTCCGGTTCCCGAGCTGCATTTTCAAGAATGGTTGTGCCTGCCGCTAAGGTCGCCGCCATCATTAGATTTTCCGTTCCTGTCACGGTCACAATATCAAACACAATGCGTGCGCCATGCAATGTTTTGGCAACAGCATGAATATAACCGTGTTTAATGTTAATTTCCGCTCCCATAGCCTGCAATCCCTTGATATGCTGATCAACGGGTCGCAAACCAATCGCACATCCTCCGGGTAATGAGATATTCGCTTCGCCGGTGCGGGCAAGCAGTGGACCGAGTACCAGAATGGCTGCGCGCATGGTTTTAACCATCTCATACGGTGCCGTCAAGCTGGTCAGATGAGCTGCAGTCAGTATGACTTCTGATGATTGGGAGGTTGCAACGCCTGTACCGATTTGTTTTAACAGCGACAACATGGTACTGATGTCGTGCAGTGCGGGTACATTACTTATTTTTAATGATTCATGTGTCAACAAAGACGCACATAAAATAGGCAGTGCAGCATTTTTTGCGCCTGAAATGGTAATCTCACCATTCAGTGGCCGGCCACCTTGGATGATCAGTTTTTGCATTGAGAGTGAAAGTCTTAAATAATCGGTATTGTCAAAATCGGCGCTAGTATTGTATATGCAGTCGATCAATAGGCGGATATTGGTTAAAATGCACCAAACCGCACTGCATTATCATGTCACAGCGATACTAAGATTTTAATCGTTAATGGGTAACTACTGTAACAAAAAAATATTTAATTTAATTCACCAGGAGAAAAAATGAGTAAGCAAATCATCCAGACCGAAGATGCTCCCAAGGCCATTGGTACTTATTCCCAGGCAGTTCGGGTCAGCGGAGGAGATACGGTTTATTTGTCCGGACAGATTGGACTGGACGCCATCAGCATGCAAATGGTCGATGGAATCGATGCACAAATTCAACAAGTATTTCTAAACTTGAAAGCGGTGGCGACAGCGAGTGGCGGTAGTTTGAATGACATTGTCAAATTGAATATCTATCTGACAGATCTGGATAATTTTGCTTTGGTGAATGAAATTATGGCCGGGTATTTTAGCCAGCCTTATCCCGCACGCGCTGCCGTCGGCGTAAAAGCGTTGCCGCGTGGCGCTTTGGTAGAAATGGATGCAGTCATGGTGCTGTCTTGATCAATCCTTATTTCATTGATTGATGCTGGTTCAATCGCCGTCTCGATGACTGCGAGTCCTTCTGTACAGGAAAAATTATCCCGTCTAGGCATACGCACTGAGCTGGATCTGATTCTGCACCTGCCGATTCGCTATGAAGATGAAACACACCTGTTTCCAATCAGTGATGCACCGGCAGGCCAAATCGTACAGGTTGAAGGCGTGATTGTGCATAATGAAGTGGTGATGCGTCCAAAGCGGCAACTGGTTTGTCAGGTCGAAGATAGCAGCGGCATGCTGATAATGCGTTTTCTTAATTTTTACGGCAGTCAGATTAAAACCTATGCTGTGGGAAAACGTGTGCGATTATTGGGCGAGATTCGCCATGGCTTTTTCGGTGCGGAAATGGTTCATCCCAAATGTCGCATCGTGCAGGCAGGTGAATCACTGGCCGATACCATGACACCGATCTATCCGACAACCGCAGGTTTGGCTCAAAAGATTCTGGCAAAGCTGATCAGGCAGGTTTTGCAAAGCACACAAAACGCACACTACCTGGTGGAAACACTACCACAAGCAATGATTCAACACTATCGATTGACTGGTTTTCGGGATAGCGTGATGTGTTTGCACAATCCACCTCCTGATGTGTCGCTTGAAGCCTTGCAGACACGCTCACATCCGGCATGGCGGCGTATCAAATTTGACGAATTACTGGCGCAGCAATTATCCATGCGCCTACATTATCGACAGCGACGCAGCCATGCTGCACCGGTATTGGCGCGCAAGCATCTGCTGACCGAAAAATTTTTGCGGCAACTCGCTTTTACATTGACGGACGCGCAGATCAAAGTGTCCGCAGAAATTAGCCACGATTTGGCCACTCCTTATCCGATGCAGCGCTTGCTACAAGGCGATGTCGGTAGTGGCAAAACGATCGTGGCCGCGCTGGCTGCCCTGCAAGCGATTGAGAACGGTCATCAGGCAGCGCTCATGGCACCCACTGAGATTCTTGCTGAACAACATTATCAGAAATTATCCAGTTGGTTTGATCCGCTCGGAATACGTGTGGCCTGGCTTTCCGGTAGCCAGAAGAAAAAGCAGAAACAAGCGACGCTGGATGATATTGCGTCTGGCAATGCACATTTGGCTGTGGGTACGCACGCCTTATTTCAGGAACACGTAGTATTTCATCAATTGGGATTGGCCATCATAGACGAGCAACATCGGTTTGGTGTGCACCAACGCTTGGCGCTGCGCATGAAAGGTGCGTTATCCAACACGGTACCGCATCAGTTAATGATGAGCGCCACACCGATTCCGCGCACGCTCTCGATGAGCTATTACGCTGATCTGGATGTATCCATCATCGATGAATTGCCGCCAGGCAGGGCGCCTATCGTTACCAAGCTGATTGCCGACAATCGCCGGGATGAAATTATCGAGCGCATCAAACATGCCTGTCATCAAAACAAACAAGTGTATTGGGTTTGCCCATTGATTGAAGAATCGGAAACTTTACAGCTGCAAACGGCCATGGAAACGCATGACAATTTGAGTCGGATATTTCCGGATTTAAGTGTCGGCTTGGTGCATGGGCGCCTATCCACGCAGGAAAAAACAGCCGTGATGACGGCATTTAAGCAAGGGGAAATTCAGTTATTGGTGGCGACCACTGTGATCGAAGTAGGGGTGGATGTGCCGAATGCATCGCTGATGGTCATTGAGAATGCCGAGCGCATGGGATTGTCGCAGTTGCATCAACTGCGCGGTCGAGTCGGGCGTGGATCGCAAGCCAGCATATGCATTTTAATGTTTCAACAACCGTTGTCGGATATTGCCCGCAAACGCCTTAAAATCATTTTTGAGCACACCGATGGATTTGAAATCGCCCGGCAGGATCTACAATTGCGCGGCCCCGGCGAATTCCTCGGTGCGCGCCAGAGTGGGATGCCGATGCTGCGGTTCGCCGATTTGGAACAAGATGGCGAATTACTGACAGCAGCGCAAACAGCCGTCGATAAAATGCTCAATAACCATCCGGATTTGGCTCAACGGCATATTCAGCGTTGGTTGGGACAGAAAATAGAGTATTTGCGAGTGTAAATAATCATGAAATATCAAACAATAAGGATTAATTACCAACGTGATCGTTAAAAATAAAGTGTCATGGGTGCGGTTGCTGTTCCATTTTAGAGGCAGCAGTTTTATGGAAACCTGGCCGCGCATTCTTACGGTGACAGTGGCCGCCATGATCGTCACCTACATTGAGATGTATTACCATATTCAAGCCTACACGCTGACCACGACGCCTTTCTTGCTGATTGGCGTTGCCTTGGGTATTTTCCTGGGGTTTCGTAATAATGTGTCATACGATAAGTTCTGGGAAGGACGCAAACTGTGGGGCGCGTTGATCAATACATCGCGCAATCTGACACGCCAGGCTTGTTTTGTGATTGACGCATCGCATGACAGCGAAGATATTCAGCAATTCCGCGAAATTTTTGTCAAACGATTGATTGCCTATGTACATGCCTTGCGCTGTCATCTGCGTAACGAAGATCCTACTGAAGCCATTAAACAATTTCTTCCACCAGAAGATTTAACCAAAGTGCTCGCATCCGGGCACCGGCCTTTGGCAATTCTGCACCAATTGGGTCATGATCTTGCCAGCGCACGCGACCGGCACTGGCTGCATGAACTTAATTTTCCATCAATGGATGCGCAGCTTAATGAACTGTCCAACATTCTCGGGGGATGTGAGCGCATTAAAAACACTCCAATCCCGTTCAGCTATTCCGTGTTGATCCACCGCATCGTTGCCTCTTACTGTTTGTTCCTGCCGTTCGGATTGGTTGAAACCACCGGAGTACTGACACCGATTGTGGTGCTGTTGATTTCCTATGCGTTCTTTGAGCTGGATGCCATTGGCGATGAAATAGAGAATCCCTTCGGCTTGCAACCCAATGACCTGCCGCTGACCGCGATTTCCAGAAATGTTGAAATCAATTTGCTTGAGCTGATCAATTACCCAGACCGACCTGCCGCGCTTAAACCTGAGAATGATATTTTGATGTAATGAACTTGGGCCATATAAACATGTTTAGTGTTAGCGGCTCGTCTTGATGCGGAAATGGTCATGCGCCCATATGAATTAACTTCTTTATTAGGGGTTTTGCCATTCCCGCTTTGAGACTGCGGTATAATCCCGCTCCAATGCTTCTGACAATGACCTTGCCTGATTTCAGTATAACCGTTCACATCATGCAACAATTCCATTTAGCCGTTTTGCCACGATGATCAATACTCATCCATTGGCATGGTATGCGGCGTTGACTTCGGTTTCGTATCCTCAACGCAGATGGTTACAGGATCGGGGATCATTGACACGCCGGATACAGGATCGCTGTTCACAGTTTAGCGTCAAGCCGATATTTCAGTCACTGAGTCGGGTGTATGGGGATGAGCTGGACGTGATGGGATTGCGCCATGGTGAATTGGCGATGGTGCGCGAGGTTTTTCTGTATTGTGGCAGCACGCCGGTGGTGTTTGCGCACTCCGTTGTTGCGCGCAAGAATCTGCGGGGTGCGTGGCGCGGGTTAAGCGGTCTGGGGAATAAATCCCTAGGGACGGTTTTGTTCACCAATCCTAAAATCAGGCGCACTCCATTGGAATTTAAAAAAATCAGTCGCGGTCATTTTCTTTATGAGCGCGCATGCACACGCATGCAAATTAAGCCTGTAAATCTGTGGGCGCGGCGCTCATTATTTACCCTGCATGGACAATCCATTTTAGTAACGGAAGTTTTTTTACCGAGCATTCTCGACTTGCCTTCATGAATATGGTTGATCGACTAAAAATTTATGTACAGCTCATGCGATTGGATAAACCGATTGGCATCCTGCTGTTGTTATGGCCCATGTTATGGGGGTTGTGGTTTGCTGCAAAGGGTATGCCCGATGCGCATGTTTTGGTTATTTTCGTTTTAGGCACCGTACTGATGCGCTCAGCGGGGTGTGTAATCAATGATTTTGCCGACCGGAAAATTGATCCACATGTCGAACGCACTAAAAATCGCCCGATGGCTGCCGGCAAAATAGGATCAAAAGAGGCTATTTTATTGGCTACAGGCTTGAGTCTATGCGCTTTCTTACTGATCCTGCCTTTAAATCAATTGACTATTCTTCTATCGGTGCCTGCGCTGTTTCTGGCCGGAACATATCCATTTACCAAGCGTTTCTTTGCCATGCCGCAAGCCTATCTGGGTATTGCGTTCAGTTTTGGTATTCCGATGGCTTTTGCGGCGCAAACAAATAGTTTGCCGCCCCTTATCTGGATCTTGATGCTGGCTAATTTGTTCTGGGTAATCGCTTATGACACGGCCTATGCGATTGTCGATAAGCCGGATGATCTGAAAATTGGCATCAAAACCTCCGCGATTACCATGGGACGTTTTGATGTCATGGGCGTGATGCTATGCCACGGCATGTTTATTGTCATTATGCTGGCAATCGGTCAGTTGCAGGCGATGGGCATGGCTTATTATGCAGGATTGATGATTGCGGTGGGTCTTATTATTTATCAATATACTTTGATTCGGAATCGAGACCGGACACTGTGTTTTAAAGCATTCCTACACAACAATTGGGTAGGAATGGTCGTATTTGCGGGAATTGCGCTCGATTTTCTCATTTATCAAACTTAAGCGTTAAGGCATAAGGATTCAGTCAATGAAATATAAAGATCTGCGGGATTTCATCGCGCAACTGGAAGCCATGGGCGAGCTCAAACGCATTCAAACAGAAATTGATCCTGCGCTGGAAATGACGGAAATCTGTGATCGTATCCTGAAAGCACAAGGCCCGGCAGTATTATTCGAGAATCCGAAAGGGCATAGCATGCCGGTATTAGGCAATCTGTTCGGCACGCCCAAGCGGGTGGCGTTGGGTATGGGACAGGAATCAGTCGAGGCGTTGCGCGAAGTCGGGAAATTATTAGCTTATTTGAAAGAACCCGATCCACCTAAGGGTTTGAGAGATGCCTGGGATAAATTACCGGTGCTGAAGCAAGTAATGAATATGACGCCGAAAGAATTGAGCAGTGCACCCTGTCAGGAAATAGTGTGGGAAGGTAACGATGTCGACTTGAGCCGGATACCGATTCAAACTTGCTGGCCAGGGGACGTGGCGCCGCTGATCACATGGGGTCTGACGGTTACTAAAGGGCCCAACAAAACCCGGCAGAACCTAGGCATTTATCGCCAGCAGGTGATTGCGCGCAATAAAGTCATTATGCGCTGGCTGGCACACCGGGGAGGGGCGTTGGATTTCCGTGAGTTCAGTTTAATTAATCCGGGTAAACCCTATCCACTGGCAGTGGCATTGGGAGCAGACCCAGCGACCATTCTGGGAGCGGTAACGCCGGTACCGGATTCGTTGAGCGAGTATCAGTTTGCCGGATTGCTGCGTGGCTCCAAAACGGAAGTGGTGAAATGTATTGGCAATGAACTGCAAGTGCCAGCCAGCGCCGAAATTGTGCTGGAAGGCGCGATTTATCCCGATGAAACCGCCTTGGAAGGCCCTTATGGCGATCATACCGGTTACTACAATGAACAAGAAACTTTTCCGGTATTTACCATTGAACGGATGACCATGCGGCGCAATCCGATTTATCATTCCACTTATACCGGTAAACCACCGGATGAACCGGCCATACTCGGCGTGGCGCTGAATGAAGTATTCGTGCCTCTGTTGCAAAAGCAATTCCCGGAAATCACCGATTTTTATCTGCCACCGGAAGGGTGTTCTTACCGCATGGCGGTGGTCAGCATGAAAAAGCAGTATGCCGGCCATAGCAAGCGCGTGATGTTTGGTATCTGGAGTTTTCTGCGCCAGTTCATGTACACCAAATTTATCATCGTCACTGATGATGATATTAACGTTCGCGACTGGAAAGAAGTCATCTGGGCGATTACCACGCGGGTTGATCCAGCAAGGGATACGTTGATTATTGAGAATACACCGATAGATTATCTGGATTTTGCCAGTCCGATCTCAGGATTGGGCGGAAAAATGGGACTGGATGCGACCAATAAATTTCCAGGAGAAACCAACCGGGAGTGGGGTACTCCCATTATGATGGATGACGAGACCAAGAAGAAGGTCGATTTGATATGGGGAGAATTGGGGTTGTGATGATTATTTTCTGTCATAGCCTTATTGCATAACATGCGTGAGATTGGGTATGCCGTTCTTTTGCTGATCATGAGTAACGTCTTCATGACTTTTGCTTGGTATGCGCATTTAAAGGAGCTGAACCACAAACCGTGGATTATTGCCGCACTGATCAGTTGGGGTATCGCATTTTTCGAGTATATGCTGCAGGTTCCCGCCAATCGGATTGGCTTCACCGTGCTCTCTGTGGCGCAACTTAAAATACTTCAAGAAGTGATTACCCTCAGTATTTTCGTGCCTTTTGCATTATTTTATCTGAAAGAGCCACTGAAACTGGATTATCTGTGGGCAGCGCTGTGCATGGTGGGTGCAGTTTACTTCATGTTTCGCGCAAAATAGTTTATCCAACTAATCATTACGCATCGGCTAACAGGCGTTTGGCAGCAATCTTTTGCTCAGCAATGATTTCACCGAGTCCTATGAATTGCTGTTGATGGTCATATAATCGCACAGCCTGACCTTCCGACAAATCACAGAAACTTTTTGGATTCAAAATGATTCGCCCTTGCAGCATATGCGTAGCGGCCAATTCATCCAGACTAATTGCTGTAAATGCTTGTAACAAGCTGTCAATCGGGAGCAAGCAGCCATCGCGCATATCGACATCCATGACTTCCAGTGCCGATAATGTGCGCGCTTGGGGCAGATCAAAACGATCGATGACGGTACGCCGCAATTGCGTTAAATAAGCACCTCCATATCCCAATGCTTTGCCAATATCTTCGGCCAGCGTTCGGATGTAGGTGCCGGTTCCGCATTGGATCACCAACTGGAGTTCAGTTGCAGTTAATACTTTGATCTGTATGGCATAGATCGAAATTTCCCGTGCCGGACGTTCAATGGATTCACCATGTCGCGCATAAACATAGAGCGGTTTTCCCTGATGTTTCAGTGCACTGTACATGGGAGGGGTTTGCATGATCTTACCAATAAAGCGACTCAGCACTTGTTCGCATTCTGATAAGGTCGGATGGTCATTTTTTGTTGAAACCTGGCTGATTTCACCTTCGGCATCACCAGTGGTACTTAGAAAACCGAGCCTTAAGGTGGCCTCATAAGTTTTGTTTGCACCTAATAATAGCGATGAGAATTTAGTAGCCTCACCGAAGCAAAGCGGCAGCAATCCAGTGGCCATGGGATCCAGTGTGCCGGTATGGCCGCACTTGGCTGCCGAAAATATTCGTTTTGCTATTTGCAGGGCTTTGTTGGATGAGATACCGAAGGGCTTATCCAGCAATAGAACGCCATTAATCGTGCGCTTGACAGTTTTGGGAGAAAGTTTCAGTGGCATTGCTGCGTGCGACAAGCATGCTTGTATTTATTGGTTCTCTGGATCTGTGTCTGGATCTGCATGGTGAGACGTTTGGTCTTGTGCGATGGCTTCATCAATCAGTTTTGATAGTCGAACGCCTCGCTCAACCGATTCATCATAGACAAAATGCAATTGCGGAATAATTCGAAGTTTCATACGGTGCGATAAATTTGAGCGTAAAAAACCTTTAGCATGTTCAAGACCTTTTTCCACCAGAAAGTTATCTTCTTTGCTGCCTAATGTAGTGTAGAACACTTTGGCATGACTATAGTCACGCGTCACTTCAACGGCAGTAATGGTGATTTGCCCTACACGCGGATCTTTGATTTCGTGTTGGATCAGATCAGCCAATTCACGCTGTATCTGGTCAGCAACACGAAGTGTGCGGGAATAGTCTTTTGGCATATGAAAATGTTAGTCGATTAGCGCAACTGTTATAGGAAGCGAGCTGTTTCGACAATTTCATAAGCTTCTAATTGATCCCCAACCTGAATATCATTGAAGTTTCTTAAGGATAATCCGCACTCGAATCCTTCCCGAACTTCCTTGACGTCATCTTTAAAGCGTTTCAGTGAATCCAATTCACAACTGTGAATGACCAGGCCATCGCGCAGTACTCTGATCAGTGAATTTCTTTTGATAATGCCATCCAGGACATAGCAACCAGCAACTACGCCAACCTTAGGAATACGATAAATCTCGCGTACATCGACCAGACCCATAATGCTCTCTTTGCGATCTGGCGACATCATGCCTGAAAGAGCAGCTTTAATCTCATCGACGGCTTCATAAATGATGTTGTAGTAGCGAACATCAACACCGCTAGAAGCGATGAGTTTGCGCGCACTGGCGTCGGCTCGCACATTAAAGCCGATGACAACCGCTTTGGAGGCGAGTGACAAATTGATATCCGATTCAATGATGGCACCCACTCCGCTATGAATGATATTAACTTTCACTTCATCGGTGGACAATTTTTGCAGCGCATAGGCCAAAGCTTCACAGGAGCCTTGAACATCAGCTTTGATGATCAGGGCAAGCACTTTTACATCGGCTTGTTGATCAAAAACATTCTCTAGTTTTGCCGCTTGCTGTTTGGCAAATTTCACATCACGATACTTGCCTTGGCGGAATAGGGCGATTTCTCTCGCTTTGCGTTCATCATCCAGTGCAAAGACAATTTCACCGGCTTCAGGCACCTCTGACAGGCCTTGAATTTCAACCGGAATAGAAGTTCCTGCCTGTTTAATGGCTTTGCCATTTTCATCATTCATAGCCCGAACTTTGCCATAAACAGCTCCGGCCAGTAAGACGTCTCCGCGTTTTAAGGTTCCTGATTGCACCAAGATCGTTGCCACCGGACCACGACCTTTATCCAAACGTGATTCGATCACTACTCCTTTTGCAGCCGTTGTTGTAGGGGCCTTTAGTTCCAGAACTTCAGCTTGCAGAAGTATGCTTTCCAGAAGGGAGTCAACACCTTGACCAGTTTTTGCCGATACTTCAACGAACATCGTGTCACCACCCCAATCTTCTGGAACGACCTCATGCGCAACCAGTTCATGGCGGATACGTTCAACATTCGCTTCCGGCTTATCGATTTTATTAACAGCGACGATGATCGGAATTTTTGCGGCTTTGGCATGATGAATGGCTTCGATGGTTTGCGGCATGACACCATCATCCGCTGCAACTACCAGAATAACAATATCGGTGATCTTCGTGCCACGTGCACGCATCGCAGTAAATGCTTCGTGCCCCGGAGTATCCAGGAAAGTGATCATGCCGTGATCGGTTTCGACATGATAAGCGCCAATATGCTGAGTAATTCCACCAGCCTCGCCACCCGCGACGCGCGTACGGCGAATATAATCCAACAGAGAAGTTTTACCGTGATCAACGTGCCCCATGACTGTCACCACAGGCGCACGTGGTAACAATTCTGCTTCGGTAGCTGAGGTTTCACTATCAGCTAAGAAAGTTTCCGGATTATCCATTTCAGCATATTTCGCAATATGTCCCATTTCTTCGACAATAATCATGGCTGTATCTTGGTCTAGCATCTGGTTAATGGTTACCATGCTGCCCATTTTCATCAGTACTTTGATGACATCAGCCGCCTTGACCGACATTTTTTGCGCTAATGCACTGACAGAAATTGTTTCCGGTACCATGATTTCACGAACTATCGGTTCAGTTGGCGCAGAAAAAGCATGGGCATTTTGATCTTCCATATGCACCGGTTTGCTATGTTTATCTCTGCGCGTTCGCCATCCTTGAGTGCTGTTAGCAAGATCACCACGGGTTTTAACGCTGCGTTTTTTAGTGCTTTCATCTTTCCAAACTACTTGTTGTTTGGCTTGTTTCTTTTTCTTATCTGCTTTATCGTCTGGTTTTATGGCAGGTTTATGCAACGTACCTTCAGTCGAATTGCCTGAAGATTGAGATTCTACTGGCTGTTCAGCAGGCTCAGGTGTTTTGGTGAGTTCTCCTAGAGTCTCTTTATTGCTTTCGGTAGAAATTGCCGAGACGGGTTCGGTCGATAGCGGTGCTTCGTCGGAGATTAATTCCTGTTGTTCATCGTTTTTCTTGACGATTTCAGCGGTTTCGGTTTTCTTGCGTTCTCTCTTTTTTCTAACTTCTTCAGCTTGACGTGCAATTAGCTCAGCCTGTTTTCTGGCTTCTTCTCTGCGCAATTCCAGTTGATTGGCATCTATGATTGGTTCTTTAACTGGCGGGCGATTGACGACTTCAGGCGGTGCGGTTGTTGCCGGTGCTGGTTCTGAATCTCCAGAAACTGGCTTTGTTAACGTGCGTCTTTTCCTCACTTCAACCTGAATGGTGCGCGGCCGACCTGTACTATCTGATTTGCGAATTTCAGAAGTTTGACGGCGAGTTAGAGTTACTTTGCCTTTGGTATCGGTAGCTCCATGAGTTCTTCTAAGATAATCAAGCAATTGTGCTTTATCTTGCTCTGTTAAACTGTCTTCCGCCAGCATTTTTTTTACGCCAGCAGCTTTAAGTTGCTCCAGCAAAACTACTGGTAACAAGCCCAGTTCATTAGCAAATTGTTCTACACTCATTTGAGCCATTTATAACCCTTCAGCAATCAAAATTACAAGTAGGTTCTTGATAAGATATTATTAATATGCAATTTAAATCAAGTAAACCAAGGTTCACGTGCTTTGATAATCAATTGATTCGCACGTTCAATATCTATACCTGTCATTTCTACCAAATCATCGGCAGCCAAGTCAGCCAAGTCAGCTTGTGTATTAATACCTTGTGATGCCAGTTCTCGCACTATATTAATATCCATTCCTTCTAATGACAGTAAATCTTCAGCAACATGTTCAACTTTTTCTTCGTTCGCAATGGCGTCAGTTAATAACACATTGCGCGCACGATTGCGTATTTCATTGACAGTTTCAGCGTCTAATGATTCAATTTCCAGCATTTCATTGAGCGGTACATAAGCCACTTCTTCCAGTGTCACAAATCCTTCCTGCACCAATATTTCTGCTATTTCTTCGTCAACATCCAGTTTTTTCATGAAGAGCTGACAAATGACCGATGATTCTTCTTCGTGTTTGACTTTGGATTCCTCCACCGTCATGATGTTTAGCTCCCAACCAGTCAACTCAGAAGCGAGTCGCACGTTTTGTCCACCGCGTCCTATCGCTTGGGCTAGATTATCATCATCGACGACGATGTCCATACTATGTTTTTCTTCATCAACCATGATGCTGCTAATTTCTGCAGGTGACAGCGCATTGATGATGAAAGTTGCTGGATCATCTGACCACAAAACGATATCAACACGTTCTCCGGCTAATTCACTGATGACGGCTTGCACTCTAGACCCGCGCATACCTACGCACGTGCCAATGGGATCAATTCTTTGATCGTTTGATTTAACTGCAATTTTGGCGCGCGACCCTGGATCTCGTGCGGCTACTTTAATTTCTAGCAAACCCTCTTCGATTTCCGGCACTTCTAACTCAAACAATTTCATCAGAAACTCTGGAGAAATGCGCGAAAGCTTTAATTGTGGACCTCTGGAGGCGCGATCGACTTTATATAAATAGGCGCGAACCCGATCACCGACACGCAAATTTTCTTTTGGTATCATCTGATCACGGGATAGCTCGGCTTCAATTTTCCCCGATTCGATGATGGCATTGCCGCGTTCCATTCTTTTAATTGTGCCATTCACTAAATAATCTCCTCTTTCAAGAAAATCATTTAATGTCTGCTCACGCTCTGCATCGCGTATTTTTTGAAATATTACCTGTTTTGCTGCTTGCGCTCCAATTCGGCCAAACTCGATCGGTTCCAAAGGTTTTTCACAGAAATCGCCTAGGCTGGTATTCGCATTGGTTTCTCGAGCCTCACTCAGTGCGATTTGACGATCAGGATCTTCTACCGCCTCATCTTCCACCACTAACCAGCGACGAAAGGATTGATAATCTCCGGTCACTCTATCAATAGAAACGCGTGCTTCAATATCTTCTTGAAACCGTTTTTTTGTGGCAGATACCAGTGCAAGCTCAAGAGCTGTAAAAACTATTTCTTTTTCAACAGCTTTTTCACGTGCTAATGCATCAACCAATAGTAAAATTTCGCGGCTCATAGTCCTCCAGCCAAATTTTTATATAACTACAATTTTGGAACCAAACGGGCTTTTCCAAGATTACTCAATTCGAGATCTAACAATTTCCCTTCGACTTCAAGCTTAATTATGCCATCATTTACTTCCCGCAAAACTCCCACAAAATTTCTTTGTCCCTGAACAGGAACCCGCAGTTTCAATTTAATTGTTTCTCCTATAAAACGGAGAAAGTCGGTTTCTTTTCTCAGGGGCCTGTCGAGGCCTGGTGAAGAAACTTCCAGTCGGCCATAGTCAATATTTTCGACTATGAGTAATCGACTTAAGTGATTGCTGATGGTGACACAATCATCAATTGTGATACCACCTTCCTTATCTACAAATATTCTTAATAATTTGCTGCGCGCTAATTGTTCGACGTCAACCAACTCATAGCCCATTCCTTCCAGAGTCGATTCTAACAATTCTTCTAATGCCATAGCTCCGCCACAAATAAAAAATGGGCTGAAAAAGCCCATCAAATCTATTCGTGCATTTTACCAAAAGTTTACAAAATATGAAACACAAACTTCGTTAGCAGTAATGTTTTAGCGATTATTAACGCTTTTTCATACATTATCCTGTATTTTTTGTGATTACCGGGTCACAAAAAATACGTTCAGAAATAAGAAGTATAAATTGAGCATTCTGCCAGTGATACAATCCTGTCCAGCAAACTGAACAAACGAAATGCCGGAGAAATTTCATGTCAACTATTGAATCAATTTTAAACGAAACGCGTATTTTTCAGCCTAGTCAAGAATTCATTCAACAAGCAAACCTTTCTGGCATGCAAGCATATCAGGCATTATGCGCAGAAGCTGAGCTGGATCATCAGGGTTTCTGGGCAAATCAGGCTAAAAAACTGATTGTTTGGCATAAACTATTTTCTGAAGTTCTGAATGATAAAACGCCCCCATTCTACCAATGGTTCCGCGATGGTGAGTTAAATGTTTCTTACAACTGTCTTGATCGCCACTTGGCAACGCAAGGCGACAAAGTCGCCATTATTTTTGAATCTGATGAAGGTGAGGTCATTCGATCAACCTATCGTGAACTTCATAGGCGTGTTTGTCAGTTTGCCAATGCGCTGAAATCACAAAATATTAAAAAAGGCGATAGAGTTGTTATTTATATGCCAATGCGCATTGAGGCAGTGGTGGCTATGCAAGCCTGCGCACGCATCGGAGCCATTCATTCAGTGGTATTTGGCGGATTTTCAGCCAAGAGCTTGCACGAACGTATAGTGGATGCCAGTGCGGTTGCAATCATTACAGCGGACGAACAAGTTCGTGGAGGCAAACAAAATCCGCTTAAAGCGACGGTCGATGAAGCCATTCTTATGGGCAATATTCCTTCGGTTAAATCAGTCATTGTTTATCAACGCACAGGAGCCGCAGTCCCTTTTAATCCGATGCGCGATGTCTGGTGGCATGAAATCACTCAAAATGCTAGCGCACAGTGCGAGCCTGAATGGGTCAATGCCGAGCATCCGCTGTTTACCTTATACACTTCCGGTTCCACGGGAAAGCCCAAGGGAGTGCAACATTCCAGCGCCGGCTATTTACTAGGCACTAAAGTAAGTATGCAGTGGGTGTTTGATTACAAACCAGCGGATGTATTTTGGTGTACAGCCGATGTTGGTTGGATTACCGGCCACAGTTATGTCGCTTATGGCCCTCTGGCGATGGGCGCTACTCAGATTATTTTTGAAGGAATTCCCACTTACCCGAATCCAGGTCGTTTCTGGGAAATCATTCAAAAACATCAAGTAACCACATTCTATACCGCACCTACCGCAATTCGTTCATTGATCAAGCTGGGAGCCGATTTGCCCACGCAATACAATCTTTCTTCACTCAGATTATTAGGTTCTGTGGGGGAACCCATTAATCCAGAAGCTTGGATTTGGTTTTATGAAAAAGTTGGACAATCGCGTTGTCCAATTGTCGATACTTGGTGGCAAACCGAAACTGGTTGTCATATGATTGCTCCCATGCCAGGGGCTGTCCCGCTCAAACCAGGCTCATGCACTTTCCCATTACCTGGAATTTCAGCCGCCATAGTGGATGAAGCCGGTCATGATGTTGAAAATGGTAAAGGTGGATTTTTAGTTATCAAGAAACCTTTTCCGTCACAAATACGAACACTCTGGGGTGATCCAGAACGCTTTAAGAAGACTTATTTTCCCGAAGATATTGGCAATGGTCACTATTACTTGGCAGGTGATTCAGCCTATCGTGACAATGAAGGCTATTTCTGGATTATGGGACGCATTGATGATGTGCTGAATGTATCAGGACATCGTTTGGGAACAATGGAAATTGAATCTGCCCTGGTAGCCAATCCACTCGTTGCAGAGGCAGCTGTCGTAGGCAAACCCCATGAAGTCAAAGGCGAAGCGGTGATAGCATTTGTCGTACTAAAAGGCCAATATCCGCAAGGTGAAGAAATTTTACGCCTGACTAACGATCTGCGTGATTGGGTAGCTAAAGAAATTGGTCCGATTGCCAAGCCTGACGAAATTCGTTTTGGTGAAAATCTACCGAAGACGCGATCAGGTAAAATAATGCGCCGCTTGCTGCGCACTCTCGCCAAGGGTGAAGAGATCACTCAGGATATTTCTACTTTGGAAAATCCGGCCATTCTGGAGCAGTTAAAGAATCCCTCTAAATAATTTGGCTTGTTACCACCTTCGTTCAAGGTATTTGAATAACCTCGGAAAAATATGACATCATCACTTGTTACAGATTTTGAGCATGGCATCAGTGCGATTGATGCACAGTTTCATCGCCCCAATCGGGCAGCCATCCATCTGCTCGTTGAAAAGGGAATGGCTGCGTTGATTGACACCGGCACATCTTTTTCCATTCCCGGTGTCGTAGAGTCACTTCAGCAAAAAAATATTAAAACTAAGAATGTTGCTTACATTATATTGACTCATATCCATCTTGATCATGCCGGCGGGGCAAGTGAATGCATGCGGCATTTTCCAAATGCAAAGCTGGTTGTGCATCCACGTGGCGCAAGTCATATGATCAATCCGGCGCGATTGATTGCCGGGGCAATGAGTGTTTACGGGGAAGCGGAATTTAAGCGCGTATATGGTGAGATTCATCCCATTGATGCTGACCGGATTATTGAGGCACCTGATGAAAGCCGTATTGACTTGAATGGACGTTCATTATTGTTTCTCGATACACCGGGACATGCGCGTCATCATAATTGTATTTATGATGAACAAAGCCAATCCTTTTTCACCGGCGATACCTTCGGCGTTTCTTATCGAGAATTGGATGTGAATGGCTTAGAGTTTGTTTTTCCTACGACGACTCCCGTGCAATTCGATCCTGATGCTGCACATGCTTCGATTGATCGTATTATGCAATTTCAACCACGCCATGCCTATCTTACGCACTATAGTCGTATAGGTAATTTGATTCATCATGCTAAAAATATGCACAATTTGATTGATGCACATGTGGACATTGCTCAACAGGCAAAAGCCAGCGGGGAAGAAAGACAAACCATTATCTCAACGGCTTTGCAAGCATTATTGCTGCAGAAAATATCCCAACATGGATGTCAATTGCCTCAAGTTGATATCATTAATTTACTGCGTTCTGACATTAAATTGAACACTCAAGGCTTAATTCATTGGCTCGATCAACCCACTGAGCGATTTAAACGCCTATAGATTGAACATTATCCATCTTTGTGTGGAAATAAATTTACGCACCGACCTGGAAGAACTCTTACAAAAGGGACTCACTACCTAAATAGTGAGTCCTACTAATTTTGAATCGGAATTTAGTTACACAGTCACTCGTCTTGAAGAGTGTTCCACTTTTGTTTTAGATTTGCCACGTATGAAAGTAATGAAAAGATAACCCAGATAAGCAGCAAGAATAATATCTGAAATCACCCATCCCGCAACGGATTGTGGTAAATCAAAAATCGACATTATCCCCAAGAAAGTGCCACCAAGCACCATCGCTGAAATAATAAAAATTTGACTTGTACTCATAAGAATCTCCTTTTTATGAAAATGAATCGTTGTTGTTTATGATGTGTTGAAACTATAAGATATAAAACTTCACAAAAAGTTCACACATTATTCACAAAATACTCACAATTGAATTGAATAAAACAATGCGAATCATTCTGATATTTTATTAACATATTGATATATATGTAATATAAATGAATTCCAGAGAATCATTCTGATGATTAAATAATGTGTAATTTTTGAGCTATGCGATAAAATTTCACCGAAAATGGAAATCAGATAAATAATGAGCGCTCAATCACGACGCATCGCCCATTTGGATATGGATGCTTTCTATGCATCCGTTGAGCTTCTTCGCTATCCAGAATTACATGGTTTGCCGGTTGTCATTGGCGGACGAGCTGAACACAAACCAACAATACAAACGGATGGCAGTAAACATTTCTTCAAGTTACGTGAATATTCAGGCCGCGGCGTAATTACTACCGCCACTTATGAAGCGCGTGCAATCGGTGTTTTTTCCGCAATGAGTGTCATGAAAGCTGCTCAATTAGCGCCTGATGCCATTCTACTTCCGGTCGATTTTGAAGCCTATCGCCACTATTCGCGCTTATTCAAGGCGGCTGTTGCCAGCATTACCACTCAGATAGAAGATTCTGGCATTGATGAAATTTATATCGATTTGAGCAATTTACCTGGTGACACTCTAACGCTGGCGAAGCGCATCAAACAGGTAGTAAAAGATGCCACCGGACTTTCTTGTTCCATTGGCATTACGCCCAATAAATTATTGTCGAAAATCTGCTCCGATTTGGAGAAACCCGACGGACTGACTATTCTTGGCATAGCGGATATTCAAGATCGGATATGGCCCTTATCCGTACGTAAGATCAACGGCATCGGCCCTAAGGCAACTCAAAAACTGGCATCATTAGGAATTACAACCATTGCTGAATTAGCACAAGCGGAACCAAGTTTTCTGCAAATTCACTTCGGACGCAGTTATGCAGCTTGGCTATATGAGGCATCGCATGGAATCGATCACCGGCCGGTAATTACTCATGCAGAACCCAAATCCATCAGTCGCGAAACTACTTTTGAACAAGACCTTCATCCACGTCGAGATCGTTCTGCTTTATCAGAAGCATTCACAACATTGTGCGTGCAAGTTGCAGAAGATTTAAATAGTAAAGGTTATGTAGGGCGCACCATTAGCATCAAATTACGGTTCGAGGACTTTCATACAGTAACGCGAGATTTCACGTTACCGGCACACACTGCAGATTCTGCAGTGATCCGCCGCGCCGCAGGGGAATGTTTGCGACGGGTAGCATTGAAGAAAAAACTTCGATTACTCGGTGTAAAAGTCAGCACACTTGCCTCCGTTCGGTGTGTAAATGAAAGCGAAGCTTCGCTACAGAGAGAATTACCACTGCACATTGATTACTTCTAAACATGGAATCAGTGATAGTTAAAGCGCTTTACACAGTCTTTTGCACTGATTCATTGTGATCTACGCTAAAATCATATGTATTCAATTCTAAGAGACTTCAATCCATGACATCATTGTTTGCCCCCTTACAACTGGGTGCATTGACTCTCCCCAATCGGGTCTTGCTGGCCCCGCTAACTCGTTGTCGAGCCAATGCTGAGCATACCCCAACTGCTTTAATGACCGAATACTATGTGCAGAGGGCCAGTGCAGGATTGATTATTGCCGAAGCCACGATGGCAATCGAAGGTCACTCGGCTTTCTGGATGGAGCCAGGCATCTATTCCACTGACCAGATTGCCGGTTGGAAACAGATTACTGATGCTGTGCATGCTTCCGGTGGCAGGATTTTTCTCCAAATCTGGCATGGCGGAAGGGCTTGTCACCCACTGCTCAACGGCGGCGCCCAACCGGTTGCACCCAGTCCCATTGCTATTACCAATAATGACGTGCGCACCCCTGAAGGTAAAAAACCCTATGTCATTCCCAGAGAGCTGCGTGATGATGAATTACCTGGCATTATTGCCGGCTTTAAAAAAGCCGCCGAGAATGCCCAGGTCGCAGGTTTTGATGGAATTGAAATCCATGGCGCAAATGGTTATTTGCTGGATGAATTTTTGCGTGATGGCGCCAATAAACGTACTGGTTCTTATGGAGGTTCTTTTGAGAATCGAGCTCGTTTGATGCTCGAAGTGCTCGAAGCAGTTGGCTCAGTCTGGGGTAGCGAGCGCGTTGGCTTACGCATTTCCCCGCTTAATAGCTACAACAGCATGACGGATAGCGATCCGATTGGCTTGTCCATATGGCTTGCAAGTCGGCTTAATGAATTAAATCTTGCTTATTTGCATGTCGTACGCGGTGATCTTTTGCAGCAGCAAAATGGAGATATTCTCACACCCATTCGTCAGCATTATCAAGGCATTCTCATCGGTAATATGCGTTATACGCCGGATGAAGCCAATCAAGCCATTGCAGAGAATAAGATCGATGCCGTTGCTTTCGGTGTAAGCTTTCTGGCGAATCCCGATTTGCCGGCACGCATTCAAGCCAATGCGCCTCTAAATTTACCTAAGCCAGCAACTTTCTATACTCAAGGATCAAAAGGGTATACGGACTACCCTAAATGGAATCCATCATGATCACCGGCAACTCTCAATTGATGTATAGATTATTGATCATTCCAATTATCTTTTTCTTGAGCGGGTGCCTGACGATACCTCAAGATATTAAACCCGTCAGGGATTTCGAATTAGATAAGTATTTGGGTAAATGGCATGAAATTGCCAGACTCGATCATTCATTTGAACGTGGTCTGGATAGTGTGACCGCCGAATACTCATTACGTAATGACGGTGGCGTCAAAGTTATTAACAAAGGCTTCTCTGCCACAGAAAACAAATGGAAACAAGCAGAAGGCAAAGCATATTTTGCTCGGCATGCAGAAGAAGGTTATCTGAAGGTTTCTTTTTTCGGCCCATTTTATGGGTCGTATATCGTGTTTGAACTGGATAAAGAAAATTATCAATATGCTTTTATAACCAGCTATGACAAATCATTTCTTTGGCTTCTGGCAAGAACACCGACAGTTAGCAATGAACTGATTGAACAATTTATTAAATCATCTAAGGCACTGGGATTTAAAACAGATGAATTAATATTCGATAAACTGAACAAATACAATCCATGATTTAAATAGGGAAATGCAATATTCTCCGCATTGAATCCAATCTATAGTTTTTTATAGAGTAAAACTCCTAAAGTTTGCAATGTTATTGACGACATGTTTCTGATCTATTGATAAGCATTAAGCTTTCACACTGCATCGGCTTAACGATTAATAGAGAAATGTATCGCAATTAATTGGTTTTTCATCTCTTTCCGGAGCACTTTATGAAAAAAAATATATTCTCGACGGTATGTGCAGCCTCATTATTTACTGTAAGCATGTCATCAGCGCTTGCTGACAAAATAGCCGTTGTAGAGGATTTAATATTTATCGCCCAAAACACTATCGTCGTGAAAAACGTTTCGAATGGATTAGTCAATCAATGCTTAGCAAATCCTTTGCTAGACATTCAAGGCAATCCGGTTGTCAATGCAACCGATGTCGTTATTAAAGGCAACAATGCCATTGTCACCAAATCATCGTTTGATGAAAATGGCGCGCCAGTCATTGATGCTGCTATTGTTGATATTTCCAATTGCTTAAATTCGCAGGCGGCTCTTCCCGTTGCTGAATGTATTTCTACCGTTGATCTGAATGAAGGCTTGCTGATTATTCCCTGTGTCAAAGTTGGTCAAGATGTCGTGACTGTGCACATGGAACAGCGAGGAAATTCATCCAATTGGGAAGTAAAGTTTTATGGAACCAATACAAAATTTTCCCGCGACGATGATTCTGGTGATGATGATAATGACGATGAAAGTGATGGCGATAACGATAAAAAGCGTCAGTAATTGAACTGATCAGTCAATGGAGTGGGGCTTATTAGGTGACAATGCAGCTTCATCCTCCTGAATGGATAGCCCATTTAACGATTCAATCATCATTAAATGGGCTTTTCTTAGTTACTTTACAATCAAGATAATCACTCTGTGCGCAAAGCATCGACTGGATTCAGTTTTGCCGCACGCATTGCCGGTACCACACCGGCAGCCAGGCCGATCAAAACCGATAAGCACAATGCCCCCAGCACATAATCCCAGGGAATATTAACAGGCAAGCTACTGACAAAAAGTTTTAGCAGCCAGGCGATACTGGTGCCAATGATCAATCCTGCTAATCCACCAACGGTGGAAAGTGCAATGGATTCGAGTAAAAACAGAATACGGATACGCGCGCGCGTGGCGCCTAACGCCGCAAGCAAACCTATTTCCGATACTCGTTCTGACACCGCAATATGCATCAGTGTAACCATCCCCACGGCACCCACCAGCAATGAAATTCCTCCCAATGCCGCAACCGCGAATTTCAACACATTGAGTACAGTCGATAGCGTGCTGAGCATCTGTTTTTGCGGTGTAATGGTGAAATCTTCACGACCATGCCGCGCAACCAGAATGCGCTGGATGTCTTCCACTACGGCCTGTATGGGTGCATCCGGCAGGTAAGAGAAATTAATTTCCATCACCCCTTGCCGATTGA
>Ga0209582_1000469_pt1 | contig 25958 bp, 19 predicted proteins | sample KloWWTmetKNB5Kit_FD_187176 | JGI IMG/M metagenome (GOLD analysis project Ga0209582, IMG submission 187176) | Active sludge microbial communities from Klosterneuburg, Austria, studying microevolution and ecology of nitrifiers - Klosterneuburg... | ecosystem: Engineered > WWTP > Aerobic digester >...
CCACACCAGGGTCATGGGGTGGTCATAGGCGCTAAAACTTTCATCTGCAAACCCGCCATTGATGACGATTGGCGCGAAATTCAGCGTTTGCAGCGGGGCGGGGCGGGGCAGGCCGGGGCGGGTGAATGTGTCTTCAAACACACCGACACCCAGGGCTTGCGGAAAAGACTGGCTGTAATAAACCAGCTCGTAACCCAGCTCGCCGCCGAACAGTTTTTTGTAAAACTCGGCGCTCATTGGGTAGCGGTCGGTGATACGCGGCACAGTGCCATACAACCGGCTGGAGAAATTCACGATGTAATTTGCCTTGCTCAGGGCGGCGGCAAACATTTGAACTTTGGCTGGCGTGTCTTCCTCGTAAGACAGCAATTGCACCTGCCCGGGCGGCGTTTTGTAATCGCGCAAGTTGGCGATCCCCTCTTCCCAATGCTCCATCGCAATCACCGCGTCTTTTGGCACGTTGGCGTTGATCCAGTCCGAGGCTTTGTTGGCGGTGTGCGGCTCGGCATAAATGCGTGAGAAGGCGAACGCCCACCAGGCTGTGCCCGCCACCACCAGCGCTGTTAGCGCGTATGCGCCCACGCGCAATGCAGATGCCCCCGTGCTGGGCCGGGCGATGGCGCGCGTCCGCGCCGCTTCCACGAGCCTCATCAACAAAACTGCCGCGCACAAGGCCAGCAACGGCAAAATGGGCAGCATGTAGCGCAAAAACTTGGCTTGCGATCCGCCAGTGATGATGAAATATGGCACAACCCATGCCAGAGTCAGGGTTGCCAATGCTGCATGGCGTTTGCCGCGCAATGCGTAAAAAACTATCAGCCCCAGCCCAATCAAGGAGGTAACACCCAACGGCCAGCCCAACGACCAGCGCACCATTTGTTCGATGGGGTAAAGATACGGCGTGGTGTTGTAATACTGGCGCACAAAAGGCCGGTCAGCGATGCCGCTGATCAGAATATCGTTTTGTTCTTTGACGTTGCGCAGCAGCCCCTGCAAGTCCAAAAATGTGTAGGGCGCAAAAATAAAGTGCAGCACGATGGTGCCCGCCACCCCGGCGATGAGCGCGGGCAACAGCCTGACCAGCGAGGACATCTGAAATCTCGCGCCGGTTTTGCGCAAGTGCAGTAATAGCGCCACCGGCACCACCAGCACCAGCGGCGCGGCGCTAATTTTGCTCGCCAGCGCCATCCCAATGGCCGCGCCAGTGGCAAACCCGCTAATCACATCGCCACGTTTTACAATGTCCAGCGCAAAATAAATTGCCAGCAGCACAAAAAAGTTCAGCGTAATATCGGTGGTGTAAAAATGCGAATGTTGAATGCTGAGCGTGGTGACGGCATATAACCCCGCTGCCAGCAGACCAACCGCGTTGCCGAACACCTTGCGCCCGATCAAAAATAAAACCAGTATTGCCAGGGTGTCCAAAATTCCGGAAATGGCGCGGCCCACGATCATGTTCCAGCCGTATTCCGCCCATTTTTTATCCACCAGCTTGCCCATGATTTCGGAGGTGGCTTTGGTGAGATAAACCGGCAAGGTGCCATACGCAAACGCCTGCTCACGTTTCTCCACCGCATTCCAATATGGGTTCAATGGCGATTCCTTGGGGTTGAGAAACTGCGCCACGCTGGTAGGCCATTTCATGCCGGATGTCACCATCGTGATGAAACGTTCATCCGGGTGATAGCCGGAGCGTTGATCCCACTCCAATCCGTTCAGGCGCAATGCGCCGCCCAGAAGCACAATGGCTGCCAGCAGCGCTGGCACCAGCAGCTTCTTAAAATTCATGTTTATGGGTTTTACGCCCACCGAAATTTCAACATTATTCATGGGATAGCGGTCTAGCTGTGGGATTTTAACGCACCTCGTTCATTTATACTCGTTTAACTGTGAAAATAATTGTTGCTTTACCAGCATATAACGAAGAAGAAGCGCTTCCACCTTTGTTGAACCGTTTTGCCGATGTGTCCGAGACCTTCTTCAACTCCAAAATTGAAGTGGTGGTGGTGGATGATGGCAGCAAAGATGGCACGGCAGATGTTGTGCGATCTTACGCAAATCATCCTAAACTGGCGGTGAAACTTGTGCCGCATGGCGTGAACAAAGGCCTTGGCGTTGCCATTTCCACCGGGTTGTGCAGCGCTCTGGCCCAGTGCGCCGGCGACGATGACATCATCGTGACCATGGACTCTGATAACACGCATAACCCCGGTTTGATGATGCGGATGGCGCAGTTGATTGAGGAAGGCAACGACGTTGTGATCGCCTCGCGTTACCAGCCCGGCGCAAGAATGATGGGGATTCCGTGGAACCGCCAACTGCTCAGCAACGGCCTAAGCATGATGTTCCGCGTGGTGTATCCCATCCCCGGCGCGAGAGATTACTCGTGTGGCTTCCGCGCTTACCGCGCCAGTTATATCAAACAGGCGTTTGCCAAATGGGGCGATGACTTTGTGAGCGAGAAAGGCTTTGCCTGCCAGGTAGACATCTTGATGAAGTTGCACATGCTGGGCGCAATCATCACCGAATTGCCGATGGTTTTGCGCTACGACCTAAAACCCGGCGTGACCAAGATGAACGTTCGCCGCACCATCAAAGAGACGTTTGGGCTTTTGCTAAGAAGAAGGCTGGGGAGGATGTGAGCAAAATAAGAAACGAGAAATAAGAAATGGAATGCAATTGCCCAAATTATTTTCACCGCAGAGGCGCAAAGACGCGGAGAAAAAATTTCTTATTTCTCGTTTCTTATTTCTTCACCTTACCCGATACACCACCGTATTCCCGCTTTTGAAGGCCACGCTGCCGAGTGAGTCGAATTTTGCCAAACCCTCGGCGGGATAGCGTTGGCGTTCGGTCTCGCCCACGATCACGTATTGCACGTTGTATTTTTTTAGCAGGCTCTGAGTCAACACCATATCCGCGGATCTGAACAAATCCTCAATGTCTGGTTCGCGGCGGGCAGGTTCGTCGTAATTGCCGCGCCACTGGCTCTGGTGCCCGCCCCAGCCCAGCAGGGTGGGCAGACCAGTGAACACGCTGATGCGCCCCTCGTATTTGTAGCTGGCGTATTTGTCGCCGGGGGCTTCCAAAATGATGGGTGCGCCGCGCACGTTTTTGTTTAGCCAATCCATCACGGCGGCATCGGCGGGGGCAAACCCTTTGATAAACGCCGCGCCATCCAGCGTGGGCGTGGTCTTGAACCCATTTGTGCGCGAGCTGGCCGCAAAAATGGGGTAGAGCAGGCCCGCGGCCATGCAAAATATCACTAGACCCGCGCTGATTTTGGCCAACACGCCACGCGTGGTCAAGAAAGTCATCAGCGCGTACCCGCTGGCCAAAGACCAAACAACCCACGCCATGTAATAAAACTTGAACACCGTGTTCATGCGCGTGCCAAAGTTATCGCGCAAGAAAATAAACTCAACCGAGGCCGTGAGCAGCGCCCCGCCCATGATGAGCAGCAGCACAAATGGGGTTGGGCTGTTTGTGGATGGGGTCTCGGTTGTGTTGCGCCGGGTCCTCATCCAAACCAGCACGCCGCAAATGGCCGCCACCGCCAGCAAAAGCGCGGGCGTAATGAGCGTGGGCAGGCGCGAACTGGCGCTCTGAAAAATTTCTGCGCGGGTCACGCCCATCACGCTGCCATTCGCGTTTAGCTCCGCGGCGTAAGCCCGCGCCTCGGGCCAAAACAAGGTGGCGATGGCCGCCGCGCCCAGCACAAACGCCATCAACCCCGCGGTCACCCGCGCTGTTTTGCGCACAACTTCGCGCACAGGCATATTGCCCTCGCGGAAAGCCATCCACAAAAAGCCGGGGATGGCGCACACAAACGTGGCGAACATGAGGAAAAACTGGATAGGGCGCGTGCCGCTAAACGCGTTCACGCCAATGCCTTTGGCTTGCGAGGAGAACATGGCGTAAAACGGCAAATACAACACATACCCCAGCGCAAACACCGCCACGCTAAACACGATGGCCGGCATGAGTGGTTTGCGCGCCAACACATGATGAAGCAGCAACCCGCCCACGATCAACGCGCCATACACGGGGAAATCCCAGGTGTTCATGAAAGATAACCCACCCGCCACAATGGCGGTGAGCAACAAGTCGGGAAAGACGGAGCCGCTCATCCTGAGCTTGTCGAAGGACGAGCGACTCTGTCTTTTTTGTTCATCCAGAGTCAAATTCCCCAAAAAGAAACTGAGCGCGATGGTGGCGGCTACCAGCACAAACGGCAAAGCCATCACGTGCGGGTGGTTGTCGCCCAAAATAAAACTAAACGCGGGCGATTCGGTGATCACTTCCACATCGGCGCCGCCGGGCGCGGTATCGTGCACCACGCGCGACCAGTTCCACCACCAATAAAATTTGTTGGGCGCAAGCCCGGTGCATTCTGGCGTGGAATTTGCGGCCTCTTTGTTGTGAATATCCATCCACTGCCATGTGCTTTGCGAGACCACGCCCGCGCATCGGCCAGCCTCTATCAGCCCGCCCAAGTTGCCCATAAACGCCAGCATGATGGCGGTGACGAGACCGGCGAGGATGGGGGCCTTGCCGGAGGTTAGAGACTGGGGGCTGGGAGCGGGTTTGCGGCTTGCCCACAAGTTGTAGCCCACGCCAAACGCGCTGGTGGCGGCCAGGGCGAAAATCATTGCGCCGCCCAGGTTAAAGCCAACCGCGGGCGCAACGCCGCTGACCTCAATCAGCATGGCAAAAATTACGTAGCCAAAATAGTAATAGCTGATGCTAAACCCGCTCAGCCAGGCGTCGTTGGGCGGGAAGGCTGGGCTGCGGATGATGGCGTTGATGAACATCATCTCCATGAACTTCTCGCCGCCGGCGCTTTCTATGTTGGGGTTGTAAGCGCGATACGACGCGCACAGCAAAAACGAAAACGCAAAAATAACCTCGGTGGCGATGATGACGTTTCGCGCGGGCAAGAGCTGGCGCAAAGAGAGGATGTTCCCGGCGCGGTCGTCTCGCCATTTGAGCAGCAAACCAAACCCGGCCACGAGCGCCATCGCAAAAAGCACACCGCCCGCGTTGTTGGTGGCTATCTTTGCGGTCACGCTCAGCCAAAACACAAAGCCGGTCAAAATGAGCCCCAGCGCTTTGCTGATGGCGTACCCCCGGTCTGGCAGGCCGCGCAGCCAGCGGCTCGCCACCAGCCAGCCGACCAGCGCGAAAAGTTGAACCCACAAATACCAAATGATTAGATCGAACATGTTGACTTGAAAGCGCTCCGGGCGCTAAATGACTATCTCACCACTTCATACACCGTTGTTCCCGCATTTCTAAACGCCACGCGAAGAAAACCGCTGTGCGCCAACGCCTCAAACTTGAGCAAGCCTTTGGCCGGATAATATGTTTTCTCCAGATCGCCAAGTATCACATACCGCGCGTCATAGCGCAACGCAATTTGCTTCGCCAGATCGGGGTCGTTGGTGGAATAAAACTCGCTTACATCGCGCTCGCGGTCTGCCACGATGGAGTAGGGCAGGCTGGCGCGTTGCTGATTCTCATGCCACCACCACCCAATCACGCTGGGCAGGCCGGTGTAAATGGACATGCGGTTGCCCCACCGATACAAATCCGGGTTGGTTGTGCCTTCAATGATCGTGGGCGAACCTTGCGCGTTTTGTCTCAACCACAAGATGGCCTCGTAATCGCTGCTCAGCGCAAATGTGTTCTCTGGTTGCGCGGGCGGATGCCCCGGCTCGGTGCGCTGCGCGGTTTGCATGTAAATCTCTCCGTTCAACCCGCGCGGCGCGGCCTCGGAAATGCGGTCGTTCATTTTGGCGGGGATGGCAAACGCGGGGTAAACCAGCCCGCCCAAAACCAAAGCCGCAACCAGCGGGGCTGCCCAGCGGTGCCGCGCCATCAGCCAAATGCTCACCGGCGCGGCGATGATGCCCAGCAAAAGCCAGACCTGCACGTAAAACTTGAACACCGTGTTCATGCGGCCAATATCGCCGCGCAGCACAATTATTTCCACGGCCAATGTCAGGGTGATGGCTCCTGCGGCGGTCAGCCACATTAACCGGCGGGATGGCGCCGTGCCGGGCGAGAGCGCCGCGAGGAAAGCCGCGGCGGCCATCGGCAAAGCCGCCAGCGCGACCGGGATGCCCCGCATGGTCAACGCGCCGCCCGCCGCCATTGAGATGGCCCCCAACCCAACGCCAAAAATCACCCAGCGGTATTGCCGCGTTTCGGCAAGGGCGCTTAGCGTGCGCCACGCGCCGCTGAGCAAATATAAGCCAATTGGGATGAGGAAGATGGCGTAAATTTTTGCATACACATCCAGCGGGGTGCGTTCGCCCGCCCAAAGGTCAACTGCGTTATACGCTTGCCCAAAATTGGCGTAAAACGGCGCAAACCACGCGCGGGTGAGCAAGGCAAAGGCGGCAATTGAAAGCACAAGTTTCACGTAGGGGCGGGGCATCGCCTCGCCATTGTCGTTCTTTGCGTTCAAAACCCCAATCACAATTCCCGCCAAGCACAACAAAAGCAGGGTGGGGTAATCCCACGAATTTGTTGGATACAACGCGCCCACCACCAATGACCCCAGCAAAATGGATTTCCAGTTCACCGCGCTTTTGGCAAAGGCGATGGCGAAGCCAAACGCCAGCAACACCAACGGCATGGCGATCATGTGCGCGTGCAGGTCGGCATATAAAAATGTGAACAACGGAAACTCCGCGATGGGCACGGAGGGATGAATGCGGGTGGCATCCCAGTAAGGTGTCATGGAATACATGGGCAGCGGCGAACCCATCAGCCATTGACCAAACCCACGCGCGGTGGCCTCCAGCGCGTTCACGCCGCCATCAATTCCGCCCAACGTGGCCCACGCGCCGCCCATCACCCGAATTTCTTGCAAATTGCCAATGCCCGCCACAAACAGCGCGGCCAAAATGCCAGCGAGGGAGTTGGCCCGTTTAAATGTTTGACCAGCGGGCCGCGCCAATGTGCAACCCAAAACAAACGCGCCCGCCGCCGTGAGCGCAAACAGCATGGGGATGGCGATGTTGTAGGCCACGGCTGGCTCAATCCCCAGCGCTTTGATGGGCGCGGCCACAATCACGAGGCCAAAATAGTAGTAGTTGATGTATCCGCCGCTAAACCACGGATCCACCGGGGGGAAATATGCCGAGCGCAAAATGGCGTTGAGATACGCAAAGTCCATCGGCTTCTCCCCGCCCATATACGCATGCCACAAATCGGGGTTGCCCGCCCGCACAGCCAGCCACGCGCCAAACGCCGCGAGAAAGACGATCTCGCCCACCACAATCGCCGCGCGATTTTCTTTGAGCAGGGCAAACAAATACGACCCGCGCCTCATCCACAAAAACAGGCCAACGATGACCAGAAGCGCCATCACCAGCCAAACCGCGCCGGCGCTAAACGCCAAAATCTGGGCAGAACCCATCAGCCAAACGGCCACCGCCACCAGCAAAAGCCCCAGCGTTTTTGCAAAGCCAAACCCGCCGCCCGCCAGCTTGCCGCGCGTTGCCAGCGCAAGGATGGGAAACGCCGCCAGGCCAAGCGCTTCGATCAACGCCAGCCACGCCAAAACCGCCAGCGGCTGCGATTGGTTGAGCGGCGACGTTGCGGGAAAGAGTTGCGCCCAGGTGAGGCCAGTTTGTTGCGCGGCTTTTTGCGCGGGCGTGAAGAGCATCCCGTTTGGCGCGTTCACCGCCTCGGTGGGGGCTTGCTTCACTGCGCCATACACATCCACCTTGCCCAAAATACGCAGCACGTTCTCGCGCGAGTAATTGGCGTTTTTTGTAAACACCAGCACACGCGGATGGTCATACACGCTAAAGGCTTCCTCGGCGGTTGGGTAGGGCACAAACAGAGAATTTGAGCGCGCGCCATCCAGCGGAATTGGCATCTCCTGATCATTGAACTGGAATGGGCCAAGATGCGGGAAGACATACGAATTCAGCGCGAGGTCAAAACCCAGCTCGCCCGCGAACAAAGCGCGGTAATACTCCACCGTGAGCGGGTAACGATATGGCAAACGCGGGATGCTGGCATACAGCCGGTTGGACGAAATGATGATCGTATCGGCTTCGTCCAGCCAGTTGATGAGGTTGGCTTGTTTTTGGGGCGTGTCCTCGTTGTAATTCTCCATTTGGCCCGATGGGCTGGAGGTGAGCGCGTTGTAATACAGCCCCGGCGCGCGCCCGTTTGTGTTGAGCGGCATCGGGTCATCCCAGTGTTCCCAAGTCACCACGCTGGTGTTTGCGGCGATGGTTGTGCCATCTGCCGCGGCCTCCAGCCGGATGTAATACGTGCCATGCGGGTTTAGCTGCGCCGTCCCAAAATCCAGGGTGAGCTGTTTGGCGTTCACCGCGCCAACCGCCTCGCCAATCAGCTCATCGGTGTTCAGGTTATACAACTTTGCGCGCAACGCGCCCTCGCCATTGATGCGGTTTAGCCGCAGTTTTATCTCGCTCAGCGGTGTTTCGCTGGCGGGCATATCTGCCGGGCGGATGGAAATTGTGTCTGCCGAAGTGGCCGAGGCAAACAGCGTTTTGATTGGGAGTTGCGTTTCTCCGGCGCTGGTGAGCAAACTCACCGCGCTGGGCACGTTGGCGTAAACCCAGTCTGTGGCTTGCAGGCGGGCCAGCGGCTGGTTGTATATGTTGCTAAAAGCGATGGCCCATGCGCCGTGCAAAATAAGCGCGAGGGCGATGGCGACCGGCGCGATAAATCGCAACACCCGCGCGGCTAAATTATTGCCTGTCCTCAATTTCTCCCGCGTGAGGGAGGGCGAAATCGCGTGTTGCCAGAGCGCCATCAGCCCATGCGCGGCCAGCACGCACGCCAGCGGGTAGATGGGGAACAGATAGCGGATGGATTTTGTCCACTGGGTAGATTGATACGCGAAATACAACCCAACCCATGTCACGATGATGATGTATCGCCACGCGCGATGCCCCAGCCACATTTGGCGCAGGGCATACGCAAACCCCGCGATGGCGGCCAGCGCCAGCCCAATGCCCGCGCCATAAAACACAAAATTCACCAGCGGAAAAACAATCGGCTGGCGGTTGGCCCACTGAATGCCAAACGGCGCATCAACGGTGCCGCTCACGAACATTTGCGCCAAAACCAATTGCTGAATCCAGCGCGAAGATGGCGCGAACACCGCGCGTAACGGGGCGGGCAGGCGCACCGCCAAATCGCACACTTTCATCAAGGTGTTGCCATCGCCATACAGGGCGCAATCGCGCACGGTGTTGTAAAACTCGGTATCGCTGTTGCCCACAAACGAATATGGCTGCGTGATGCGAAACGCCAAAAATGTCATCACGCCCGCGAGGATCAGGGCGGCGATGAGCGTGACAAACGCCGGGGCGTCATCCAGCCAGCCCGCCCAGCGCCACACCGCCACGCCCGCCGCCAGCATGATGAGCGGCACAAGCGGCCACACGCTGATCTTGCTGGCGATGGCGCACCCTGCGAACAGCCCGGCCAGCGCCATCAGCGCAAATAGTTTTTTGGTGTGATGCGGTTTATCCGGGCGCAAGCTGGTGGCCCAAACGCACATCATGGCGCACAAAGCCACAAACATGGTGGCCATGCTGTCTACCGTAAAAAAATGCGCCTGCTGAATGTTGAGCACGGTGAGCGCCCCAAACAGCGCGGCCAACAAACCGGTGCGGGTTCCAAACAGCCGCCGCGCAATAAAAAAGGTGGCCGCCAGCGTCACCAAATCTTCCAATGTGGAAGCCAGCCGCCCGGCAATCGCCATGCCATCGTAGCTGGTGAATGGCATGTGCGCGCACACGCTCAACCCGTCCACGCCAGACCGGCACACCACGTTCAAAAATTCTGCAAAAAACCGCGCGGTGAACAGTGGCAGCGTGCCATACACATAGCTTGCGCCCCAGGTGGTGTTCATGGGGTTGAGGGGTGACGCGGCGGAGTCAAAGTAGGCGCTCAAACTGGATGGCCGCTGGAGCAGCGTCGCCAGATAGGTCATGTAACGCTCATCCGGGTGAACGTGCTGCCCGCGATCCCAATCCAGGTTATTCAAACGCAACGCCGCCGCCAGTAAAAATATGGCGATGAGGGCGAATATGGCCGCGGCTTTTGCGCGCGTTGATGTTTTCTTTGAGGACTCAACCGACATTGTTGCGCCGATTGTAACGTGTAAGACACGATGAAAACGGAAAAGAGAGCTTGCGCGATTTCAATTTCCCATCACCGCCCGCGTGTTGCCACGGTTTTTATTTTCTGCGGGTATTATTATCTGGGCTTGAAGACGTTTTGGTGAAGATGCCAAAGTGCAAAGTGTGATTTTTATTTCAGATGGCCTCAACTTTTTAATGCTATGACAAACCGCCGAGACGATATCCCCGATTTTTATGCCAGCGCGCAAAAAACGTTGCAAACGCTGGGGCACGATGGCGCGGCGGCCTATTTGGACGCGCCGCGAAAGTTTGACCTTGCCCCAACTTTGCGGGCTGGCGGGGCCATCATTTTTGGACATTTGGATGTGAGTGTGATGGGGCCGCATTACGCAGAAGCAGTTCATGCTTGCATGCAAAGCGGCGCAAAGCTTGTTCTAGGTGTGGGCGTGTTGCATGCTCTTACACAAGACCTGCAAGATGCCCGCGTGCGCGTGGCCGCAGGCGCAGACCCCACCCACGAGCCATCCTGGGGCATTCAGGGGCCAGGCTTGGATGAAAGCACGAGCAAGACCAACTGGCATCGCGAGTTCTCTATGCTGGCTTTCAGCTATTTCTTTGAGGTTGAGGCCAAACGCCGCCGCGAGCGCCATCAGCCAACCCCAGAGCTAATTGTGCGCTACCCGTATTTGGCGGGCGGGCGGCCTCATCTTTTGCCGGGTATTGCAGAGTTGCGTGAAATGGTGAAGGGTGGGGCGGTGGTCGTTGGCACAGCCGACCCGTTTCATCACGGGCTTGCGTATGGCGACCCCGCCGAAACCGCATTGCCCGCCGATGAGCGCGGTTTGGCGCTATGCCGCAAGATCGTGCAAAACGGGTTTGATATGCTGGGCGCGGGCGATTATTGGGGCTTTAATCAGCATTGTGTGCAGGCCAAAAGCGATGGCCGCGAAATGGGGCAGGTGGTGCGTTACATCCTTGGCAAACCGCTGGCTGCCACCATTCACGACATCGCTTGGGATGACATGAGCGGGCCATACGGCAAGCCATCACCAAGCTGGGTGGCGGGCTGCCTGATAACCCTGACCCCGCGAGAACCGCGGGAGAGTGATTTGCACTGAGGAAAGAAAAGATTACAACCTCGCAGGTTGGCCTGCGCGATTTTGGAAAACCGAGGCTTGGCAGGCCAACCTGCGAGGTTGTAATCTCAATTCATCACCGTCCGCCGAATCACATCTAAAGCTTGCAAAGCCGTGAGGTTGCGCTGGTTGTAGCCATATTGCAAATACCCGGCGGTGAAATTGGCGGTCTGGTCATCGGGCGGTTTGTTGTAATGGAACCCGTCCCAAATGGCCCCGCGGTTGGGCAACTGATCCATCACTGCGCGGTTGTCCAGCAACACCACGCCATACTCTGCGGCCAATTTTTTGATGATGCCGTTGATTGTGCCAAGCGGCGCGGTGTTGTCCTTTGTCTCAAGGTCATCCATTTTGGTCAGCAACACCGGAATCACGCCCTGCGAGATGGTGAACTCGATGATTTGGCGGTAGCGCGCTTCGAACCCCTGCCAGGTGTGCTGGTCGCCTGTGCCCAGCAAAATAATCGCCACACTCGGCTTGTTTTGGCTGTATTCGCAGGCCAGCGGTGTTTGCCCGCCGCAGCCGCCGGGGGCTTTGGATGGATCTAAGACCGCGCTGGTGTTCCATCCCCCAAACGCCGACTGGCTGACCCGCCCGAACGAGGGCTTGAAATAATCAATCGTGGGTTGAAGATAACTGTAACTCCCCAGCGTATACGCGCCCCACGAAAACGGCTTGAAGAAAGCCGGGTTGTCTGTGTTGCTGTCGCCAATCAAAGAAAACGCGCTGGCGCGGTTGCCCAGTTTTTGGCCGCTTTGGTAGATGGCTTTTGCGCGTGAGCCAATGCTGAGATACGGATAACTTGTTGGGCCGGTTGAGGCTGCCTTGCCGGTTCCATTCGCTGGGGCAGATGAGGCCGCGGCGGATTTTTGCGCAATCGGCACGGCGGCGGTTTGCTGGCTGGTCACGGCCACCTTGCCCCATTCCAGTTTCCCGTTCAGGTCAAGATACAACACAAACACCCAGCCCGTTTTGCCATCATCGGTCTTGACCTGCGCCCACGCCGCATCTTCACTTCTGCCAATAATTTTCACTGGCGTGAACACGGGCAACTGCCCAACGATGCTTGTGTCAAACCCCGGCTGGTTGCGCAAATTAAGCCCGCCGTTTTGCTGAACGGCGTCGTTGCTAGACACTTCGGCATCGGCGGTGATCTCGTGCGTGCGCTGCACCTGTGCAGGCGCTTGCGCAACTTGCCCCGGCGCGGGGATGTTTAGCACGGCCCCAATTTGCAAAAGCACCGGGTTAATGCCGGGGTTTGCCGCGCTCAGCGCATCCAGCGAGACCCCGTTTTTGAGCGCGATGTCCAGCATCGTGTCGCCAGATTGCACGGTGTATTTTTTGAGCGCTGGGGTAGGGGGCAGCGGGCTGGGGGTTGGGGGCAAAGGTGTTTCAACCGCCTGCTGGGTGGGGGCAGGGCTGGGAGCCGGCGTTTGCGGATAGAGCGTAATCACCGGTTCGGCGGTGGGTGCGTTGAGCGTTTTGGCCGCATTTGCCAGCAAATAAATGCCCGCAAACGCCAACCCCACGCAAATGATCAGCCCAAGTAATAATTTCCAGCGCATCATGCGGGGGTAATCATATCAATGCAGACGATGGACGATGGACGGCGGACGATGGCTTTTCATCGTTCATTGTCTATCGTCCATCGTCCATCGTCTAAAATCGTTTCATGCGAAAAATAGTCTTTGCCTTGCTGATGGCTGCCGGGTTGGCGGCGTGTTCGGGCGGCGGCGCGTCGCCAGCGCAAGTGATTGAGCAATATCTAAAAGCGCGCGCCAAGCCGGATGTAAACCAAATGATCGCGGTCTCGTGCGCGGCGTGGGAGGGCAACGCGCGGACGGAGGCGCAGTCGTTTCAATCGCTAAACACCACTTTGCAGGATATGAAGTGCAGCGATGCCAGCGTGAGTGGTGATGATGCCAGCGTGTCTTGCACAGGCAAGCTCCTCACCGCATATAACGGCGAAACCCGCGAGCGCAATTTGGCCGAGCGCCAGTTCGCCCTCAAAAAAGAAGCCGGTGAATGGCGAATGTGCGGCTACAAATAACGCAAGTAACGCAAGAAATTACAAAACGCCTTTTGTGGATGGAACCCCGGCCCGGCGCGGATCTATGCGCGTGGCGGCGCACAGCGCGCGCCCCAGCGCCTTGAACACCGCCTCGGCTTTGTGGTGGTCATCGCGGCCATACAAAATGCGGGCGTGCAGATTGATGCGGCTGTGTGCGGCGAAACTCTCCAAAATATGCGGGATCAGCGATGTGCCCAGCCCGCCGATGCTGGACGTGCTAAACGCGCCGTCAAACACGGAATAAGGGCGCCCGCTCAAATCCACAATCACTTGCGCCAGCGATTCGTCCATCGTCACAAACGCATCGGCCATGCGGGTGATGCCCGCGCGGTCGCCCAGCGCCTTGTCAAACGCCTGACCCAGCGCAATCGCCACATCCTCGGCGGTGTGATGTTCGTCAATATGCAAGTCGCCGGTGGCTTTGATCGTCAGGTCAAACAAGCCATGATGTGCAACGTGGTGCAGCATGTGGTCGTAAAACCCAATGCCCGTGCCGATGTCGGCCAGCCCCGCGCCATCCAGGTTCACTTCAACCAGAACATCGGTCTCTTTGGTCACGCGGTGGATTGTGGCGGTTCGTGTTTCCATCTTGCTTTGGGTGATGGACGGAAGACGGGAGATGGAGGACGACTGAGCCGTTCTCCGTCTCCCGTCTTCCGTCTTATTCAATCTTCTTCAAATGCGGGAACAGCAGCACCTCGCGGATGGAATCCTTGTTGGTGAACATCATCACGAGGCGGTCTATGCCCATGCCAAAGCCGCCGGTGTTTGGCATGCCATACATAAGCGCCCGCACGTAATCCTCATCCACCGGGTTGTCCTCGCCTTCGTCCGCGTTGGCTTTTTCGGCCACAAAGCGGTTGTATTGATCCATCGGGTCGTTCAGCTCGCTAAAAGCGTTGCAAATTTCTGCGCCGCCCACAAAGCCCTCGAACCGCTCCACCGTGTTTGGGTCATCTGGCTTGCTCTTGGCAAACGGCGAGATGTCGCGCGGGTAGTCATACAAAAACGTGGGCTGGCTCAAGTTCTTCTCCACGTAATCGCCAATTAGGCCATCCACCACCTTGCCCCAGGGCTTGCCGCGCACGGCATCTGGCGGCAACAATTTGCGCTCCAGCACCACCTTGCTCAGGCTATCAAAATCGGGGTAGGCGTTGTAATCAATGCCGGTCTTTTCCAGCACGGCATCGCGCAGCTTGATGCGCGCAAATGGCTTGAGCCAGTCAATATCATGCCCGCGGAAGTGCGACTTGCCCTCAGCCTCTGGCGGCAAAACGGCCCGCGCCACAAACTGAATCATTTGCTCGGTCAAGTCCATTACGTCATACATGTCCAGAAACGCGGCGTAAAACTCCAGCATGGTGAACTCAGGGTTGTGCTTAAAGCTCACGCCCTCGTTGCGGAAGTCGCGCCCAATTTCATACACCCGCTCATACCCGCCCGCGATCAGCCGCTTGAGATACAACTCAAACGAAATTCGCAAATACAAATCCTGATCCAACTGGTTGTGATGCGTAATAAATGGCCGCGCCGCCGCGCCGCCATACAGCGGTTGCAGGATGGGCGTTTCAACTTCCAGAAAATTTTTGCCATCCAAAAAGTTGCGAATGGCGTTGATGACCTTGGCGCGCGTGCGAAAAACATCGCGCACTTCTGGGTTTACCGCCAGGTCAACATAGCGCTGCCTAAAGCGCAGCTCCGGGTCGCTAAACGCGCTAAACCGCTGGGTGGTTCCATCCGGCTGCTTTTCTTCTTTGGCGATGGGCAACTGGCTGATGGCTTTGCTCAGCAAGCCCCAGTCTTGTACGCGCAGCGATGGCTCACCGGTCTTGGTGAGAAACAGCGGCCCGCGCGCCTCAATCCAGTCGCCCAAATCCAAATCGCGGAAGGTGTCAAATGACTCCTTGCTAATTGAGTCCTCGCCGATGCGGGCATACAGTTGAATTTTGGCGGTCTCATCTTCAACGTGCACAAAGCTGGCCTTGCCCATCACCCGCTTGGAGATTACGCGGCCAAAAATTACACGCACAACGCCATCCCCAGAATTGTGCAATCCATCTTCTGGGTGTTGCGCCGCATATTCCTTCACCAGGCCGATGGCTTGCGCGGCGGCGATGCGCTCTTTGGCAAACCGCGCTCGCGCCGGGTAGGGGTCTACCCCCCGCGCCCGCAAGGCTTCAATCTTTGCCAGTCGTTCTCGTTCTACTTCGGTGTATTCCATATCTCAAGTCCAAAGTGCAAAGTGCAAAAGTGCAAAATTGATGTGCTTGGCGCACTTTGCACTTAATAAAAAACGCCACAGATTTTGCAACCTGTGACGTTTCTGCGCAGACCCGTTACGGATTCTGCGCCCAAATTACTTTTTCGTGGCCTGCATTTGTTGCAGGGTTCGCTCCAGCAATTCCTTCTGCTGATTCTGCTTCTTGTTCTTGGCCAGATTGTTGCGCGCATTTTCTGCGCCCAACTCAAAGCGGTTGGCCCGTTGCGCCTTTTGCAGCGCGGCGGCCATTGGGCTGATCTGCTCTTCTTCCGCCGGCCCAGATGACAGCGCAAAGTCCTCGGCCTTCAAGCCTTCCAGTTGCAGGTCCAGCCGCTTGCGCGATGGATCCACACCAATGACCTTGACCTGCACGGTCTCGCCCACTTCCACAAAATCGCCCACGTTTACCCAGCCCGCGCCAAACGATTTGGTGCTGATTAAGCCCTCGCGTTCTGCGCCAACTTCCACATACGCGCCGTTGCGCTCAATGCGCACCACTGGCCCGCTCAGGCGGTCGCCGCGGTGAATGGCTTCCCAGGGCAGCTTTGGCGGCTCAACCATCGTCAGGCCAATGCGGCGACGACCCTCATCGGATTCCATCACCCACACGGTTTCCAACAATTGGCCCACCTTGGGGCGCTCGTTGGTCGTCATCAAGTTGAAGGGGAGCAGCGCGTGCTTTGGCCCGTCAATATCCACAAACGCGCCAAACGACTCCACAGCCACCACTTTCACATTTTCAATCTTGCGGCCAATGTTTAGGTCGCTCCAGTCAAATGTGGGTGGTTTGTGCTGGGTGAGGTTGATCCGCTTTGTTTTGGGGTTGACGCTCATCACATACACGTCCATCTCGTCGTCAACCTTCACCACATCCGCCACGCGGGTGATGGCGCCTTTGTCAAGGAACTGCGAGATGTGCATGTAGCCTTCGCTGCCGTTGCCCAGGTCAAGAAATGCGCCGCCCAAGTCTGTGCGAACAACCTTGCCTTTAAACCCCATGCGCGGTTTTATGCCCGCGGGCGCATCTGCCTCAGCATTTGCAATGGGTGCTTCATTAATGGTCGCATCTGCAACCGGGGTTTGGAGGGCTGCCTCGGTCTCTGCCGTCGCGCCTTCTTGATTTATATCTTCCACTTCAAAACTCTCCTGATATTCCGCCTTAGCTCATCAGTGCTAAAGTCAGCGCGTTATTGCGCCTGCGCCCTATTTTAGCGCATCTCAATTCAATTACGAATTACGAATGACGAATGACGAAATAGCGCGGTTTAGAACAAGCCATGCCCCCACATTTTTCAATTCGTAATTGGTAATTAGCCGGAGTTGCTACCTTGATGAAAATATCGTTTTTCACCGCTGAGACGCTGAGGCGCAGAGAAATTTTTTATATTTTGCTCCCTTTTCTCCGCGCCTTTGCGCCTCTGCGGTGAAAAAATAATAGCTGGCAACTCGCGTTAATTCGTAATTAGGTTAATACGCTCGCGCTACCAGCGCCCGCTCGGTCACGGGCTGGCCGGTGATCACGCACTTCCACTCGCCTGCGGCTTGCCCAAACGGATAGTTGCGGTTGGTCACCTGCATTTCCTTCAATTTTGCATCCACCGCAGGATCATCTACCAGCGGAGCCAGCGCCCAGCCGTCTTGCACCGCCTCTTTCAGCTCATCCAGCGTGTTCACCTCGCGGATGTTGCTGTTCAAGAACTCCGCGGCTTGTTTGTGCAATGATTCGTGAATTTCCACGAACAGCGTTTTGAGCCGGTCGGCCAGCCCAGCCTGCGGCACAAAACTCTTGCCCGCTTTGCCAGCCACATCGCGCCGCGCCAAAGCCACGCTGCTGTTTGCCACATCCTTGGGGCCAATCTCAATGCGGGCAGGCACGCCGCGCATTTCCCAATCGTTAAACTTAAACCCGGGCGTGGCATCGCGGTCATCCATCTTCACCCGAATGCCCGCGGCTTTTAGCTCGGCAAACACGCGGTCGGCGGCTTCCATCACCTTTGTCTTTTCGTCGTCATTTTTGTGGATTGGAACGATGACCGCCTGAATGGGCGCAATCTTGGGCGGCAGGCGCAGGCCCTGGTCATCGCCGTGAACCATGATTAAGCCGCCCATAAACCGCCAGCTGAGGCCCCAGCTTGTCGTCCAGCACAACTTCTCGGTGTTGTCTTTGTCCAAAAACTTGATGTTGAACGCCTTGGCGAAATTTTGTCCCAGATCGTGGCTGGTGCCGGCCTGCAAGGCGCGTTTATCGCCCATCATCGCCTCAATGCTGGTGGTGTTGATCGCGCCCGCGAAGCGCTCGTTCTTGCTCTTGCGGCCTTTCACGCTGGGCATGGCGCAGTCTTCCACGCCGTGCGCGTGATACACATCCAACATTTGCATCACCTCGGCCCAGCTTTCCTCGTGCGTGGCGTGGGCGGTGTGGCCTTCTTGCCAGTAAAACTCCATTGTGCGCAAAAACGGCTTGGTGCGTTTTTCCCAGCGCACCACGCTGTTCCACAAGTTGATGAGAACCGGCAGGTCGCGGTAGCTATTGATCCACCGCGAGTACGCATCGCCGATGATCGTCTCGCTCGTCGGGCGCACCACGATGGGTTCGGCCAGCTCCTCGCCCCCGCCAATCGTCACCACCGCCAGCTCTGGCGAGAATCCTTCCACGTGGCTTTGCTCACGCCGCAAAAAGCTCATGGGGATGAACATGGGGAACTGCGCGTTCACATGTCCGGTGTCTTTGAAGCGCTTGTCCAGCGCATCCTTCATGTTTTCATACAACGTCCAGCCATACGGCTTGGCGATGATCGTCCCGCCAACCGGACCGTAATCAAACATATCTGCTTCTTTAAGCACATCCAAATACCACTGGTTAAAGTCCTGACTTCTTGGTGTAATTTTTGCCATGATTTATTTTTTCGCGAAGGTATTTTAGACGATGGACGATAGACCATAGACGATAGCCAATATCGTCCATCGTCCATGGTCTATCGTCCGTTTTCATTTCTTCCAATCTCCAAAAAACTCGCTTGTGTTTTTGTTGTCAATTGGTGTTTGGGCGCCGCCATCGGCGGTCATCAAATGCAAACGCCAGCCGTCTGGGGTAAACACGGTATACAAAATGAGCTTGTCATCTGGCGAGAAGCGCGGCTGGGTAGATGGGTCGCCGCTTTTGGTGAGGGGTTTTGCATCCCGCGCCGCAAAATCCATCGCGTAAATTTCGTATGCGCCGGTGGGGTCGGCGGCAAAGACCAGTTTTTTGCCATCGCGCGACCAGGACGGATACTGATAATCCACGCCCTCTGCGTTTGTAATTTGTTCGGCGTTGCCGTTCAGGTCGGTCACAAAAAGTTGAAAGGTGTTGCTAAATTGCTGGCTTGTGCTGATGGCCGCCGCATAGGCCAACTTTCCGCCATCCGGCGACCAGGCCGGTTGCAAATGGTCGCCCGCATCGTGAGTGATGCGCCGCAAACCAGTGCCGTCATTGTTGATCGTGTAAATGTCATATTGGCCGTAATCGTTTGAGACAAAGGCCAGTTGTTTGCCATCCGGCGACCACTCCACATTAATGGCGTTTTTCACCCGCGTGAGCTGGCGGCGGTTTTTGCCATCCGCGCTCATCACAAAAATTTGTGCCACGTCGTTTTCTTGCGCGCTCAGGGCGATGGATTTTCCGTCGGGCGACCACTTTGCGCCCAGCGCTTCTCCGGCGGGCGCGGGCAACGGCTGGCGGTTGGAGCCATCGGCGTTCATGGTGAACAAATTGAACTTGCCATCTCCTTCAACCGAGGCCGCGGAAAATAAAATTGTGCCCTGTGGCTGATACGTGACCACGCGGGGGGTGGGCGTGGCCGCGCACGCAGAGGCCATCAGACAAAACAGGGTTAAAAGCAATTTCTTCATGCGAGGAGGATTTTAGACGATGGACGATGGACAGGTGAACTTTGGACGGAAGTCGGAAGACGGAGGACGGAATTATGACCGACGGAGTTTCCGTCTCCCGTCCTCCGTCTGTTCCACGTCTTCTGTCCAGATAAAATAACCCCCATGTCCACAACCCGCCTCGCCGCAGAAGCCGTTGAGCTTCTTCAAAACCTCATCCGCTTTGACACCAGCAACCCGCCCGGCAACGAAATGCCCGCCGCGCAGTTTGTGGCCCATATTTTGCGCCAAAATGGGCTTGAGCCAACCGTGATTGAGACCGCGCCGGGGCGTGGCAATGTCATCGCGCGGCTAAAAGGCACGGGCGCAGCCGCGCCGCTTTTGCTGTATTCGCATTTGGATGTGGTGCCGGTGGAGCGCGAAAAGTGGAGTGTTGACCCGTTTGGCGGCGTGATAAAAGACGGCTATGTGTATGGGCGCGGCGCCTTGGATATGAAAGGCATTGGTGCGATGCAATTGGCCGTGTTCCTCGCGCTGGCCCGCGCAAAAACACCGCTGGCCCGCGATATTATTTTTGCCATGACCGCCGACGAAGAGACCAGCGCCAATCAGGGCATTGGCATTTTGGTGGAGAAGTATCCTGAGTTGCTTCGCGCCGAGTATGCCCTGAGCGAGTTTGGCGGATTTTCTTTGCATCTGGCGGGCAAAACCTTTTACCCGGTGCAAACCGCCGAGAAAGGCACGTGCTGGATGCGCCTGCGAGCCAAAGGCCGGCCTGGTCACGCCAGCGTGCCGCACAACGATAACGCGGTGATTCATTTGGGCCGGGCGTTGGCAAAATTGCAAACCGCGCAAACGCCCATGCACCTCACCCAAACCGCGCGGGGGTATTTGCTGGCTTTGGCCGATGGGTTGGGCGGCGGTCTGGCGGCCCGGCTGCGGGCATTGGCAAACGCGGGCAAGGCTGCCCCGCGCGAAGTTGAGGCGATGTGGAATGACCGGGAATTGGTCGCCAGCGGTTTGCGCGACGAGCTATACGCCATCACCCACAACACGTTTACGCCCACCGGCCTGCGGGCTGGCAAGGCCACAAACGTCATTCCCGCCGAGGCCGACGCGGTGATTGATTGCCGCACGTTGCCCGGCTGCGATGCGAACGTGATCAAAGCCGAGTTGATGGCCGCGCTGGGCGACGCCGCCAACAAAGTTGAGATCATCGTGGATTCGGAGTCGCCTCCGCTGGAGTTCAACCCAGACACATCCTTGTTCGACCTCATCCGCAAGACGATCACCCGCGCCGACCCGGGCGCCATCCCCATGCCGTATATGCTGACCGGCGCGACCGACGCCAAACACATGGCAAAGCTGGGCACAATTTGTTACGGCTTCTCGCCAATGAAATTTGCGGCGGGCGAACGGTTTACCGATCTGGTGCACGGCCATGATGAGCGCGTGGCGATTGATTCGCTGGGCTGGGGCGTTGAGGTGTTGCGCGATGTGGTGGAGAAATTTTGCGCTTAAAGACAGTCGCTCTGGCTGGATGCGTACATCCGGGAGGTATTCATTAACCAATGCCCAACATTTGCCAGGCAGTGGTCAATAAGGTGATTACAATCCTCTTATGCAACTCAAAGTAAAACAACTCAAGCACGTGGATATCGTCTCGGTGGATGGCAGAGTGGACAGTATGACCGCCCCAGAGCTGGACACTGCCTTGAAAGGGCTTGTTGAGAAAGGCCGGCGCAAGATTGTGATTGACCTTTCCAAATGCCAGTATGTGAGCAGCGCTGGTTTGCGGGCCATGCTCTCCGCGCTTAAGCAGGTCAAAGGCGGCGGGAATCTGGTGCTGGTTGGGGCCAGCCCGCAAATTCGCGAGACGCTGCAGCTGGTGGGCTTCCACACGCTCTTCACCCAATTTGATGATATTTTGGACGCGGTGGATTCGTTCTAAAAACAGAACGCGCAAAGTGACATTTGTTTGATGATGCGACATTTGGAGATGGCGGCGGAGGCGGGCAATGTGCGCTACGCCGCGCAGTTTGCCCGCGCCTGCGCCGAGGCGGCCGGTTTTGACGACCGCGCCGCGCGTCAGGTGGAACTGGCGATGGACGAAGCCTGCGCCAATATCGTGGATCACGCGTATCACGGCTCGCCAGGCTCCATCACCCTGAGCGCCAACATTGAGCCGGGCCAAAAACTTACTTTTGTGCTGATTGACCGCGGGCGCCCGTTTGACCCGGATAACATTCAAAAACCCGCGCAGGGCAAAGCGCTGGATGAGTTGCCCGTGGGCGGGCTGGGGTTGTTCATCATCCGCCAGACAATGGACGATGTGCGGTTTGAGTTTGATATTCCCGGCGTGGGCAACCGCTTGACGATGACAAAAGAAATGCGAAACAAGGCGTAACTGGAATGACGATCTTGATTTGTGCGTAAATCCAGCGCCTTGCAAAATATCCATACATCCATGAAAAACAAAAAGATTTTTTACCTTTTCCCAGCGGTCTTGCTTGGGGTGATGGCCGCCGCGCCGCGCGTGGTGGCGCAGCAACCGCCACCTTTTGCGGGTGGCGCTTCTTTGCAGCCGCTGGGCGTGGCTGCGTTGGATGGCATTGAACTGACCGAAAAGCCATCACCCGCGCGGCCAGAAGCGCAGGCGCAATCGGTGTTGGCCGAACAAGCCGCGTCTGGCGTGACGGGCGTGACAAAATCGGTGTATCCATCCAGCTTGCGGGTTGGCGGTGTTGCCACATACACGCTGCGCATTCAGAATGCAGATGCCATTACCACCACGTTTTACCTGACCGATGTTTTGCCCGCCGGGCTGACCTATGTGCCCGGCACGCTCAAAGGACCCGCCACGTATGATGCCGCCACAAACGCCATCCAAGTGAGCACAACCCTGCGCCCGCCCACGAATTATGCGTTTCGCGCCGCTGCAACCCCCATCCCATTTGTGGATGTGCGCGGAATCAGCGGCACGTTGAGCGTGTGTAGCCGGTTCTCTGCGTGCGATGACAACGGCTTAAACATCAGTTTTGCGCCGGATGTGTTCAGGTTGTATGACGCGGTTACATCTACCCTGGCCGCGGTGAGCAATGGGTATGTAAAAGTGGGGACGGCTGTGGCCAGCGATGTGACAACAAGCTTGCCAAAAATACCGAACTCCGCCGCGCCCAACACCATTATTGCGCCGTTTGCCACCGATCTTGACCTGAACGGCACATCGGCCAGCGACCCCGGGTATGGCGACATTTATGCCGCCAAACTGATGAACCATCCCTCTTTCCCCGGCCAAACGGTGGCGGTTATTCAATATCAAGATGTGGTGCAATTTACCGAAAACCCGATTGTGCCGCCCGCCAACTTGCCCAAATACACCTTTGAGTTAATCGCCCTCGCGGGGACAGATCAGTATTACATTGTGTATTCCAACACCACCAGCCTGTATACGCCCACGCTTGTGATTGGCGTGGAAAATGCGTATGGCACGGTTGGCTCATCGTATTATTTTCGCAATGGCGCAACCGAAGAAGGAACCTTCCCATCTTCCACCCCCGAAAATAATTTGACGCTGGAGATGTACTCCTTCCCTATTCAGGATGCGAACTTTGTAGATGTTACTTTTCTGGTGGTGGCAAACCAAATTGGCACAATTGTGAACACGGCCAACTACACCACCAACCAGTCTGCCACGCTTACGCAGGCCAGCGCAAGTTTGTGGGTATATAAGCCGGTTTATTTGCCGCTTATTGCTAAATAAACCCAAAGCAAGCGGAACTCGTAAAAAGCCAATCACTTGTCCACATCGCGGCAAATATCACCGCGATGTGGATTTTTTTATCTCACAACGCCCGCACCTGCCCGCCATCCACATCCATGATGAGACCCTGGCAATATGCGTTTGTGGGCGAGAGCAAAAACGCAACCGCGCGGGCCACCTCAACCGGTTCGCCAAAACGGCTGACCCGCAAATTTTGCGCCATCTGGCTCAGGGCAGTGGCTTCGTCCATGTTGCGCTCGGCGGCATAGGTTTTGGCGCGGGCTTTTAGCCGGTCGGTGGCGATGGAGCCTGGGTTGATGGCGTTCACGCGCACTCCGTCACTCACACCACGATCTGCCAGCGCCTTGCTGAAGTTCAGAACAGCGGCGTTCACCGACCCGCCAATGGTGAAATCGGCGTTGGCCACGCGCCCGCCCACGCCAGAAATGTTCACGATGCTCCCGCGCGAGGCCATCAAGTGCGGCCATGCCGCGCGGCACAAACGCATGGCCCCAAAAAATTTCAGGGCAAAGCCATCTGCCCAATCGTCATCGGTCAAAGCAAAAAAATCGCCGCGTTTGGTCGCGCCTGCGTTATTCACCAACCCATCCAGCTGCCCAAACCTTTCCAGCGCGGCTTGCACCACTTGGGATGGCGCATTTGGCTGGCGCAAATCTGCGGGCACAACCAGAGATTCGGATGGCAAAGATTGTGCCAGCGTGTTCAGCAAATCTGCCGAGCGCGCCACTAACACCACACGCGCGCCTTCTTCGGAAAGGGTTTGAGCGATGGCGCGGCCAATGCCCCGGCTTGCGCCCGTGACAATGCAGACTGTGTTTGCAAGTTGGTAATCCATAGATGTTTGCCGATTGTAATTGCTGAGTGTTTCGGTATGATTAGCCCATCAAACTGCCATGACGCACATTGATTTGCTCATTCATTCCGCCGCGCAAGTGGTTACCTGCGCTTCGCCAGATGGCCCCAGGCGCGGCGCGGCCATGCGCGATGCGGGCGTGATTGCGCACGGCGCGGTCGCCATCACCGCGGGCAAAATTGTGGCGGTGGGCAAGAGCGATGACTTGCGCCGCGTCTTTCACGCCAGCGACGAGCTTGACGCCAGCGAAAAAGCCATCACCCCCGGTTTTGTGGACCCGCACACGCACGTGGTGTATGCCGGTGACCGCGTGGCCGAGTGGGAGCTGAAATTGCGCGGCGCGAGCTACCTGGAAATTTTGGAGAGCGGCGGCGGAATTGTGAGCACGATGCGGGCCACCCGCGCCGCCAGTTTGGATGAGCTTGTGGCCCAAAGCGGCAAACGCCTGCGCGAGATGCTGCGGCTGGGCACCACCACCGCTGAGTGCAAAACCGGGTATGGGCTTGACCTTGAGAACGAACTCAAAATGTTGCGGGCGATGGCGCTTTTGCAGGCCGCGCAACCCATCACCCTTGTGCCAACCTTGCTGGCCGCGCACGCCGTGCCGCCAGAGTTCAAAGGCCGCGCCGATGAGTATGTTGACCTGATCGTTAACGAAATTATTCCGCGCGTGACCGGCCCCGCGTTTGTGGATGTGTATTGCGAAAAATCTGCGTTTAGCGTGGCGCAGGCGCGGCGGGTGTTGAGCGCGGGCCAGCGCGCCGGACTTCGTGCGAAGGCGCACGTGGATCAGTTTAATGAGTTGGGCGGGGTGGGGATGGCGCTGGAATTGGGCGCGGTCTCGGTGGATCATTTGGATGTGACCGGCGCGGATGCCATCCACCAAATTGCAAACAGCGCGGCGGTTGCGGTGGTGATCCCCGCGGCCACGTTTCATTTGGGCGGGCAAAATTACGCCAACGCGCGGGGCATGATTGACGCCGGGTGCGCCCTGGCGCTTTGCACAGACATCAACCCCGGCTCCGCGCCGTGCCCATCCATGCCTTTGGTGATGGCCCTCGCGTGCCGATTTATGCGCCTGTCTCCCGCCGAGGCGTTGAACGCCAGCACCATCAACGCCGCCCACGCGGTGGGCTTGGGCTGGCGGGTGGGTTCCATCGAGGTGGGCAAACAAGCCGATCTTGTGATTTTGGATGCGCCGGATTACCGGCATGTGATGTATGAGTTTGGGGGGAACAGCGTTAAAACCGTTATCAAAAATGGGAATATCACCGCAGAGGCGCAGAGACGCTGAGATTTTTGTGGCTCTGCGCCTCTGCGGTGCAAATAAAAAATGGAAGACATTATTCTCGATGGCGAAAGCCTGACCTTTGAGCAAGTGTTAGCGGTGGCGCATGGCAAACCCGGCCAGCCGCGGGTTGTGCTGGGCCAAAACGCCATCCCCAAAATTGAACGCGCGGCGCAGGCGGTGCAGCGTTTGTTGGGTGAAAACCAGGTTGTGTATGGCATCACCACTGGCTTTGGCGCGTTCAAAAACAAGGTGATCTCGCGCGACCAGGTGGAGGAGCTTCAGCGCAACATTTTGATTAGCCACGCGTGCGGGGTGGGCAACCCGTTTGATGTGGCGACCACCCGCGCCGTCATGCTCATCCGCGCAAACACGCTGGCGCGAGGGCATTCTGGCATTCGCATAGGCACTTTGCGGGCGTTGCTCGATATGCTGAACGCGGGTGTTCACCCGATCATTCCAGAAAAGGGTTCGCTGGGCGCGAGCGGTGATTTGGCGCCGCTGGCTCACATGGCCTTGCCCATTATTGGCGAGGGCGAGGCGGAGTTCTG
>Ga0209582_1000473_pt1 | contig 25701 bp, 21 predicted proteins | sample KloWWTmetKNB5Kit_FD_187176 | JGI IMG/M metagenome (GOLD analysis project Ga0209582, IMG submission 187176) | Active sludge microbial communities from Klosterneuburg, Austria, studying microevolution and ecology of nitrifiers - Klosterneuburg... | ecosystem: Engineered > WWTP > Aerobic digester >...
GTGGGCCAAGCCACATTGTTCACTTGGAACTTCAATGACGGATCACCATTGGCAACTGGGAACGAGGTGTCAATTACCTACGAAACACCTGGTGCTTATCTGGTAACATTGATCGGCACCGATCCCAATTCATGCAACCTTGCCGATACGACCTACATCACGCTGAACGTTTACGACCCCAGCGAACTACTGGCCCAATTCAGGCCAACACCAGTGAGTAGTTGTGACGGTTACTTCCTTGAAGTGGAGAATAGCTCTGTGGGTGGCACGCAGTACAATTGGAACTTCGGTGACGGGTCCAGCTCGGTCGCCTTCGAGCCTGTGCACGAGTACGCAGGTCCAGGTACCTATACGGTCTCCTTGGAAGTGCGCAATACGGTGTGCGCTGACACTGCCATGGTCGATCTTCCGATCACCTTCGTGGTTCCGCAGTTGCCATTCGATCCACCAACCCCGATCCCGCTATGTCCAGGAAGCAGTGCGGTCCTGTCGGCAGGTACAGGTTTCGATTCCTATGCATGGTCCACCGGAGGAAGTGGCAGTTCAATTACCGTGGATGAGCCCGGATATTATCTGATAACGGTAACTGACGGTGCATGTGAGGCGCTGGATAGCATTCAAGCAATTGTGGCCCCGCTACACCCTCCAACGCCCGATGTTTACAAGTGTGCTGGATCAAGTGTTGCGATATCGCCCGGCTTCACTGTTTCTTCCATTCTGTGGTCCAACTCACAGACCGTACCCATTATCAACGTCGAGGAGAACGGTCTCTACAGCTTCACGGGGGTGGATGGCGTAGGGTGCAATGTTACCGGCACCGTTCTGGTGATAGAAATACCCGTTACTCGCGGCGACAATTTCATTCCGAACGTGTTCACACCGAATAATGATCAGATGAACGACCAGTTCCAGATCGTGGGAGAAGGGTTGCAAGACTTCAGTATGGAGATCTATGACCGTTGGGGGTTGAAGATGTTCGAGACCATATCCCAGACCAACGGATGGAATGGAGGACTCGATAACACCCTTGCCTCTGCAGTGCCGGATGGTACGTATTACTACATCATCACGTTCAAGGACCTCTGCAGTACGGAACCCATTACCACACATACCGGTCACGTGACCGTGCTGCGTTGAGCTTCTGCTGGTATTGTCCAAGCTCAGGACCGAAGGGCGTTTGAACCTATTACCGAACACCCAGGTGGTGTCCAGTATAGCTCGTCGCGATCTGTTCGATCCCCTCTGGAGGACCTTCATAGAGCACGTTACCACCACCTTCACCGCCTTCCGGGCCAAGGTCGATCAGATGGTCCGCACATTTGATCACCTCCGTATTGTGTTCGATCACCAACACACTGTGGCCGTTCGCCAGCAACATGTCGAAGGCCTTCAACAGCTTTGCGATGTCGTGGAAGTGTAGTCCCGTGGTCGGTTCGTCGAAGATGAAGAGGGTTGGCTTTTCATCCTGGCCTTTCGTTAGGAAACTCGCCAGTTTGATGCGTTGCGCCTCCCCGCCGGACAGCGTGCTACTGCTTTGGCCCAATTTCACATAACCCAAACCGGTTTCCTGGAGCGGTAACAGTTTATTCACGATGCGTTGAAGGATCGGCTTATCCTTCATTTCTGCTTGGAAGAACGCGATGCCATCATCCACCGTCATGTCCAAGAGATCGGAAACATCCTTCTCCGCGAATTTCACCTCCAGGATCTCCTCCTTGAACCGTTTTCCGTGGCACTCCTCGCAGGTGAGGTTGATGTTGGCCATGAATTGCATTTCGATGTGTACTTCACCTTCGCCTTGGCATACTTCGCAACGGCCTCCATCCACGTTAAAGCTGAAGAACGCCGGTTTGTAGCCACGCGCTTTGCTCAACGGCAGTTCGCTGTAGAACGAGCGGATCTCATCCCATGCCTTCACATAGGTGACCGGATTGCTGCGCGAACTGCGGCCGATCGGGTTCTGGTCCACCAATTCCACCGCACGAATGCGATGCAGGTCGCCCGTCAAGGAACTGAAGTCGCCAGGCCGCTCGCTAAAGCCGTCCAGTTCGCGCTTCAAAGCAGGGTAGAGGATGCGCTTCACCAAGGTGGTCTTGCCACTACCGCTTACTCCGGTCACGACCGTAAGGATGTGAAGCGGAAAGGCCACATCGATATTTTTCAAATTGTGTTCTCGCGCTCCGTGCAACACCAGCTTATCCTTGACCGGTCGGCGTTTTTCCGGTACCGGGATCTGTTCACGGCCGGTTAGGTAACGCGCTGTGAGGCTGTCACTCTTCACCAGATCGGCATGGGTTCCACTGAAGACCACTTCGCCTCCGTGGCTACCCGCCATGGGGCCCATGTCGATGATGTGGTCCGCCGCGCGCATCACCTCTTCATCGTGCTCTACAACGATGACCGTGTTACCCAGGTCGCGCAATTGTTTCAAAACCTCGATCAAGGCCAAGGTGTCACGTGGGTGAAGACCGATGCTGGGCTCATCAAGAATGTACATACTGCCCACCAAACTGCTGCCCAACGAGGTGGCCAGATCGATCCGCTGCGTTTCTCCACCGCTCAAAGTGTTGCTCCTGCGCTCCAGAGTTAGATAGCCAACGCCCACATCATGGAGATAGCGTAGCCTGTTCCGGATCTCCTTCAACAAACGCGATGCGATCCGTTCATCCTGTGCGTCAAGTTCCAGTTCATTGAAGAACGTTAGGCACTTTGTGATCGGTAATGCGGCGAGCTCCGTGATGTCCTTGCCCGCTATTTTCACATAACGTGCTTCGGGTCTTAATCGCGTGCCATTGCACACAGGACATATGGTCTTGCCACGGTAGCGGCTGGCCAACACCCTGTATTGGATCTTGTAGCTCTTCTCTTCTACGTATTTGAAGAAGCGGTCGATCCCCGAAACGCCTTTCGTTCCTTTCCAAAGCAGGTCCTTTTGCTCTTCCGAAAGTTCGTTGTATGGCCTGTGTAAAGGGAAATCAAGTCTAGCGGTGTGTTGGATGAAGTCGTTCTTCCATTCGCTCAACTTCTCTCCTCGCCAAGGTGCAACGGCATCGTCATACACGCTCAAGCCCTTGTTCGGGATCACCAGGTCGCGGTCTATACCGATCACATTGCCGTGACCTTCACATTTGGGACAAGCACCCAACGGGTCGTTGAAGCTGAAGAGATTTGGGCTTGGTTCTTCGAACGTGATCCCGTCCAGTTCGAACCGATCACTGAAGCCCATTTGGAGCTCTTTCCCGCTGGCGTCCTCGCCCAACAGGATCAATTCACCCTGCCCCTCGAAGAAACCGGTTTCGGCACTATCGGCTGCACGACTCTCGTTCTCCTCGTCCCCTGGGGTCACAGAAAGTCGATCCAGAACGAGGAACCACGTGCCTTTGCGCGCTTTCTTCTCCGCCAAGAGATCTTCCAACCGGTGGACATCCGTGCCATCGTGCACGCGTGCAAATCCTTGTTGGTGCAACACATCAAAATGCTGCTGCAAGGTGCGCCCCGTTGGAACCTTCAAAGGCGCAAGCATGAGCACCTTACTTCCTTCCGGATAGCTGTTCACTCCGGCCACCACGTCTTCGATGCCGTCGCGCTTCACCTCTTGGCCACTTACCGGTGAAAGGGTGTGTCCAGCACGAGCGAACAACAATTTCAAATGGTCGTAGACCTCCGTACTCGTACCAACCGTGCTACGCGGATTGCTGGTTAGTACTTTTTGCTCGATGGCGATCGCTGGGCTGATCCCGATGATCTTGTCCACATCCGGTTTCTCTAGTCTCCCCAAGAACTGACGTGCATAGCTGCTCAAGCTTTCCACATAACGGCGCTGACCCTCGGCATACAACGTATCAAAGGCCAAGCTGCTTTTGCCACTACCGCTCAACCCTGTGATCACCACCAGTTTACCGCGAGGTATGTCCACACTGATGTTCTTCAGGTTGTGGACACGCGCACCCAGCACACGGATAAAGCCCTTTGCGGCCTTATTTGGTGATGGGGACTGGCCGCGTTGGCCAGTAGAGGTGGGGATTATGGTACGGGAGTTCGCCAAGGGGGCGCAAATTTAGCCTTAAGCAGAGCAGGAATGAAGATCCTTATTGACCTCCCGATCGGGGTGCGGTGCTTTTGGGCCAAGCACCGGTCCGTTCACCTTGGACCGGTTTCCTATCTTTGCAATGTCGCCATGGAAAAGTTTGGAGAGGGCGCACAATGATCCGGGTCAAGGCAACGTTTGCACTCCGGATAGCGTCTACCTCCCAATAGCCACCTTGGCATTCATCTCACCGAGCACCTAAAACACTACGGCATAGCTAGGACCATTACCCGTTTGTTTCGATCCGTTAAGGACCTAAAACCGGAATGTCCATGCTTACCAAAGTGCTCAACGACCAAGAACTTGTGCGTCAATACCTCGAAGGCAATGAAAAGGCCTTTGAACTATTGCTGGCCCGCCATAAGCGGAAAGTCTGGTCCCACATCTATCTGCTCGTTCGCGATCGCGAGTTGACCGAGGACTTGTTCCAGGACACGTTCATCAAGGTGGTCCATACCTTGAAGAGCACCAATAAATACAACGAGGAAGGCAAATTCCTTCCTTGGGTCATGCGGATCGCCCACAACTTGGTGATCGACCATTTCCGCCGCGTAAAGAAGATGCCTTTGACGCGGAGTAAGGACGACCACGATGTGTTCGCCACACTTTGCCAAACCGATAAGAACGTGGAACAGCGCATGGTGAACGTGCAGATCGATGCGGATGTGCGCAAGCTGATCGATACGCTACCACCTGAACAACGCGATGTGGTCATGATGCGGACCTACCTGAGCATGAGCTTCAAGGAGATCGCGGACCATACCGATGTGAGCATCAACACCGCATTGGGCCGTATGCGCTACGCCTTGATCAATATGCGCCGCATGATCAAAGAGAACGAGATGGTATTGGAAAGAGCATAGGTGATCGATAATTTGGGAAATGTGGAAGTGCGGCGATGCTGCATCTCCACATTTTCTCATTTCCGCACTTGCTCAATAGGGTCGATTTTTCCGCACCCACACAATACGGGGTATAAGGGCCGCGTTGACCAGACATTGATAACAACCTTACCCTCCATTAATGGCAAATTCTACCCTTCGCAAGAAGAACACGCGTAACACCGGAAAACCCATGATCACCAAACCTTCCATGGGTCCGCGCGAAGCCTCGATCCAGTTCATTCTCGGTTACTCCCGAGCATTGCGTGTTGTGGATGCCCCGCCGATCGGGCAAGTGGATATCATCCTGAATTAGGTTTTACCGGGTAAAGAGTACAGGGTATGGAGTACCTAGTATAGCTCCGTGCGTACTAGGTACTCCATACCCTGTACCGATACTACAACTACCCCTTCCAACCCATCTCCCGGAACCCGATCATCTTGCCCTTAACGGGATCCCAGACCTTCAAACGGAGGCAACGGATCATTTCACCGGGCATCAAGGAGGTGGTCTTCGCCATCTGTAATTCGGGTATGGAACGCAATACCTCCGGCAAGCGGTAGAACGGAATTCGCGCATTCAGGTGGTGGATATGGTGGTAGCCGATGTTGCCAGTGAACCAATGCATCAAACGGCTCATACGCATGTAGCTACTGCTTCCCAATGCCGCGTTCACATAGCTCCATCCTTCCTTTTCTGCGAAGGTGGCCGAAGGGAAGTTATGCTGGGCATAGAACAGGTAGGCACCCAATCCCAAGGAGATCATCGCTGGGGCAATAAAGCCGAGCCAAAACGCCGTCCAGCCAAGCAGCCAGATGATCAGAATTCCCATCCCGATATGTATCCCGATGGCGAGCAGTGAATCCCAATGTTTGCTACGGTTGTTCATGAATGATCGGACGCACATGCCATAGAAGAAAACGAACACGTATCCGAATGCGATCGTAAGCGGGTGTCGGATGAACAGGTAGACCGCCCGCTCCTTTTTGGTGAATGTATTGAACTTCTCGACCGTTACGATCGGGTAACTTCCGATACTACTGGTGTACAGCTTACTGTTATGGGTATGATGATGGTCGTGGCTGCGCTTCCAAATGCTGGACGGGGCCAGGATGAAAATGCCCCAAATGGTCATCAGGACATCCGCCAATTTGGAGTTCTGTAGGATCGCCTTGTGCTGGTGATCGTGGTAGATGATGAACATCCGGGCGATGGTCAAGCCGGCCAGTATGCTGAAGATGATCTTCAACCAAAGTGGAGTGGTAGGCCAGAATATGCCAAAATACCAACCGGCCAGCAGCACACCGGTGGATACCAAGTGCCACCAACTCTTCCAACGCACTTCTTTTGCGTAGGGCTTGGTGGCCAGGATCAGTTCTTTCTCAGTTCTCGCGTCCATGTATCTACTTCAGGGCTTTCGATGCTTCCAGCGCCGATGGGTCCAGAGCCAAAGGTCGGGATAGTTCCTTATATCTCGCTCCAAACGTTTCGTATGGATCTCGGTTATCTCTCCAATGGCAGTATCCATAGGGGTTTCTACCAAGGTCTCCACCTCCATCCGGTAATGCCCACGACGTGGCCGGGTGATGGCAATGTACACAATGGGCCTTCTCAGCTTCCGTGCAAGGGTTTCGGTGCCTTGGAATACCGGTGTTTCTTGGTTGAGGAACGTGGTCCAATAAGCCCGTTCCGGAGCAGGCGTCTGATCCGCTATGAACGCGGTTGCAGTTAGTTCGTCCTTGTCACGGATCATCGCCCTGCTCGTTTCCCGCATCGTATACAATCCGGTGCCATGTCTTGTTCGCATCCGTGTCATCAATCGATCAAAATGTTCGTTCACCAAAGGGTGGTAGATCACGATAAGAGGTGGTACACCCCTCTCTGCACTGTATCGCGCCCCTGCAAGTTCCCAATTGCCGAAATGGCCTAGGACTATGATGATGCTCTGTCCTTTAGCGGCATACCCACGAAGTATTTCCGCGCCTTCCAACGATACCCGCTCACGCACTTTGTCCGGCGAGATCGTCAACGTCTTGATCGTTTCCAGCGTGAGGTCGCAGAACCACTGTTGGAACTTTCTGGCTATCGCCTGGATCTCGTGTTCGCTCTTTTCCGGAAAACTCTTGCGAAGGTTGGTCAATACCACGTCCTTTCTATAGCCGATCACCCTGAACACGATAATGTACATGAGATCGGAAAGCAAGTACAGCAGCGGGAACGGCAACAAGGAAACACCGTAGATGAAAGGTAGCGCTATGTAGTAACCAAGGGTGCCCATGGAAGGGGCGCAAAATTACGGCCGATGGAAGGCATAGTCACCGGAACAAGTCCTTCCGCCCGATCACACTGCAGATCGGACATTTTAATGGATCATGCCGCTGGGCTGGGCAGTGTTCCCTTCCGAAGTAAATGATGCGCAAATGCAACGCGTTCCACATGTCCTCTGGAAAAAGGCGCTTCAGATCTGCTTCTGTGCGCTCTACATTTTTGCCTGTGCTAAGTGTCCAGCGGTAAGCCAAACGATGAATGTGCGTATCCACCGGAAAAGCTGGCACACCAAAAGCTTGGGACATCACAACGCTCGCCGTCTTGTGGCCTACGCTCGGCATGCGTTCCAAAGCGGCCATGTCCTCGGGCACCACACCGCCATGTTCTTCAACAATAAGTTTCGAGAGCCCATGGATCCCTTTGGATTTCATCGGCGACAGACCACAGGGCCGAATGATGTCCCGGATCTCTTCCACGCTCAACTTCATCATCTGCTGCGGCGTACGTGCCTTCGCGAAGAGCAACGGCGTGATCTCGTTCACCTTCTTGTCCGTGCACTGCGCGCTTAGCAACACAGCCACCAACAAGGTGAACGGATCCTGATGGTCCAGCGGGATCGTGATGCGCGGGTACAACTCGGCTAGTTTGGTGGCTGCGAAGGCTGCTTTCTGTTTCTTGGTCATCGTGGCAACCAGTGTTGTTGGATGAGTTGGGGAAAACGGGTTACTCCCAAACGCCCATTCGCATCGAAAAGGAATTTCTCTACATCGGTGGCCATGGCTTCCATATCAAGTTGTCCGCATCGGTCCAGAAGGGTCTTGGCAAGTTCCTCTGTGGTTGTGATCCCCATTTTCTGCTCGGTGTACTTGAGGTCCGGTTCCGTGTTCATGCCGAGTAGGAAGGACACGTCAAAAAAGTCTCGACCCTTGGCTCGTTTCCGGTCCATGATCGCATGGCATTTCTGCGCGAGCAATAGCGGTCGTGGACAGCAACGAATGTCTTGCCGCACATCCCAACGGGAAATGAACCAAGGCTCTGGATCATACGCGTACCGCTGCGGCTCGGTGTCCAGTTGAATGAGGATGGTCTGTTCCTTATTGCCTGTGAGGCCGTGGTGGAATAGCAAGCCAGGCAGACGTACGAGACAACGGAACGCGTTGATCCCGGCCATTTCGACTTTTACCTCGTAGCCCTCACGTTCCAGTTCTCGCTTTACCAAAGCACCTATTTCTGCGAATTCAGGTTTGGTGAGTCCTAGGTTGTCGAAATCCAGATCCTCACTGAAGCGTCGGTTGCCGTGTACGATCCGCAAGCAAGTGCCACCCAAGAACACCAATCGTGTTGCATATGGGGAGGTGAAAATGATGCCCAAGATCCTGTATTGAAGGTATTCCCGTAATAAGAATCCTTCATGCACATGGAGCATTTCGGGATAGACTTTCTTGATCTCAGCGAGCGTGATCATGGAGCCAGCGTTGGAAGGCTTTTGCACGGGTATGCAATGCCTTGTTGTTGGAAAGCGTCAATTGGTCGTTCCACACGTTCTGTTGAATGGCTTTTCGAATTCCGACCCGGTCCAATCGAAGGCTTTCGAAATCGTCCGGCCCGGCCAGTTCCCGGTCAAGGTGAAGTAGATCCAGCAATGCTTTCTCTGGAGTTGCCATCCGGACCGGGATCCCACCGTTCTGATCAATGGTGTACCCTAGGAACCATGCAGGTTTGACCTGCCTGTAGAAGTATCGCACTCCATCCATCTCAAAAGTCTGTGCATGGCGCGTGGTGATGCTGGTTACATGGAATACACCTTCAGGAATGAAACCGTAGTGACCGAGTGCCGATTGCAACGAAATATAGGATGGGGCATAAACAGTATTCGCTACTGCATGGCGCTCCGGTAAATTCCAAGGACGATCTGCGACCCGGTAATATGGGCGGCGCAAAGATCGGACCCATCCCCTTTGTTGCCAGTAGTGCAATTGTCGGTCGTCGAATGCAGGGAATCTCAGTGTGACATCCCGAACAGTGAAACATGGCCGTTCCGAAAAGACTGAATGAAAGTCCTTGAAGTGCATATTTGCGTCGTAAAGGGGATAAAAATATCCCTTTCCTGACGCAAATGCAAGTCCGTATGCAAGGTTGTGAAGGTCCGGTCAGCCAATTTCGGGACTCTGATCAACTCACTTTGACTTGAAATCAAAATGCATACACCGCCCGTGCGATTTCTCAATGTGCTGGTAGTCTTGCGGCTTCGGCCAGCGGCCACCCCACGACCAACCGCGCCGTTCCAAATGCTTCAGGATGTTCGCATGCGTCAATGTGCCGGAACGACCTTTCTCGTATCGACCAGCCGCAGGTAATACGGTCGTATTCCCGCCTTCTCGCCTCATCATTGGGTTGAACAACGGATTGATATCTATGGCCAAACCCATGGCGTGCTTGGAAGGGTCGGTTGAAACGCTCTTGCTCCGGTAGTTGAAGGCAGAGGTATTATTGTCCGCCATGGAGGCCATGTCATCCCAACCAGTGGTATCCGCATTCAGTCCGTAACGGTTGATGGGGATCACTTTCGCAATGGGAAAAGTGTCCTGGCGCAGTCCATCGAATATCGCTTGAACATCAGCGACCACGCAGGCATGAACGATCAAGATCCCGGAGTAGAGCGTCTTCGTGTCCACCTGTGTGTATGCCGGATCGGCGAAGGAATAGTACTGCACTTCGATCGCCTTCAACTGGTCGCAAGCCTTCAATGGTCCCAGCTTCGTCTCGATCCACCGCAGATCTTTTGCAAATCCTATCGTATCAGCCAAGGTGCTCTTCGCGATCTGAGCATTCGCTGTTGAAACAACGTTGATCAACATCATTCCCGCTAAAAACCTGCCGTAACAATTCGCGGCATGGAACAAGGAATGCGTCATTCAATATCGAATTCGCGCATCCCAACGCCTCGCAGGAAATGATGCGTTATCACCCTTCCTCCGCTTTCCAAATGAACGATGTTGTCCTGTTCCATGAACACATCCTGCAACAAGCTATTGGAAACGGAGATCCCACCGGAATCCTTCACGCTATCCACCTCTAAATAGCAGAACATATTCTCACCTTCCATTTCGCGGCCGACCCAACGCCAGTTCAACGGCTTGTCCTCTATGGAAAGATGCAGATGATCCACGAAATAGGCGTTGATCAAACTATCGGCTTTGGGGTGCTCATGGACCGAATTCAATTTCAATTCGGCAATGTTCGAGAGCGCGTGTTCCAAGTCGTGCGCGGTGATCTGCCAGGTAAGGTCCAAGGTCTGCTGCACGGCATTGTGCCGAATGGTCAGGATGGAAATAAAGAAGTCGTGTGGTACCAGCACCGCCGATAGCAACAGCACGAAAAGCGAAAACTTCATGCTGCAAAGTTCACCGATCCGATCTTCTCGGCGCTTTTTAGCGCAACACCGTGATGGAACCCGTGTGTTCCTGATCGATCACTGCACCGCATGAGGCACGATAGGCCACCGTGTAATAGTACGTGCCGGCTGCGGCATCCCGCGCATTCCACGAGCGCTCACCTGCACCTTCGGCCTCATGCATCAATTGTCCCCAACGGTTATAGACCGTAAGTGAGTAGGCCTCGAACAAGTTGGTGATATCCAATTCCGGGTCACTGAGAAGGAATGGGCGCCAAACATCGTTCTTGCCGTCACCATTAGGGGAGATCACCGTGGGAAGTAGTATCGAGCTCAGGTCCACAGTGGGGACGGACGTGGGTGCGATCACCACGGATGCTTCGTCCGTGCAACCACTGATCGGTTCGGTCACCAACACGGTGTAAAGCCCTGACTGACCCACTTCGGGTGCAGGACTTGTGCTGAAAGTAGGGTTGGTGCCGGACTCCGTAACGGCCGTCCATGAATAGGAGACCGTCTGTGCAGGAACCACCTCCAGCCCTTCGATCGTGATAGATGACTGCGAACATGAGAGGCTGTCCTGATCCTGCGGAAGCTGCACTTGGAGCAAATGATCCGGAATGATGACCTGTTGGAAGACCTGGCAACCGATCGAGTCCACTACGTTCAGGAAGTAGGTTCCAGGGGTCAGTTCCTCCGCAGTTCCCGTCGGTAGAACTGTTCCCGCGAGTGTGTAGGTTATTGGTTCTGCGCCACCCCTATGTGCAGCCACAAGACCACCTCCAGCGCCGTTGCACGCCGTGTTCACGTCCACACTGAAATTGAGAGGTTCGACCACATTGAATTGCAAAGTGGTGTCCACGACGATGTTCCCGCACGGGTCTTCCACATTATCTGAGACCAACGTGACCACCAGGGTATACATCCCCGTTTCCAACAAGGGGGTCGGGAGCACGAGATCGAATCCGATCTGGGCAAATGCAGTGGGTTGATCGGGACTTACGGATGCCACAACAACGGAGCCCCCGGAAGGAGTGGTGATACTGAAGTCGGTCGCCTGAACGGTGCTTGTCACGATATTCTCACTGAAGGTCAATTGCAACGTTTCGTTGGTACAGTCCGCTACAACGGAGATCGGTACGGGTGGGGTCTGGTCATAGAGCGATGCGGAACTCTGCGTGAAATCGATCGTGTAACCGTCCAAGCTGCCGGACCAGTTCATCACCACCAGGGCATAGGTCTGTCCAACTTCTACAGGAAGGTCGGCATTGAACACAGGACCGTTGAGATCGCCCGGCCCATTGGATGTGCCCGTTCCTCCGTTCGTTGAAGAGATCCCGGTCGGTCCGTTCTGCACTAACGACCCGTACGAATTGCAGTTCACTTCCGGCGAAGTCCCATCCTGCGCAGTGATCCCCGGGCAACCGCCATTGGTGATATCGAACAAGCCCCAGTCGTAGTCATCGGCATCGTTGGCCGGGTCCAGTACAAAGCTCAGATCACCCGCTTCCTGCACGGTGAAGGTGTACCACAAGCTCGCCGTTTCGTTGTCCTGGTTGCACGTGCCTGTGAATTCATAGACCGAACCCGTACCAAGCGGCGCGGTCGTTTCCGTAAAAATGCCACCGCAGAGTTCGATCGCGCCCGCACAATCACTGGTGCTGGTTTGCGCGTAAGAGTTGGCCGTGCATGCCACGCCGAGTATTACGAGGGAACGAAGGTTCATCATCAAGACAAGTTGCTTTACGGAACAAGGACGGTTCAACGGCGATGGGCGGTGCCTGAGGAATGGGCAGGGGTCAAGGTGGGCCAAGATAAGTGCAGTAGGAACTCAGGGCTTCGACAAGGTACTTCGAAGTTCAGCTATTTGGACTGGAACTTGCGTTGCATCATCACTTCTTATCGGAAGTGGCTTTCCAAATGCAATCACTTTCGGTTACCGGTCCCGATCTGAAGAGTACCGATCGCCGTTCGAATATCGACTAGTGGCTGGAACATCCTCCGAATTCCAGCATGTGACGAACCGCGCTCCTTCTCCGTATTTTCGCCTCCATGTCCCGTTCCCTTTTTACCGGTGTTGTGCTGCTACTTGCGTTGGTGGCAACCGCACAAGACTCTCAGCGCTACGGCCGCGATAAGTTCCGCCAGTTGGACCAAGAACTGCCAACGCCCAATGAACAACGTACGGCAAGCGGTGCTCCAGGCCATGCCTATTGGCAAATGAAGGCCGATTACGATATCAAAGTCGAGATCGATGATGCGACCCAGAAATTAACGGGGACGGAAACCATTACGTACCACAATCAAAGCCCTGACAAGTTGCAGTACCTCTGGTTGCAGTTGGATGGCAACATCTTCGAACCCGGGAGCGATGCCAATTTGATCCGCACCGGAACGATAGGCGATAGCGTTTCAATGAAGCAGTTGAAAAATTGGGTGGAGCCCTTTGACGGTGGCTTCCGAATTACCAGTGTTACCGATGCGAGTGGCAGTGATCTGAAGCACACTATCAACAAGACCATGATGCGCATTGACCTGCCCAAACCATTGGTGCCGGGTGCGGTCTACAGTTTCAAGATCGGTTGGTGGTTCCCGATCAATGATCGCATGAAGGTGGGTGGCCGCAGCGGCTATGAGTATTTCGAAGAGGAGGACAATTACCTCTACACCATCGCACAGTTCTACCCACGCCTGTGCGCCTACATGGATTACTCCGGCTGGATGCACAAGCAATTCCTAGGGCAAGGCGAATTCACATTGGACTTCGGGGATTATAACGTGAGCATTACGGTGCCAAGCGATCATATCGTTGGTGCGACCGGCGTGCTTCAGAATGAAAGTGCCGTGCTTTCCACCGACCAACGCAGCCGCTTGGCCAAGGCCCGCAAAGCCGATATGCCCGTGATGATCGTAACTCCCGAAGAAGCGGCTAAAGCAGAGAAGACCAAGGCAACAGGTAAGAAGACATGGGTGTTCAAAAGCCAGAACGTGCGTGATGTGGCCTTTGCCAGCAGCCGTAAATTCATTTGGGATGGGCAGAACCAACCGGTCGGTACCCCGGGCTCTTCGGCCGGGGTGACGAACGTTCTATGTATGAGCTATTACCCCAAGGAAGGAAATCCACTGTGGGAGCAGTACAGCACCAAAGTGGTGGCGCATACGATCAAGACGTACAGCAAGTATACCTGCGATTACACGTATCCAGTGGCCATCAGTGTACACACGGATCGTATCGGCATGGAGTATCCCATGATCTGTTTCAACGGTGGAAGGCCCGAGAAGGACGGCACCTATAGCGAGCGGACCAAATATGGCATGATCGGCGTGATCATCCACGAGGTGGGCCACAATTTCTTCCCCATGATCATCAACAGTGACGAGCGCCAATGGACGTGGATGGATGAAGGACTGAACACCTTCACACAATTCCTCACCGAGCAGGAATGGGATAAGGATTATCCGAGCTGGCGCGGCAAACCACGCAATATCGTGGGCTACATGAAAGGCGATGTATCCGGATCAAAGGAGGGTATCGAGCCGATCATGACCAACAGCGAGAGCATTACGCAATTCGGCAACAACGCGTATGGAAAACCGTGTACGGCACTGAACATCCTTCGTGAAACCGTCATGGGTCGTGAACTCTTCGACCATGCTTTCAAGACCTACGCCGACCGCTGGAAGTTCAAACACCCGACACCGGCCGATTTCTTCCGCACCATGGAAGATGCCAGTGGCGTGGACCTGGACTGGTTCTGGCGCGGCTGGTTCTATACCACGGACCATGTAGACCTTGAAATTGCGGACATGATGTACAAACGGATCGATCCAAAGGACCCAGCTCTTGCCGAACAGTTGAAGCGACAGGACAAGGACCGCGAAGTCGCCGACCTGAGCCGACAGCGCAATGTGGACATGAACATTCCGTTCGTGGTGGATCGTGACCCGAGCACCAAGGATTTCTACAACAGCTACGACCCGCTAACTGCAACAGCGCGTGAGAAAGCGCGGTTCGAAAAATGGAAGTCCACAATTGGGCCGGATGAGCTGGCTTTGCTGGATGCCGACCTGCACGTTTACGAGTTGCAGATGAAGAATATCGGAGGCTTGGTGATGCCGGTGATCCTGCAGTGGGAATACCTTGATGGGACCAAAGAGGTGGACCGCATTCCAGCCGAGATCTGGAAGATCAGCGATGAGGTATCGAAGGTCTTCGTGAAAAGAAAAGAAGTGAAGTCCGTAACTCTGGATCCATTCCTTGAAACAGCGGATTGCGACTTGAACAACAACAGTTGGCCACCGCGGTTGGTACCGACTAGATTCGATGTGTTCAAGGAAAAGGATCGGGAGCGTCCGAATCCCATGCAGATCGAACGGAAGCAAATGGAAGGTGGAGAGTTGAAAGGGGAGTAGGATGATCCGCGTTAGCTTGGGGACTCTTTTCCTATTGCTCCTGCTACTAGCTTCGGCATGTAACGATTTCGAGAATGAGGCATTCAACCGAAATAAGTGGGCGAAAGGTGACTACCATGTTCGAGGTCGGATGTATCACGACTTCTTGATCAATCATCAATTGAACGGGATGACAAGAGAAGAAGTAGCGTATTGGTTAACGATCCCCAGAGACACTTTGAAGTGCTTGTGGACTTACCACCTTGATCTTGGTTGGACCGCTCTTTTCCACATGGAGGTTCAGTATGACAGTCTTTCGCAACGGGTTGATTCGGTGAGGGTATGGGACTGATCACAGAACTGTTCGTGATTACTCTTTATGGATCCTATTTTCAGTGAAGGACCCTCAATTTCGCGACAAGTCGGCCTTATCTTTGAATATCACTTGAACACAATGAGCACCTCCGAACTCAAACTCAACCTTCTGGAACGTCTAGCCCTTGTTCAGGATGCTGGCTTACTGCAGCGTTTGAAGCAAGTCTTCGACCAGGAGCTTGCCGAGTCTGATGATTTCACGGATGATGAATTGGCCGAGCTGAATGAGATCGATCGGCGACGGAAGGCTGGTTTGGATACCTACCTCTCTATGGAAGATGCCATGCGCATGATCCGAGAAGGCCGTGCTGCATGAGCTATTCGGTGTTAGTTCGTGCTGCCGCTCAAGTCGAAGCCGCAAAAGCGTTCTTGTGGTATGAACAACGAAGCAGAGGTCTTGGTGACCAATTCGCCGATTCGTTGAGGATATGCTTGGATCAATTGGCGAAGAACCCTAAATTACAGGTCCAAAAGAACGACTTTCGATACGCTCTCCTAGAGAAGTTCCCCTATCGTGTTGTCTTCGTGATCGAGGGCACTACGGTTTATGTTTACCAGATCCGTCACACAAACCGCAAGCCCAGCAAGCGATTCGGACCCTAGTTATAGCTTACTTAACTTTCGGTCCGAACCCAATGCGAATGGAACTGAAGCAGGTGGTGGGTGGTCGGTCAGAATAGTACACCAGTACAGATCACTCCCTGACAGATGCAAGAGATCACCGATCAGATCAAAGCTTGGCTGGATGCCGAACCGGATGCACCTTTCAGCAACTTCAGCCATGCCGCGCATGCCTTGTTGACCGATGGCGCCAAGGTGAGATCACTGAATGATCTTGTGCGGAGCCAAAACACGGAGTGGCTGCTTGGCATTGTTGGCTGGCCCGAAGATGAATGGGTGATCGGTGAAGATGGAAGAGGAGCATACTATTTGGTTTCCGCTTCAAAGAAATACGACGGGGTCGCTTACTACGATCATGAGACCAAGACCATCGAACCCTTCCAGCCCAGTCTGCGGGCGTTCTACGAGTATTGCATACAGGTCGATGGATCCAGCAAAAGGGTACGTGCCCAGTTCCGAGAAAGTCTGTTGACCTACGTAGCGGAACAGCTGCACTTCAAACCGACGTTGAAGACCAAATTCTTCCGGGATATGAAGGTCGCCCAAGCGGATGCTGAACAATTCATGCGCGACTTTGCAAAGGAATTCGAGGTGGACCTTTCCGCTTTCGACGGCAAGCTCTATGGCATTGGTGAAGGTGCCCAGCCGAGCGGATTGCGAGGGTTTATCGATAAACTCACCGGCAATCACCCGAACCAGGGCTATTTCACGATCGACCATCTAGTGGACGTGCTCCATACAAAGAATTGGTTCGATCCGGTGCGGTGATCGACTTGGATTTTCCAGATCACACCACCACCCATAGCCGCTCCTTTTCCAAGCGGAAGCGAACGACATTTCCCACTTCAACCGGTTCGCCATCCAAATGGGCCAGCGTTCCTGATTGTTGAATGGTGGCTTCCGTGGCGACCAAGTTCCGGATGTACTCGCTTTTGTCGGCCTTGTGCGTGTAGATCTGGATGAATGCCTTGATCAACGGGAAAAAGGACGGCTTACGGACCACACGTATTTCCGCCAGCCCATCATCCGGTCTGGAGCCCGGACTGATCACAGCACCATTGCCGAATTCGCGTGTGTTACAGAAGACCACCATCAGCACATCGTCGTCGATCCGTTCGCTATGTACTTCACCTGTAACGTGCATGGGTGGCGTTCCAAGGATCTCTTGGAAAATGATCTTTGCGTAGCCAAGCATGCCTCGGCTTTTGCTCTTGTCGAAACGATACGCTACCCGTGCATCGAACCCGATACCGGCGGTTCCCAAGAACGGCATGTCGTTCAAAAAGCAGATGTCCATCCTCTTCTTTTCACCGGTGAAGGCACGGTGCAATGCCGCTTCCGCATCCAAAGGCAAACAAAGAGATCGGGCGTATCCGTTCCCACTGCCCATGGCAACAATACCCAATGCCACATCACTACCCAAGAGGCCACTTGCAATTGAATTCAATGTGCCATCGCCACCAGCTACGATCACCAAGGAAATGCCGTTCCGAACGGCTTCCATTGCGAGTTCCTTGCCATGGCCGTGACCCTCGATCGACCGCGTTTCCAGATCGTAGCCATGAGTTGGTGCAATGCGTTGCGCGATCTGCACAACGGACGGGGCGCGGCCTTTTCCCGATCGTGGATTGATCACCAACAAGGCGCGCTTCATTACTTCGCCACAAGTTCGCCACGGACCAAGTGGCCATTGAATTGCTGGATCGCGGCTTGGAAGCTGCGGAACATATCGTCCGTGCCAAGGTCGGATGTTCCGATCTGCGCAGCGGCGAACGTGCTGTCCAACGGCAAAGCTTGGAACTTATTCGTGCCATCGTATTGCATGTGCCATTGCGTACTGATGGCTTGGTAGATCCCATTGCTGGACATGATCGCAAGGTCCGCGGCCTCTTTCCGCAGAGCGCTATGCCCAAAACTGAAGAACTCCTTGTCGTATCCCAGCAAGTCCAGTATTGTGGGCAAAATATCGATCTGTTGTGTTACACGGACTTGATCCAGGGGTTCGATCGCGCCTGGTGCGAAGTAGAAGAGCGGCACCCAATAGTCCGTGGCCCTGTTGTACGCTTGGCCGGTCCGGTCGATGTCAGCAGTATGGTCCGCCGTGATAACGAAAAGTGTGTTCGTATACCAGGACATGCCGCGCGCAGTTTCGAAGAATTGCCGAAGGGCATCGTCGGTATATCGCAACGTCGGGTGAATGTCCTGCGTGCCGCCCGCGAACTTTTCCTTCTCCTCCGGTGGTAATTCGTAGGGATGATGCGAACTCAAGGTGAACACCGTACTGAAGAAGGGAGCTGGTTCTTTGGCCAGTTCATTCGCCCAGTAGTGCAGGTAGGGCCTGTCCCGCACCCCCCAATGGCCGTCCTGGTCCGCGGCCGGTCCCGTGTATTCATTCAGCCCAACATAGCGTTGGAACCCTGCGGAACGCGTGAATCCATCGAAACCCATGGTGCCGTTCCTTCCGCCGTGGTAGAAGCTTGTGCTGTATCCCTCACCTGCAAGGACATTGGCCAAGGAAGTGAAGGGCAAGCTGGCGTAAGGTGATGTGATGAAGGCCTCGTCCATGAGCTCCGGAATACTGGCAAGGATCGCGGGGATCCCATCGATGCTGCGCCGACCGTTCGCGTAGGCCCTGGTCATGTTCAAGCTGGCACCCATCAACGAATCGAGAAAGGGCATGTAGCCGACATCTCCGGAGAGCTTGGCGCTATAGGCTGCTGAAAAGCTTTCCAAGATCACGAGTATCACGTTGGTTCGCGGCTTCAGGTTGAAGGTGTCCGCGTATTGGTGATGGACGGGCCAGAGTGCATCGGCCTCGGCTTCGGTCATGTAGTGCTTTTCGCTCAAGGTCGGTTTGCCAACACTGGTCATGATAGTGTAAGGCGTGTTCAGCGTTACCGGAAGGTTCTCCGCTCCACCATAACGAGCTGCATCCAACACTTGCAAAGGGATCAACTGCACGCCACCACGCGATGCGATCAACAGTCCTGCAATTGCTATAAACCGCCAACCGATCCGCCAAGGCCACTTCTGCAAAGGATCTCCTGAAACGCGTTCCGCCAAGCGATATGCTTTCGCCAGAACGAAAAGTGCGATGAGGTAAAGAACCAATATGTACCAGTAGTCACGAATGAAAACAGGAGCAAGGTTTGCGGTGTCGTTCCCGGTGGTCATGATCCGGAAGAGGTCCGCAGTGCTTCGTTTCAGCGTGAATGTGTAGTACTCCATATCCACGAACTGGAAAAAGAGCGCGATCGCATTCACGACAAGAAAGACCCCTAGTTGGATGCGGCGGAAGACGCTATTCGTAGGGCTCGGATGGATCAGGACCAGGAGGATCCAGGGCAAATTCGTCCATGCGATCGCGAAGGCATCGAAGCGCATTCCGCCAAGGAACGAGGAGGGGGGAACAGCAGGGAAAAGATCAGCGTTGAACCACGTGAACAGCACACGCGTGAGCGTGTAGATCACGCCAACAGCGCCCAAGCGAAGCAATAGAACGGTGAGCGGCCCGCGGATCATGGGCGCGAAGATGGGGATCCCGTCACATTCATTCGTCGCGGGCCAGGATCGTACGGCCAGCAACTGATCGAACCGGGACCCAACCGGTGTAGGTGCTGTCCAAGAATGTTATCGGATATTCCGGATGATCGGTGACCACGAATCGAACGGTCCCATCGCGCATGGCCTTGTGAAATGCGGCATAGTCGTACAACCTGTCGGTGCTGAATTTGACGATGTCGTGCTGTTTCATCACGCTCTGTTGCACTAGAAAATGGTCCAAGTAGTCGCGGTAGGTAACGAAGATGTGCTCGTTCGGTTCCAGGTCCAATTCGTTCAACAGCACATCGCGCACGGCTATGTCAGCTTGGTATTCGGCCACGCGAGCAGAATCGGGATCGTCGAAATGTGCCCAGTTTTCCGTGCTCTTGGTGCGGAATGCCATGAAGATCAACCCGTAGCATGCAAAAGCCCAACCCGTAAAGTTCTTCCAGCGGAACGGCTTACCGGTACCCAGAAGGATCGCAGTGCCCACGAACGTGAGCGTTAACCCTTCATGCAAATAGTTCAGCCGGCTACCGGATTTCAGACCTGTGAGTAGACCAAATGCGACCGCCAACGGAACGGCCAATGCGAAGAAATGGAGCACGGGTCCATTCCCCCGAAAGCCTTGCACCAAAAGAACGAGTGCGAGTATGTGCCAGCCAATGAAGTATTTGTAGGTGGCCGGTTCGAAGAGTTCACCCCACATCATGGTGCTGTACCCATTGGCCAAACCTTGCACCGTGTTTTGCCAAAGTGCCCATGGCGTGGTGCCCAAGAGGATGAGCACAAAACCAATGAGAAGGAAGAACAGGGTCGCCGCAGAATAGAGACCGAATGCCTTCCAGTTCCCCGTTAGAACTAGGTACAGCGCGGGCACTCCGATCATCAGCGCCCCGGACTGTTTTGCGAAGAAGCCGAACACTGCGAAGCTTGCACAGAGAGTCAAGATCCTCCAATTCGGAGCGCGAAGCCAACGGGTGAAGAACAGAACTGCCGTGAGCGATGCGAAGGATTGAAGCGCATCGGGACGCGCGTAGAAGTGCTCCGTGTAACTGCAAAATACCAGTCCAGTGGCCAACGCGGCGGACCAGGTCTCTGATCCATTCTCCTTGCAGATCCGATAGACCACCCAGCAGGTCAACAAGGTCAACGACAATGCAATTATCCGGCTGAGCAGGAATACTGATCGAGCGTCTTCCCCGGAGATGCCGACGACTTTACCAACTGTTGCGCACGCTATGAAATACGCCGGCGTGTATTGGATCACATCAAAGGGAACCTGTTCCGGGTCTTGGTAAAGGGGTATGTCCAGGAGTAGTTTCTGGATGGCATGCACGGAGTTGTGCTCTACCCCGCCCAGTTCGGTGCGGTACTGCGGAACCATGTATAACCGCAAGGCCAAATGCACCAACGCGATCAGGAGCACAGCGAGCGTTACCCCCGATCGTGCGGGTAAGCCAATGACCTTGGTGGTCCCAAGCGCGGGCAGCATGGCGGTGAAGGTAGGCGTGGTGCATATGTACGCCTGAGAGTCGGAGTTCTGCTTCCCGCACTTTTACCCACTTTCGATGGTGTGCATTCCACACCTGATCGGGTGTCCCGGAACCATACCGCCACAATACCTTTGACCCACCTGTTCGGCCTCCCGGATAGCTATTTCATTACTTCCACATGCCCACGCTGACCACCGAAGACCGTCAACTCCATTTCGAACGCGGTACCCATTCCAATGATTTCCTGATCGGTGCCTACGTACGGTTGGTGCGGCCACGGATCATCGAGGAAAAGATGTTGAGCCTATTGCGTCAAGGTAAGATCAGCAAATGGTTCAGCGGGATCGGTCAGGAAGCGATCAGTGTAGGTGCCGCCATGGCCCTGCATCCGGATGAGTACATCCTGCCCATGCACCGCAACTTGGGTGTTTTCACCACGCGCGATATGCCTTTCCGGAAACTATTCGCCCAATGGCAAGGCAAGGCGACGGGTTACAGCAAAGGACGTGAACGCAGTTTCCATTTCGGGAGCCAAGAGCACAAGATCGTGGGCATGATCAGCCATTTGGGTCCCCAGTTGGGTATCGCGGATGGCATTGCCTTGGCCCATAAACTGAAGAAGGAGAACCGCTGCACGATCGTCTTTACCGGCGATGGTGCCACCAGTGAAGGGGATTTCCATGAAAGCCTTAACGTGGCGGCGGTGTGGGAACTGCCCGTCCTCTTTATCATTGAGAACAACGGCTACGGATTGAGCACGCCTAGTCGCGAACAGTTCCGCATGGAACATTTCACCGACAAGGCCATTGGTTACGGCATGGAGACGGTGCAGATCGCAGGCAACAACATCTTGGAGGTGTACAACAACATTGCGCGCTTGGCCGATAGTGTTCGCGAGAACCCGCGCCCGATCCTAGTGGAATGCATCACCTTCCGCATGCGTGGCCATGAAGAAGCCAGTGGCACCAAGTATGTGCCCAAGGAACTGTTCGAAGTATGGGGCAAGAAGGACCCCGTAGCCAATTACGAAGCCTGGCTGATCATGCAGGGGATCCTTTCCATTGAAGAACGCGATGCTATTCGTCATGGGATCAAGGACGGGATCGAGGAGGACATCAAGCACGCCTTCGAAGAACCCGAACCGGAACCGGTGCAGGAGATCGAAATGGGGGATGTATATGCAGTAGCGCCGAATTCCACCTTTGGCACCGGTAGCGTCGACCCACTGGGTCGACCTACGGAGAACAGTGGCGCACAACCCGAAAAGCGATTCATCGATGCCATCCAAGAAGCCATGTTCCAAAGCATGGAACGCTACCCGCAATTGGTGTTGATGGGGCAGGACATTGCCGAGTATGGCGGTGCGTTCAAGATCACCGAAGGATTCGTGGAACGCTTCGGAAAGGACCGCGTTCGCAATACGCCACTGTGCGAAAGTGCGATCGTGGGCGCAGCATATGGACTTAGTGTGAAGGGCATGAAGGCCATGATGGAAATGCAGTTCGCCGATTTCGTGAGCGAAGGCATGACGCAGATCTGCAATGTGCTTGCTAAGAGCCACTACCGCTGGGGCCAGAACGCCGATGTGGTGATCCGGATGCCTACAGGTGCTGGAGTAGGAGCAGGACCCTTCCACAGCCAGAGCAACGAAATGTGGTTCGTGAAAACTGCGGGATTGAAAGTGGTCTACCCGAGCAACCCGTATGATGCGAAGGGCTTGCTCATGACCGCTTTCGAAGACCCCAATCCAGTGATGTTCTTCGAGCACAAAGCGATGTACCGAAGTGTGACCGGTCCTGTGCCAACGGAGCCGTACAGCATTCCTTTCGGCAAGGCACGTGTGGTGCGCGAAGCAGAAGCGACCCGTCACGACAGCCCTGTTTCCCTAAGCGTGATCACCTACGGCATGGGTGTACATTGGGCCACGGAATTGGCAGCTTCACTGGCGGATCGTTCGGTGGAAGACGGAGGACCGATCGATATGGAGATCATCGACCTGCGCACCTTGGTACCGTTGGATCTGGATACGATCATTGCGAGCGTGAAAAAGACCGGCAAGGCATTGGTGTTACACGAGGACACCTTGACCGGCGGTTTCGGAGGTGAATTAAGTGCGCTGATCAACGAACATTGCTTCGATCATTTGGATGCACCTATCGTTCGTGTGGCGAGTTGGGATACGCCTGTGCCATTTGCCATTCCGTTGGAGAATGGATTTCTGCCCAAGACGCGGTTGTGGGAAGCGGTGGAACGGTTGGCTGGGTTTTGAACAGTTATGTGACCAATCGCCATGATCTTGACCGTTCATGGTCCGAAGTCACCCCTTCGTCGACAGTTTTCCGCCTAAAGCAACGTTCCTCCATCCTCAGCCGTCCACTTATCACCAACTTTTGGACACTGCTTGTTCTGTGTGTAGTGTTCCGATCGTCTACTTTGTCACCACTTAACCAGTCAGCTCCATCATCATGAAACGAATTCTACCCATTGCTGCCCTTGCTCTTGCTCCAATTGCGGCGAGTGCACAGAGCAGTTGTTACACGGCACAGTTGGTCTCGGAAGGGATCTACACCACCGGCGTGGTGAACGGAACGGCCCCAGCGACACCGTGCATCGGCGCAAATGTTGCTACCAACGGCTTGTGGTACCGTTTCACTTCGGCGGTTGATACCACCATTCTCGTATCCACACATGTTGACGGGTACACGGATCGAGACACCCGTGTGCATGTTTACACAGGGATCTGCAACTCCTTGGTATGCTATGCTGGTGATGACGATTCGGGTCCAGGAAATACATCACAAGTTTCGTTCCCGGTTACGGCCGGTGCTTACTACACCATAGCATTCGACAACCAATGGAACAGTGAGGCCTTTACCTTCCAGATCTCTGCCTTGTACGTTCCACCTCCTCCCGAAGGGATCGTGAACTTTATCAGCACGGGTCTTCCAGGTGGGAATGCCATGGGCATTGTGGACATGAACGATGACGGACTGGATGATGCGGTGTATCCGGGTTCCAGTAGCTTCAACATTTCCTACCAATTGCCGGGCGGTGGATTCAATCAGGTCAACTTTCCTACGACCCCGGCCCAGAATACGGCATCTTGGAGTTTCGCGATCGGGGATTGGGACAGCAATGGTTTCAGGGACCTGCTCTACGGTGGTGGTCAAGGAGCAACCTTCATGAACGCCGATGCCACCGGAGCGAACTACTCGCAGGTGACATTCCCACAGTACATCTTCTGCCAGCGCACGAATTTCGTGGATGTGAACAATGATGGTCTTCTCGATGCATTCAGTTGCCACGACGTGGATGCCAACGTGGCGTTCATCAATGATGGCAATGGGAACCTCGTTTTCACACAAGGTGGCTACGGCACTACCTGCGGGAACTATGGCAGCATTTGGACCGATATTGATAACGATGGCTCGATGGATCTTTTCGTTGCGAAGTGCGGGTGCGATCCAACGGACCTGCTCATGCTGAACGATGGATCCGGGGTCTTTAACAACGTAGCCCCTTCCTTGGGTTTGAACGATAGCCACCAAAGTTGGAGCAGTGCTTGGGGCGATTTCGACAACGATGGCGATATGGACGTTTTGATCGGTGCAAGCAGCAGCGGATACCATAAGCTCATGCGGAATGAAGGGGATGGAACATTCACCAACGTCACTCCGAACAGTGGCATGGATACGTTCAATGGCCAAAGCATTGAATGGACCGCGCACGATTTCAATAACGACGGCTACGTCGATATCATGGGTGGTGGTGCGATCCATTACAACAATGGCAACATGACCTTCAGCCATGACCCTACGGCACCAGGCAACAGTGCGATCGGTGACCTGAACAACGATGGTTTCCTCGATGTGATCGGCGGTGGTGGTTATATGCGCAACAGTGGCAATAACAACAACTGGATCAAGATCAAACCAGTTGGGGTAACAAGCAACAGGGATGCGATAGGAGCACGGGTGTACGTGACCAGCGCTTTGGGTACGCAGATCCGGGAAGTGCGCAGCGGAGATGGATTCCGTTACATGAGCTACATCGGAGCGTATTTCGGACTTGGACAAGATGCTGAAGTGACCGAGGTGCGGGTCGTTTGGCCGAATGGGAACGAAGACATCATCGAAGGTCCAGCGATCAACGGGTCCATCGAAGTAGTGGAAGGTGTATCAACAGGTGTTGCTGCACTCAACACTTCGGACTTCGGCGTGTATCCCAATCCGGCAGTGGACCAGATCACTGTTACAGGAGCAGCATTGAATGCACAGCTCGAGGTGTTCGATGCCACTGGAAAACTCGTGTTGGCGGATCGTATGCAAGGTGGTCGTCTTTCTGTGGCCAGTCTGATCCCCGGGGTTTACCAAGTTCGGGTGATCGAAGCCGGTGAAGTACGTCAGTTGCGCTTTAACAAGCAGTAGCGGTCAGTGAATGATCTCCTGAAGGGGCTGCCTCAACCGAGGTGGCCCCTTTTCGTTTGTCTGGGCGGAGAATGATCTTCTCCCTACTGGTGCGATGGGCCTTGGAACAGATAGTTGAGCTTAGGTTCGAACGCACGTTCTTTTGGCTCTCTTGCGTGCAGGAATTTCACGGTATTGAAGAACTTGTAGTACATGCTTCGGAAGAATTCGGCGCGC
>Ga0209582_1000474_pt1 | contig 25642 bp, 23 predicted proteins | sample KloWWTmetKNB5Kit_FD_187176 | JGI IMG/M metagenome (GOLD analysis project Ga0209582, IMG submission 187176) | Active sludge microbial communities from Klosterneuburg, Austria, studying microevolution and ecology of nitrifiers - Klosterneuburg... | ecosystem: Engineered > WWTP > Aerobic digester >...
GGTGCAGGCGGCGTCGGCCATGTCGCCATTCAATTAGCAAAACTGGCCGGTGCCAGAGTAATCACAACGGTGAGTAATGCGGAAAAAGCCAATTTTGTAAAACGGCTGGGAGCTGACCAAATCATCCATTACCCAACACAAGACGTGATTGCGGAAGTATTGCAATATACAGACGGCAAAGGCGTGGATATTGCGCTCGATACAGTGGGTGCGGATGTTCTGCAAAGCTGCTTCAGTTGCATCAAGCCTTATGGTGATGTCGTGACGATTTTACAGCCTACCAAAGATACTGACTGGGGCGAAGCACGCAAACGCAATGTGCGCTTCAGCCTTGAATTGATGCTATCGCCGGTATTGATGGAGTTGGACGATGCAAAATGCCACCAGGCTGACATATTGCGACAATGCGCGGCACTCTTTGAGCAGGGTTGTTTGACTGTAGAAATCGCGCAAACTTTTGATCTATCCAATGCCGCCGCCGCACAGCGCTATCTTGAACAAAATCATCCTGCTGGCAAGCTAGTGATGACGCTATAGATTTTTTACATCAACTCATCAACCTGCACTGGATTGCTTCAGCAGATAAGATTCGATCGGGATAGCGCAGTGCGCTGCGGCATGATTACTTTTTACATACACGGCAAGTTCATCCGCAGGTAATGGGCGGCTGAAAAAATAACCTTGGATCAGTTCGCAATCGCATTTTATCAGAAAATCCAATTGCGATTGTACTTCGACTCCTTCAGCTACAATTCTCTTATTCAAGGTATGCGCCATGGCAGCAATGGTCGCAGCAATAGTACCGCCCTCGCCATTGCTCTGGATTTTGCGCACGAAGGATATATCGATCTTTATCGTGTCAAACGGTAATTGCTCCAGATACGACATGGAAGAATAACCAGTACCAAAATCATCGATGGATAATTGAATGCCCAGATTCTTTAGTTTCTCGAGCATGACCATCACCACATCCATATCATCCATCAACACACTCTCAGTAATTTCGAGCTCTAAACAATGGGGAAGTAAATTATTAATTTTCAGTACGTTTTCCACCATCTGAAAAAAATCAGGCTGACGAAATTGTTTGACGGAAACATTGACCGCAACATACTCCAGATCAATGCCCTGATCAGCCCATTGACGGTATTGCGCGCATGCCTCATGCAGGACAATGCGCCCAATGTCGATAATCAATCCAGTATCTTCCGCAATGGGTATAAAAGTACCCGGTGAAATAAAGCCCAGCTCAGGATGATTCCAGCGCACCAGGGTTTCAACACCACGCACCATACCGGATTTGGGATCGACTTGTGGCTGGTAATGCAGAACGAATTGTTGTTCGGTAATAGCTTCGCGCAATCCCCGTTCGAGGCTTGCTCGCTTGCTGATTTCAGCATTCATGCTTTCTTCAAAGAAAATACACTGATTGCCACCTTTTTCCTTGGCGCGATACATGGCAATATCCGAATTTCTCATTAGATCAGAAATATTAGTGCCATCGTGCGGGTAAATAGCGATGCCGATACTGGCCGCGATGATATTTTTATCGCTATGGATAATAAAAGGCTTGGCTAATGCGCCAATGATTTTTTCAGCAACCAATTTGGCATCATTTTCAGATTCCAACTCACTAATGATCACTGCGAACTCATCTCCCCCCAATCTCGCCACAGTATCTCCCGCATAAACACAGGCCTGTAAGCGCTGCCCTGCTTCGCGTAATAATTCATCGCCCATGGAATGGCCGTAACTGTCATTGACGAGTTTAAATCGATCCAGGTCGATATACAGCACGGCTAATTTACGCTCATTGCGCTGATTCTGGGCAATTTCCTTATGCAGCTGTTCCATAAAAAGAAAGCGATTGGGCAATTCTGTCAACGCATCGATGCGTGCTTGTCGCAATAGTAATTCTTCGCGATTTTTGGTAAATAGCGCGACGGCTATCCTGTCAGCGTAATCCTGAATGCGTTGCGTGTTTTCTGAACTCCAAGTAATTGAATACCCGAAACCCAGAGAAATATACCCTACCATTTGATCTTTCCAGTTGAGCGGCAGCAGGAATAGACGTGCTAAGTGCGGTGGTGATAATTCAGTCTGCTCAACTTGAACCCATTGAAGCGTCAGTGGATCGTCTATCCAAATTCCTGTGGGGGTTTTTCCTAATAATGCCTGAATGCGCTGAGAAACCTCATAATCCTGAACCAGAAGCCGCTGCCCCGTGATGTCCAGTATATGGATTGATGCCTTTTCTGGTACATCATGATCAAATACGACAATACTGATAAACTCGGCTTCAATCATTTTATGCAGATGAATTAATGCATTTTGGGTGATTTTATTGATATCCAACCCGGATAATATTTCCTGATCGATACGTGAGAGCGCGATCAGTGTTTCAAACTGATTGCCCAATTTGGCCGTCATTTCATTGAAGGAAATAGCCAGTTCGCCAAACTCGTCGGCGCTGATGACATCAACTTGAGTGCTGAAATCATGTTTACCCAGTCGACGTGTGCCATCGATCAGTTTCTCCAAAGGCACCAGAACACGCCGGATCTGTATCATGCTGAATAACATGATCAGAAGTACCGACAAAATCGCGCTACCCCAAAAAATGGTATTGAAATTGGACAGATTACCCAATGCTTCAGTTTCGGGCTGCATGGCAACTACCAGCCAACGGGGAGTGAGGAATTGGGGTTGCAAAAAGATTTCGTGATAATTGGCAATATAAGCGATGTCATTGCTTTGCCAACTCAATTCACCCTTGATTTGCCGCGTATGTTGCTGCAAGGATTGCTGCATCGCATCGTCTTGTGGTTGATGCGAGCAAAATAGCGTCACATGATTTTCGTTTAAAATGCAGTGTTCTAAATCAAGAGAAAACGTGCTGGGATCTCCCCACAGATATTCCGGCATGATTTCAGCGATTAGCAGGCCTTTTTCCGGCACATTGGCATCCAGTGCGCGCACGATCAGAATCTTGGTTTCTGTTTCCTGAACTTGAGTCTTTAGCAAACTGCGTTTTAATGACAGATGTCTGAGTTCAGCAGAACTGAGGTCACCAATCTCCAAGACTTGGCCATAAACGGGAACTGACTCCTGGTTGAATAGAAAAAGCGTCAGATGGCGTATTCTCTGGCCTATTTGACTATCCAGTTGCTGAAGATCATTCTTACTGGCCAACCGTGATACCGTATCATTGAGCAGTTGATCCACTAATAACAAACGATCATAGATCGCTTTGTTATAGTTATCGCTGGCCGCATCCAATTGATGGCGCGCCTTTTTAAGCAGCATTTCATTGGATTCCGAATAGGAAAGCAGCGCCAGGAAGAAAACCGGGATGCAGGTTGATAGCACAAAAAACATCAACATCCTGCGGGCGACTTTGCTACGAAGAACTTTTTTTTCTAGCTTCATATTCAATCAATATTTCGATGCCAAGCCAACAAAACGACCGTTGTTGGCCCGCACAATATCATCGCGACTTGCTTTCGAGGTTAAGGGAGGTTGACTACCGCCATCTTTACCCATGCTATACAAATCATAATCTGAATTGATCGGCACCAAGCTATGATCCTTGCGCGCTTTTCCTTTGGCACCAGGTATATTGCCATCCGTAAGATTCAAATATTGATAAGGATTTCCCCACGGATCGCGCATATTGTCCATGCCAATATCTGCGAGCGATACCGGATACAGATTCGCACTGCCAACCGGGTTGTAACTTTCAATGCGCATGGCGATCTGATTGATATCTATTATCGCCTGCTCAGTTCTAATACGTTCCATATAACTACTATAAGCAGGCACAGCAATGGTTGCAGAAACCCCAACAATAGCGACGGCCACCATCAGTTCGATTAAAGAGAAGGCATGTTGCTGCTGTATGTTAATTGGTTTAATCATCATGATAATTAAAGAATTTTCTGACAGTGCTTTTATTGCACGACTATGATTAATGTTTGAATTAATATCATTAATAAACGGTCGATCCATAAAAATCTATAATGATTTTATGTACTATTGACACTTGCCAACGTAAATTATTGATTGATTGGAATTACTTTTTCCTACAAACTAAGCTCACAAATTGACTGAGAAAACTGTGTGCGTGAAAAATATCAATCGCGTGTAAAAAGGATTGCTGTAATCAATACGCTTGATGCTGAGAAAAAATTACAGTGCAGGATAAACCAGGCAGAAAGTGACAATTACACGACGCAATCAGCGAGCAATGTAACTATTCTTGAAAATATTACTTATTGTCTTTAAACAGACTTTTTGTGAATTGAATCATTTGAAGGCCAGATCCAAGATGATCAAAGGCACAAGCAATAAACGACTATTGCTTGTGCCTTAGTTTTGTTCTTTGTTTACTAACTACTAATCAAGCTCAGCGCACGCCCAATGCGGATTGCAAAAGATCAGCAGTTGCTTGACCGCCGGTTTGTTTAACGTAATTCGTGACGACCGGAATGAATTGACTCACCATGTTAGGCGAGAGATTCAATTGCTGAAATGAACCGGCCAGTGCGGCCACACTACCCAGCGAACTACCCGAATTTCCCATCAGGGAAGTCAGACCGCCAGCTGCCGGCATAGCAGGAGCAGCACCTAACATCGTACTCATTCCGGGAACGGATTGCGACAGTGAGCTAAAAGCTTGCGGATTCATATTTCCCTGTGCCATCTGGAAAATAGCGCCAGCACCACCCATTGCCTGTTGAGGAGACACACCCAGCTGGCGCACCAAAATATCGACCAAGCCAATTTGCTGAGTAGCCGCAGGATTTGCAATGGCGGCACCCGCATTCAGAATTTGCTGACCACTTTGCGCAGCTCCGCCGACCGCTGCCAAGCTGCGATCGGCTGTAGCTAACGGATTGTTACCTGCATTATTGGCCGCACAGCCTGCCAACGATAGCGTAACCAACAAAATGCCTGATTGAATATAATTGATTTTTCTCATAGCGATTCCTTTTAAGAATTGAAAAACTAAACAACTTGTTCATCAAAAAAATGGTGACTCAAGCGAAAGAACGTATCAGCAAGCAATTAGTATTACATAGAACCTGATAAGCAAAAAATAAAAAAGAAAAGTTCATCAATTGGGTAGACAGAACTATCGCTAAAATAAAACTAAATAGCAAAAATAGACTATTCTTTACAACCTATTAGGTCTGCATCACGGAATTGATGATCCTGCCCTTTAATTGACGTACTCAGGACACGCAGAAATACCATGCGTCAATTTGTCACATTCCCATCATTGTCAGTTTCATTTAAATTTAACCATAAATAACTGATTTTCATTGCGCAAAAATGTATTTTTTACATGAAATAAATTCCAGAAAAACCAAAGTTTTCATAGCGTTTCTGGCAAAAAATATATTATCAATCAAGCTTATCAATTATCCATCATCCTGTTTTTGCGAAGTTAATAAGATGAGTTTCCTTTGCCAGTTAGTAATCTTTTAATCATTAGGAGATCAGGAATTATGCTGACAATACATACTAGACTAATCGATGCATTGATCACTCAAGCACTGAACGATCACCCTGTTGAAACCTGTGGAATCATTGCCGGCCCGGTGGGCTCCAATCTTCCTCTGCGCCTTATCCCGATGCAAAATGTGGCGCAATCGGAAACATTCTTCATGTTTGATCCGCAACAACAAATGCAAGTTTGGAAAGAAATGGATGCACGCAGGGAGGAGCCAATCGTCATTTATCACTCGCATACGAGTAGTCAAGCCTACCCGAGTCGCACTGATGTTGAATTTGCCACTGAACCGCAATCGCATTACGTGATTATTCCAACCACACATGTTTATCCTGAGGAGATTCGTAGCTTTCGCATTGTCGATCAGATGGTGATTGAAGAAAGAGTGCGCATAGTCCATCAATATCAACCTGAGTTGGAATTACAAATGGTCGCTTAGTACTGACTGCCTTAGACTCCCAGAAAATCAACAGGATAACGAGCAACTAACTATTTTACCTGCTATGACTGAAGATTAAGCTCATTCAATTTTTGATTCGCACATAACAACGATAACTATGAATCAACCATTCAATGATTTTGTCATGGCAGGCCCTAAAACATTGAAGTCAGATAGGAAAATAAACAAGAAGCAATTAACAGCCGGACTAGAAATTCATATATTGCAATAGCAATTCCCCTGTTCAGTTGCGCACTTTTAAAGGATTCACTCATGCACTCATTCAATAGGAAGCTTAACCCTCCAGAAATAGCCAGATCGCTTGCAATCCAAGTGAATACATTCGTCGATCAACTGATTATCCCGAACGAACCGCTACTAGCCCAGGAAGGCGATTTATCACTGCGCTTACAATTCGATTTAGCGAATAAGGCGCGTTTAGTCGGATTATATGGTTTGTATTATCCACTCTCTCAGGGCGGAAAAATAACCTCACTCGAAGATTATTTGGTCGTTGCTGAACAAGCAGGACGCACAGAATTTGCTCAAACCATCTTTGGCAACCACATGGCATTGGATGCCCATATGTTAGTAAAGTATGGTAATGATCCCGTCTGCCAGCAATTTCTCCAACCGATGATCAATGGAAATGCCATTCCAGGTTATAGCATAACGGAACCCGGTCAGAACAGATCGATTCCAAGCCTGATCAAAGCTTCGGCACGCCTGTCCAATGGTAAATGGCATATCAATGGCAGGAAATGGTTTGTTTCCAACACAGACCGAGCAACTTTTATGACAATTCTAGTGCGCACAGCTGGAGAAGACGTACCCATTGACAAAGCGCTATCGATGATTATTGTTCCGACCAACACCCCAGGATTTAAGATTGAGCGCCAACTAACGGTAATGGGACATTCTTCCAGTCAAGGAGAAATTTCTCTGAATGAAGTGCAAGTGCCTGAACAAAATTTACTCGGAACTTGCGGTAGCGGTATTCAATTAGTCAAAAATCGACTCAATTTGGATCGCTTACTAAGCGCCATGAATTGGGTTGGACTCGCTCAAAGATGCCTGGATTTAATGGCAGCTCAGACAAATTCATTGAGTGATACGGCGAATCGATTGGCTAGTAAACAACGAATACATCGCCATATCCTTAATGCATATCAGGAAATTCTCAGTGCACGTGAATTAATTCGCATCGCGGCGAAGAGCATTGATGCACAAAATCCGAATACGATCGCTATCAATGTTGCCAAAATGGCGGCTTCCAGAGCTTTATGCATCGCTTCCGATTCAGTCATGCAACTCTATGACACTGAAGGTTTCAGCGATGAGTCTCTTTTGTTCAGAATCGATCGAATTGCGCGCACATCCCGTATTCTGGACGATAACGACGAAACCCTGATGAGTTCAATAGAGCGCCGAACCATCAATGTTATCTATAACGAAGCACCTTTCCTTTGAATAATTGACTGCATATATTTAAAAAACTTTCTGTGCTCAGCTCGCTATATCTTAGCTGGAGCACACTGATCAATGTACTGTACATTGCTTGCATGATGACCATCGCGCTGGCATCGGCGCGTCTTCGAAACAAAAAATTTGTTCATCTGAGCAAGATCGGAGGTAAATCCTTTTTTATCGAGACGGAAAATAGATACAAATTTAGGTTTCTGTCATAAATTCTTCACATTAAGCCGTTAAGATTTCTCATGTAAATTCATATAAGGAGAAATCGATGTATTGCTTGATAAAAGAATGGCCAAATAAAATGGCAACCCTGATGACCGAAGATGGTGTGGTACTCTGGACGTTCAGTAATGTAGAAGAAGCCCGTGAAGTCTGGCATGCCTGGTCTTCGCTACATAATAACAAAGCATCTAATCAAACTGATTATCTTGGTCAATCAAGTATGCCTGAATGCAATATCTTCTAGAAATCAATAGAAGATTCTTGCGATATTGGCATAGATCCCGAATATGTCAGCACATTATATATTTAGATAAAAGTAAGATATCAACAGGCGTCTACATCCACTTCTTTTTCTTAAAGAAAACCAACAAACCTACGCCAATTGAAATAAAAATCACCCATAGCGTTGGGTAAGCCCAGCGCCATTTAAGTTCTGGCATATATTCAAAATTCATTCCGTAAATACCAGCAATAAAAGTCAAGGGAATAAAAATGGATGCAAAGATAGTCAGAATCTTCATCGTTTCGTTCATTTTGTTGCTAATGCTGGAAAGATAGATATCATGCATAGCAGAAATCCTCTCTCGATATGACTCCAGTGCATCCGTAACACGTAGCACGTGATCATAAACATCTCCATAATAGCGCAGTGTTTTTTCCTTTAATAAGGGTGTGTCTGCGCGCTGGATGGTTGCCAACAACTCGCGTAAAGGGGAAATATTGCGTTTCATGGAAATCAAACCACGTCGTATTTGCTGAACGGTTTGTAGCATTTCTTTGTTTGAGTTGAATAAGATATTGTCTTCCAATGGATCAATAATCTCATCCAAACCGTCCTCTACAATGAAATATTCATCGACAATCGTATCGAGAATGACATAGGCCAGGTAATCGCTACCCAACTGTCTCAATCGGCCATTGTGATTCTGCAAGTGGTTGTAGATAGGATCAAATGTATCATCAGTCTTTTCCTTAAAAGTAATGACATGATTGGCTAATAACAGGATACTAATTTGCTCATATTGCAGACTAAAATCTTTTTTCTCATTAATGCTGATGCCTTTGATGACCAGATAAAGAAAATCCTCGTATTCCTCCAATTTGGGACGCTGATGGGTGCTTAAGATATCTTCCAGTACCAGCGGGTGGATATTTAACTCCTGACCGATTCCTTCCACGATATGTATATCGCTTAACCCATCCACGTTAACCCAGGTAATCAGCTCATTATTTTGCAATTGTTTCAATTCTGAGATCGAAGTAATTTCATGCTTAATCAGAGTATCTACATTGTATTGGGTAACTGAAATTTTACATTCCGATGCGTGCTTTTCTCCAATGTGTATTAAGGTGCCAGGAGGAAGTCCTGACTTATCCGCAGCGCTGCTTAGGCTGGTTTTGCTTGTCTGTGAATGCAGTTGCTGCGATGTGGGAATCGAAAAGCCCATAGTCAATTTACTCATGATTTATAAGGTGTTTATTCTAATGGTTTATTTTGTTGCCAGGATGATTGTCAAGTGAAAAGAGTATCAGTGTTGAGTATTTAAATAGTTGTACTCAGGAATGTGATCATTTGCTACTCATGTGCAGTCTTTCGATTCTTCATCGTAAGTTTCCTTACATTCTAGCTTTGGTTCTTCAGGTTGACACAGCCCTCTGACAGCCTTTGTCCGCAAACAATTGGTTATTTAAAAAATTTAAAAAGTTTTAAAGATTACAAGATGAGATCCGAAAATGTTATTTAGTAAAATAATTTTTCACTACCGCCGAAATGAATTCACTGCAAATGATAAGTCAATAAATTTGAATTTATAAATTTAGATAACAACTAGATGACTATGAAATCTATAACAACCTTAGATAGACATAACAAAATGATTAAATTATTGATTAATTGCCTATGCATAAACAGAAACAAGTCAATACTAAAATGTAGTAAAACTGTTTAAAGGTAAAATTAAATGGCCAGCAAAACAGAACGCATTCTTGCGAGAATATCGCATAAAAAAGCAGGTGATACGAAAGTTTTGGTTGTTGTAGACAAATATGTTTCTGGAAAAACGCTGAAGAAAATATTGGAGGAGTGGGAATACAATATCATTGGAGTATGTACTTCCAGTCAAGAAGCTTTAATCAGAGTAAGAAAAGACAAGCCAGATTTGGTTTTAACCGATATGGAACTGAATGATTGTGATGGGATCTATTTGGCGCAACCATTAAATACACAAACTGATAATTCTAATTTGTGTATTTATTTCACAGCCTATGCCACTGAATTAATCGTGCAACGTACAATGAATATTGCCACTACTTTAGGTTGTAGTATCAATAAATCTAATACTCATAAACTTCACAGTAATTTTGAATCTAGCCTCTGCCATCACTACGGTATCAATCAAATTGAAAGCTTCATAAATCCGCTACCTCAAAAACCCATACAGGTTTTAATAGTTGATGATCAGCAAATTGTACTCTGGGGGCTCGAAAAGCTGATAAATAGCGAAAAACCACGGATGAAAGTTGTAGGTACTGCAACAAATATTTCTGACGCCAAACGCATTGCTCAAGAGCAACTGCCTGATATCATGATACTCAACATCTATCTAAATGATATCGATTGTGTAAATCTGATCCCAGAATTTGCCAATAACGCAAATATGCGCATTATTATATTTACTGAGAAAAACGATAAGGAAATCATTGACCAAGCGATACTCAATGGTGCAAGGGGTGTAATACACAAAACAGAATCAATGCAGACAATATTGAGAGCCATTGTGAAAATTCATGACGGAGAGCTTTGGCTTGATCGGATAACGACTGGTCGAATTTTCCTGCAAAATTCACGCACCCAAGGAAAGAGACCCCGTGATATCGATGCAGACAAAATCACAACACTTACTCGAAAAGAATGCTTGATTCTTAAGGCATTCTCAGATGGAACTGGCGGAGAGCAAAACAAACAAATCGCGGCTAAATTGTGCATGAGTGAACATACATTACGTAATCACTTAACTTCTATTTTTAGCAAACTGGGAATAAAAAACCGATTCGGTCTTTTTGCTTACGCTAAACAGCATTTTCATAACTCGGATATATAATCCATATATCGTAGTCAATCGATCCAGAGAATTTATAGAATTTAATTTCAAGCAATTAACAATCTTAAAGCTTCTTGGTATTTTTGCATAGTTTGCGTCAAAATCTCTTCCGGCAATTCAGGGGCTGGTGCTTGTTTGTTCCAATTTTGCTTTTCCAGCCAATCGCGCACGAATTGTTTATCGAAACTAGGCGGATTTTTCCCGACCTGATATTGATCAGCAGGCCAGAATCTTGATGAATCCGGCGTCAGCACTTCATCAATCAGATACAACCTTTCTGTATTATCAAGTCCAAATTCAAATTTGGTATCAGCGATGATGATGCCGCGTTGCTCTGCGTATTTGGCTGCTTCAACATACAGCTGAATAGCTTTCTCACTCACTTTTGCAGTCAATGCCTTGCCTAACTGGTTTTCTACTTCAGATAATGGAATGTTCTCATCATGGGCGCCTGTCACAGCTTTGGTAGAGGGAGTAAAAATTGCACCGTTTGGCAACTTCTCGGCCAATTTTAATCCAGCCGGCAGTTTGATTCCGCAAATAGCGCCAGTTTGCTGATAATCCTTCCAGCCTGATCCGACCACATAGCCGCGCACAATCGCTTCGATCGGCAAAGGTCGTAAGCGCCGGATGACAAATGCACGATCACGCACTTGTTCGCGCTCGTTTTCAGCAACGACGGATTCCGGTGGAATGCCAGTCAAGTGATTGGGAATGATATGCGCCAGTTTTTTAAACCAAAAATCAGATAGAGCTGTGAGCAGCTTTCCCTTTCCCGGTACGGCCGTCGGTAAAATGACGTCAAATGCGGATAAGCGATCGGTTTGAATGATCAATAACTTATCGGTGTCAACGGTATAGATATCCCTAACCTTGCCACGATGTAAAAGAGGCAGGCTCTTGATATGGCTTTCAAACAAGGCAGATGAATGCGTCATGGATTCCTGATTAAATTTTGTTCAAGTTGTTTTTTAATAGCGATAGCTTCTCGTAATGCCGTTTCAGTATCCGTACTGAGTACGGTGTAGTGCCCCATTTTGCGACCTGGGCGTGCCTCAGTTTTGCCGTATAAATGTAATTTGGTCGACGGGTGTTGCAGAATCAGATTCCAATCGGGTTTGCCGTTTTGCCACAAATCCCCCAGCAAATTGATCATCACAGCTGCGCTGTGTTGAGTCGTTTCTCCCAGTGTCATTCCGCACAAAGCACGCACTTGCTGCTCAAATTGCGATGTGACGCATGCATTAATCGTATAATGCCCGCTATTGTGTGGACGTGGTGCTATTTCATTGATTAATAACTTATCATTATTCAGCACAAAAAACTCTACACACAACACGCCCTGATAATTCAGCTTTTCAGCAACCTGACTGGCCATGCTTTGCGCTTGCTCGGCCAAAGCCGCTGAGACTCTGGCCGGCACGATACTGACGTCCAGAATTCCATTGACATGTTGATTCTCGGAAACAGGGAAAGTTTTTAATTCCCCTACTCTGCTGCGAGCCACCACCACGGATATTTCACTCACGAGGGGCATGAATTTTTCCAACACGCAAACCGAATGATTCAGTTCCGTATAAGCGGCAATTAATTCTGTCTTATTCGCCACCGACTTTTGACCTTTACCATCATAACCAAACTGACTGACTTTCAGAATGCCCGGTAGTAAATCAACAATGTCTTGAGCGGTAAGATCAGCGTGTCTCTCGATGATAGCGTAAGGCGCGACGGCAAAACCATTGGTGCCAAGAAACTGTTTTTCTGAAACCCTGTTTTGCGCAATTGAAACACTGTCAGCATCAGGACTCACCACACTCGATAGTGCAAGTAGCCTTAGCGATTCTGCCGGTATATTTTCAAATTCCGTCGTAATTGCAGCACACTGCATACTCAGTGCTTTCAGAGCAGAGTGATCCGCATAATCCGCACAAATAAAATGCTCCGCGATGCGCCCAGCAGGACTGTCGACAGAAGGATCCAATACGGTCACTGGATAACCCATTTGCTGAGCAGCCATGACGAACATGCGTCCCAGCTGGCCGCCTCCGATAACACCCAGCATAGCTCCAGGCATGATACGCATTATTTAGGCAACTCCGCGGACATGACAGCATCGGTCTGTTTCCGGCGATACTCGCTCAGTTGTGCACTTAATTCACTATTATTTATCGCCAGTAATTGAACAGCGAATAATCCTGCATTGGCAGCACCGGCTTGTCCAATGGCGAAAGTAGCCACAGGAATGCCTTTGGGCATCTGCACAATGGAGAGCAGGGAATCCAGTCCTTGCAAATGCTTGGAATTAACCGGCACCCCCAAAACAGGCAGCGTCGTTTTTGCAGCAATCATGCCGGGAAGATGAGCCGCTCCACCTGCGCCAGCGATGATGCATTGAATACCCCGTGCTCTTGCTTCTTCAGCAAATTTAAACATCAAGTCAGGCGTGCGGTGGGCAGAAACGACTTTCGCCTCATAAGCTATTTGAAATTCATCGAGAATCGCAATTGCATGCTGCATAACATCCCAATCACTTTTACTACCCATCACTACGCTGACCAATGGTTTAATCATTTGACTTGAATTGGTTAAAAATTTGAAAATATGTAATTAAATATCATGTTGCGTTATTTGGCGCTAAAAATACGACTGTCTATTTTATAAGTCTGTGCAATAATTGTGTCATCTATTTCGTTAATTTCAGTAAAAGCGAGCTATTACGTTATGAATTTTCAACGAGGAAAACAAAATGATGAGCCAGAAATCAATCTGGTTCCGATGATTGATGTACTGTTAGTGATACTGATATTTCTGGTGGTCACCACCACTTATTCAAAGTTTGCCGAGCTTGAAATCAGCTTGCCTCAGGCCAGCACAGAAGAAGTGGACAAAAATATCGAAAAACCCAATAGCATCGATATCACTGTCAGTGCCATGGGTGATTATACAATCAACCGTGAGCCTATTAAATCCTCGAGCATAGAAAGTTTGCGCGATGCCTTGCAAGCTGCCGCCAAAAACGCATCAGATCCATTTATCATTATCAACGCTGATGCCAAAGCGACGCACCAATCGGTCATTACCATCATGGAAGCAGCGCGTTTGGCGGGATACAATAAAATCACTTTCACCACTGAAACGAAAAACACTCAATAGCAATCGTCAATTCAATGCATAATTTGATTCACTAAGTCTTGCGACACCTTATAATCAGAGTATTTCGTCACTCAATACTATAAAAATAATTCTTTTAAGGAGAAAATAATGTCCAATTGCAATCTCGATAACTTTTCCCAAGCCGCTCAATCGGGTTCACAATATGTATTAGCCCCCCTACCCTATGCGGATAATGCATTGGAACCGGTAATATCAGCGCATACCCTTAGCTTCCATTATGGCAAGCACCACAAAACCTACGTGGATAATCTGAATAACCTATTGGCAAACAGTGAGCTTGCGGGTCAATCATTGGAACAAATTATCAAAGCAACCGCAGGACAAGCTGACAAAGCTGCCATTTTCAATAATGCAGCGCAAGTCTGGAATCACATGTTTTATTGGCACAGCCTGAAACCCAATGGCGGCGGCGAACCATCAGCGGCGCTCAAGCAAAAAATTGAGACTTCATTTGGCAGTTTAGACGCTTGCAAAAAAGAATTTGCGCAAGCAGCCATGACACAATTCGGTAGTGGCTGGGCGTGGTTGGTACTCGACGGGGATAAGATCGCCGTTGCTAAAACCGGCAATGCAGAAACACCCATCACAAAAAATGTCCGTCCATTATTGACCATCGACGTATGGGAACATGCTTACTATCTGGATTTCCAAAATCGTCGTGCAGACTATGTGAACACCATACTGGACAAGCTGATCAATTGGGATTTCGCCGAAGCCAATCTGGGATAATTTCCTGATTTATGAATGATATTACTATCGCCCTTTCAAAAGGGCGAATTTTTGAGGATACCGCGCCGCTGTTAAAAGCGGCAGGCATCACTGCGCTAGATGATCCGGAATCGTCGCGCAAACTTATTCTTTCCACCAATCGCGCCAATGTGCGTTTGATCATCGTGCGCGCATCAGACGTACCGACCTATGTTCAGTATGGCGCGGCCGATCTCGGCATTGCCGGAAAAGATGTGCTGCAAGAACATGGCGGCGCCGGACTGTATCAGCCGCTAGACCTGAATATTGCCTGTTGTCGCATGATGGTGGCGGTACCTGAAGGTTTTGATTATGATTCCGCCGTGCGCCAAGGTGCGCGTTTGCGTATTGCAACCAAGTATGTGCAAACCGCTCGTGAGCATTTTGCTGACAAAGGTGTCCATGTCGATCTCATTAAACTGTATGGATCGATGGAACTGGCTCCATTGGTCGGCCTGGCGGATGCAATCGTGGATCTGGTCTCCAGCGGCAATACACTCAGAGCCAATCACCTTAAAGCCGTGGAAGAGATCATGCCTATCTCAGCGAGGCTTGTTATTAATCAGGCTGCACTGAAATTAAAAAGAGATACCATTCAGCCCGTGCTGGATGCTTTTTCTGCAGCGATAAAAAAATAAATCAACCCGTTGCCCTTCCATCAGGAATTGACTGCCTATCATGATCAAAATAAAACGATTCAATTCAACCGATGCTGATTTTAATTCGAATATTGAGAAACTGTTGGCGTTTGAAAGCGCACAGGATGATGCCGTCGACGCAACGGTAGCCAAAATTCTGGCCGATATTAAAATCCGCAAAAATATTGCTTTAATCGAGTATACCAATCAGTTTGACAGACTCTCGGCGACTTCTGGACAAGAACTTGAGCTCACACAGGATCATTTGCAACAATCCTTAACGAGCTTGCCGGCTATTCAGCGCAATGCGCTTGAGCAGGCAGCAGAACGCGTTCGAAGCTACCACGAGAAACAACAACTGCACTCATGGCAATATACGGACTCTGACGGCACACTGCTCGGTCAGAAAATAACGCCACTGGATCGTGTCGGCCTCTACGTGCCAGGCGGCAAAGCATCCTATCCTTCATCTGTTTTGATGAATGCCATTCCTGCTAAAGTAGCCGGTGTGCAAGAATTGATCATGGTTGTCCCCACCCCGGATGGTGAAAGAAACGACATGGTTCTGGCAGCAGCTGCAATCAGCAAAGTGGACCGGGTGTTTACCATTGGTGGTGCCCAAGCTATCGGCGCATTGGCTTATGGCACAGAAACAATCCCTCAGGTTGATAAGATCGTAGGCCCTGGAAATGCCTATGTCGCTGCCGCCAAGCGGCGGGTTTTCGGCATTGTCGGTATTGACATGGTTGCCGGTCCTTCGGAAATCCTCGTCATCTGCGACGGTAAAACAGATCCCGATTGGATTGCTATGGATCTTTTTTCTCAAGCGGAGCACGATGAATTAGCGCAAGCCATTTTGTTATCACCTGATGCAAATTTCCTCGATCAAGTTGCACACAGCATCAATCGTTTATTATCCGATATGCCACGTAAAGCGGTTATCCAAGCTTCACTGGAACATCGTGGCGCGTTGATCCAGGTACAAAATCTGGATGAAGCTTGCACGCTTGCAAATAAGATCGCTCCTGAACACTTGGAATTATCGGTCGATCAACCTGACATTTTGGCGAATAAAATCCGCCATGCCGGTGCTATTTTTCTCGGCCGTAATGCTTGCGAAGCCTTAGGTGACTACTGTGCCGGCCCTAACCATGTTTTGCCTACTTCTCGCACAGCGCGATTTTCATCTCCTTTAGGCGTATATGACTTTCAGAAACGCAGCAGCCTCATTCAGGTTTCTCAACAAGGCGCCGCGAAATTGGGAGCCATCGCTTCGGTTCTTGCTCATGGAGAAGGACTACAAGCCCACGCACTATCAGCAGAATATCGCTTCAAAAATAAATAAGCTTGAGATTATCTGTGCCGTGATAATTTTCGGTAATTGCGGGATTAAACGATGACGGTTATTACTTCACACAGTCATCCACTTATCAAACAACTGATCAAATTAGAAGGATCACCGCAATATCGAAAAAGAACAGGACTAACATTGCTGGACGGCATCCATTTGATCCAAATCTACTGCTCAATGCTAGGCATGCCCAAGAATTTGATCGTCAGTCAGGCGTATTTAGAAGACGCCGAAAATAAGCGCTTCCTCAATATTCTATTTGGCAATCATGCACCACCCAAAATAACCGTCATCAGCAATGCCTTATTGCGTGAAATTTCTCCGGTAAAAACACCCACCGGAATTCTTGCGCTTATTGCCATTCCTGAATTGAAGAAAGGACCGGATAGTGGAAAAGAAATCTTCAATGTATTGCTTGAAGCCATCCAAGATCCCGGAAACCTTGGCTCTATCTTACGTTCGGCAGCTGCAGCCAATGTCAGAGATGTTTATCTTTCGAAGCAATGTACAGACGCTTGGTCACCCAAAACACTGCGAGCTGCGATGGGAGCGCATTTTCTTTTGCGTATCCATGAAAATTGCGACTTGCTGAAAATTGCACGGCAATTCAATGGCACTGTCATCGCCACCTCCATACAGGCTTCCAAGAATCTGTTCGAGATTTCATTAGCAGGTCCGACTGCTTTTGTGTTCGGTAACGAAGGCGCTGGCTTATCCAAAGAAATGATTCACGAGGCGGATGAAAATATTTCTATTCCCATGCCCGGAAAAACTGAATCATTGAATGCCGCAGCCGCGGCTGCCATTTGCTTTTTTGAAAAAGTGCGTCAAGACAGAGAAGCGAGAGCTCACTCGAATAATGGAACTAAATAATGCAGCGGTGTATCATACCGCCACTTGTTAAACCGACCCTTTGGAGCGTTAATGAAAATCTCACCCCTATCTCTCATAGCATTAGTTGGATGCCTATTATTGAGTTCTGCCAATGTCATGGCACTGCACCATGAAGAACAAAATGCACAAGCAACGACAGCCAGTGGTCAATTATCTAATAATGAAGGCAAGGTTGTCTCAGTCATCGACACTACCGGCTATACCTATATGGAATTGGAAAATGGCGGCAATACTTTCTGGATTGCCGCACCGACGACTAAGGTAAGCAAAGGCGATCATATCCGTTTCGTTGAAAACATGACCATGACGAATTTCACCAGTAAGACATTGAACCGCACGTTTGGCACACTGATTTTTGTCACTTCCACGGAAATCAAGAAATAACGTTACGTGATATCGGTAAAGCCGATAAGCAGCTTATTCTTCAGACTTTTTAACTCATCACGCAGTAGTGCTGCTTGTTCAAATTCAAGATTCTTGGCAGCACTCAACATTTTCTTCTCAACGCGTTGAATTTCCTTAGTTAATTGAGATTCGCTCATAGCATCATAACGCGCTTGTGATTGTGCGGCTTTGAGGTTCTGCTGGGCGGATTCGTGGTTATAAACACCATCGATCAAGTCTTTGATTCGCTTGTGCACAGACCGCGGCGTAATCTGATGCTCCAAATTGTGTTGTGTCTGCTTGTCGCGCCGGCGTTTGGTTTCGTCGATCGCAAAGCGCATGGATTTAGTGATTCTGTCTGCATACAGAATAGCAGTGCCATTAATGTGGCGTGCAGCACGGCCAATGGTTTGAATCAACGATCTCTCAGAACGCAAGAAACCTTCTTTATCGGCATCCAGTATGGCCACCAGCGAAACTTCCGGAATATCCAGTCCCTCACGTAATAAGTTAATTCCCACTAAAACATCGAATTGCCCCAGACGCAGATCACGAATAATTTCAACGCGCTCAACGGTATCGATGTCAGAATGAAGATAGCGCACTTTGATTTGATGCTCGGAAAAATAATCAGTGAGATCTTCCGCCATGCGCTTTGTCAGCGTAGTCACCAGCACTCTTTCTTGTTTGGCTGTGCGCAATCTTACTTCAGACATCAAATCATCAACTTGTGTCATGACTGGACGCACCTCAATAACAGGATCAATCAAACCGGTTGGACGAACCACTTGCTCGACCACCTGACCGCTATTTTGCTTTTCATAGTCGGCGGGTGTTGCCGACACAAACACAGTCTGCGGCATCCTTCTTTCAAATTCCTCAAATCGCAAAGGACGATTATCCAAAGCCGATGGCAATCGGAATCCGTAATTCACCAGATTTTCTTTACGCGCGCGATCACCTTTATACATACCGCCGATCTGAGGCACGGTGACATGGCTCTCATCAATGATCATCAATGCGTTACGAGGCAAATAATCTAACAGGGTTGGCGGTGGTTCCCCCGGTTTCTTGCCAGACAAATGGCGTGAATAATTTTCGATGCCTTTACAGAATCCCAATTCATTCAACATTTCCAGATCAAAGCGTGTGCGTTGCTCTATGCGCTGGGCTTCCACCAATCGCTGTTCTTGATAGAAATACTCCAGACGCTCGCGCAACTCAGTTTTAATGGTTTCAATGGCTCGCAACGTTGTACTTCTAGGCGTAACGTAATGACTGGAAGGATAAATCGTGTAGCGCGAGAGTTTTTGTAATAACCGCCCCGTCAGGGGATCAAATAACGACAAATTATCGACTTCATCATCAAATAATGAAATTCGAACCGCGGCTTCAGCACTTTCCGCCGGAAAAACATCAACGACATCCCCCCTTACTCGAAATACGCCCCGCTTGAATTCCAATTCATTTCGATCATATTGCATTTCAGTCAGGCGTTTGATGATGTCGCGTTGAGTTACTTTCTCGCCGCTGCGCAAATGAAGAATCATGCCATGATAATCAACAGGATCTCCGATACCGTATATGCACGAAACGGAGGCTACGATAATAGCATCATCGCGCTCGAGCAGCGATTTGGTCGCTGACAAACGCATTTGCTCAATATGCTCATTAATGCTGGAATCTTTTTCGATAAACAGATCCCGTGATGGCACATAGGCTTCAGGTTGATAGTAATCATAATAAGAAACAAAGTATTCAATTGCATTTTCAGGAAAAAACTCGCGCATTTCAGCATATAGCTGAGCAGCCAAGGTTTTATTCGGTGCCATTAAAATGGCAGGACGCCCCAAGCGAGCGATCATATTGGCAATCGTATAAGTCTTGCCGGAACCGGTAACTCCTAGCAACGTTTGAAATGCCAAGCCATCGTTAATACCCTCGACTAATTGCTTGATAGCCACAGGCTGATCGCCCGCGGGCTCAAATGATTGATGTAATTTAAAAGGGCTATTGGGGAAGGTTGCGATCACAGGTATAATTCCATCATTGAATTGTTTCTTCAGGTCATTTTAACATGCTGAACTACCTATTTTAGTGCGAGGATTTTTTGTGGAACTTTCTAACCGCGTTCAAACTATCAAACCGTCCCCTACCCTTGCTGTTACCGCCCGGGCGGCCAAGCTAAAAGCCGAAGGCAAAGATATTATCGGATTAGGTGCCGGCGAGCCTGATTTTGATACGCCACAGCATATCAAAGAAGCTGCCATCGCAGCCATTAATAAAGGTCAAACCAAATATACGGCAGTAGGTGGAACACCTGGTTTAAAAAATGCCATTGTGGCGAAGTTTAAGCGTGAAAATAATTTTGACTTTGAAGCCAAACAAATTCTGGTGTCATGTGGCGGTAAGCAAAGCTTCTTTAATTTAACGTTGTCAGTGATCAATGCCGGTGATGAAGTCATTATCCCCGCTCCATATTGGGTTTCTTACCCTGACATTGTATTGATTGCGGAAGGCAAGCCTGTTTTTATCAATACTGGCATCGAACAGAATTTCAAGATATCACCGCAACAGCTCGAAGCTGCGATTACCCCCAAGACCAAGATGTTTGTCATCAATAGCCCCAGTAATCCCTCTGGAGCAGTTTATACCTTCGATGAGCTCAAGGCGCTAGGTGAAGTTTTACGTAAACATCCCGGAATTCTCATCGCAACGGATGACATGTACGAACATATTCTGTTATCGAACCAGAAATTCATCAACATTGCCAATGCATGTCCCGATTTACTTCAACAGACCGTCGTTTTAAATGGTGTATCTAAAGCTTACTCAATGACGGGATGGCGGATTGGTTATTGTGGCGGACCTGCGCATATCATCACCGCCATGGAAAATATTCAATCACAGAGCACGTCGAACCCCAGCTCTATTTCTCAGGCTGCTGCTGAAGCTGCATTAAATGGTGATCAATCGTGCATGATTCCAATGATATCTGCTTTCAAAGAACGCAATACTTTTGTTACTGAAACATTAAATAAAATCAATGGCGTACATTGCTTATCTTCGGAGGGCGCGTTTTATGCATTTGCAGATATCCGTCAATCCATGGATGATCTTTATCAAAGAAAATTGATCAGTGTAAAAAACGATATCGCATTTAGCGAATATCTGTTGGAGAATGCTGGTGTAGCCGTCGTCCCAGGCTCAGCATTCGGATGTGAAGGATATATGCGCTTATCCTTTGCGACTTCGTTAGACAATTTAAAACAGGCGTTAAGCCGAATTAACAATCTGCTCAACAAATAACGATACACATGTCTTTTATCTTACTTGCTCAGTGAAATTCAGCCAGCGCTGCTTTTTTGGTTTTTCCAGCTCGCGAAGGTACATTACATAGACCACACACATGATTAGAGTGAATTTCTAACGAGTGCACAACAAATTTGCCATGACAACTGACACAAGGCGCAATACACAATACACCGCTTTCAACAAAACGAATCAAAGTCCATGCGCGAGTTAAACTAAGCACTTTCTCGAGTTGATTCACTTGAATATGCTCCTTGTACAGTTTATAACTCTTGATCAGGGCATCAATGCTTTCAATCTCAGCATTTGACGTAATATAGTTGTATATATTGATAAATAATGAAGAATGCATATTAGGCTGCCAACTCATGAACCAATCTTCCGAGTAAGGCAACATTCCTTTAGGGGGAGATACCCCTCTGATTTCTTTATATAATTTAACAAGTCTTTCACGACTAAGATCGGTATTCATCTCTAAAACCTGCAACCGAGCACCTAATGTAATTAATTCAGTGGCGAGCTGAATTTGTTTAGCCTCAGTCAAAATGCTTCGATTGCGCATGGTGTATATACCTCTTGTCTGTTTATAAAATCTTAAACTACGGCTTCAGCTGGCTTTCCTGCTAACAAAATGGCCGCATGTGATTTTGTGACAGCTTGATCGCGACTATCATTAGATAACATTTCTGCAATTAAACGATCATCAAACCGGAACCGACAAAGTAACATATTTGAAGCTGCCATTTTAATCATCTGAGCAGAAGTTAATTTATCTAAGATCTCAGCCAAATCTTGATTAATCCCTAATCGATACATAGCAGTTACTTTATCTTCTTGTAATAACTGCTTAGCAAGCAACAAATAGCCTAAATTAATATCTCTTATTTCATCGAGAATTTGATTCGATTCCATGCTAACTCTCCTTCAGGTTAGAAAATTTTTCATTCAAAATTACAAAAAGCGTATGGATAGATTTTCAACCAAGATGCAGGGGAAGTAAATGGAAGTTAACCTTAAACAAGATTAGGTAAATTTCTTATCGGCATGTAGGAATTTTGCCTACAAAAAAGAAAAGTAGCTGCAATGGAATCAGAAGACTCTTATTACATAATATGTTACAGAAAATTTCAGCTATTCCGGTGTTCTAATAAAAGTAAAATTTCTTCAGCAGGAATCGGTTTGCTAAATAGATACCCCTGCGCGCGATTGCACTTCAAGCTATATAAAAAATCAAATTGCTCCTTGGTTTCAATTCCTTCAGCTAAAACTGAATAGTTAAGGCTTCTAGCTAACCCAATAATTGCCAGAATAATCTCAGAGCTATTTGAATCAAAAATAATATCATGCGTCAGTGAACGATCAATTTTCAGAATATCGATGGGAAAATGCTTCAAATAACTCATTGATGAGTAACCGATACCAAAATCATCGATAGCAATCCTAACACCTATTTCCTTGAGTGATTGCAAAATTTTGACACTCATTTCAGCATCTTGCATCAAAACAGATTCAGCAATGTCAAGTTCTAATAGCTCAGGTGGCATACCCGTTTCCGCAAGCACTCCCTCAATATGCCCAATGAGTTTTGCTTGATCAAATTCAATGGCAGAAATATTGATTGTCATCGATAAGGATTTAAAACCTGCTTCATGCCACATTCTTGCTTGCTTGCATGCTTGTTTGAGCACCCATTTACTCAGATCAACAATTAGTCCCGTTTCCTTAGCTAAAGGAATAAATTTCTCTGGCAAGAGCATTCCGAATTTGGGATGATGCCAACGCACTAATGCCTCTACTCCTGTCAGATTGCCAGACTCAAGATCCACAATAGGCTGATAATGCAGCAATAATTCTTTATCTTCAATTGCGTAAAATAAAGATTCCTTTAATTCCAAACGCCTAGCAACAGTTTTACTTATTTCTTTTGTATAGTACATGCAACTGTTTTTCCACAAATATTGAGTATTCAATAATGTATTCTCAGCATTAGTAAAAAGCTTAGCAACATCCTTACCATCCGCAGGATAAACACAAACTCCAATATTTAACGTCACATAAAACTCTAATTTATTGATTAATATTGGGGAGATGGCTAATTTTATAATTTGATTTGCAAAATTCTGCACACTCTCTGAATCAGTTACCTCGGCATTAAAGAAGGCAAACTGACAGTCATTTATCCGAGTGAGTAAACAATTGTGATTAACGAGCGTAGATAATCGGGAAGAAATTTGTTTGATTAATAGATCACCAATACTTGGATCATAGATTCCATTTACATGTGTTATGCGCTCAACATTAACCAAATAAAATCCCGCATTAGCATTTGATTTAGCGATTTCTGCAAGAAGACTCGATGATTCCTCAAAAAACAGATTCCATTTTGGAAGTCCGGTTAACTCATCATAATAAGCTAAACGAAATATTTGATTCTGAGTTCTATTTCTTTCTCGGCGGACTTCAACATTCCTCACTTCTTTTTCTATTACATGTGCTAAACGTAAGATACTGTCCTTCTGCACATAATCATTCACCCCACAGTGTAGCGCCGAGATGATTGTATCGTCATCAGATTCATTAGAATAAATGATGAATGGAATATCTTTATTACTCTCTATTAATAAATTAAACGCATCAATAGAGTTAAATAGGAGACTGTCATGATTAGATAGCATGACATCCCAATCGCGTTCATTTAAGGCTGATTCAATATCAGCCATATTGCAAACATTCTTCAATAATTGAATATTAACCAGCTCAGATCGCAATAAACTTGATTCTTCCTCAGAAAAACCAACAGTCAATATTTTCAAGTTGCTCTTTGACATAAAAATGTGCTTGTATTTTAGTATTGATATTTTTACGACTGATTGAAATCAAACTTTAAATAAATTCAATGCAATATAAGCACTTGGAAGCGGAGCTTCTTGAATGAAGCGGCCTCTAAGATGAATCAATCAAAAAACAACAAAGCAATCTGTGCAAATTACAATTCTTAAACAAAACTGATTTTAATAAAGCAGAGCAAGGTGATTTTCTTACGAGAAAAGCCAACTGACAGTTGACCAAAATGCTTCAAAACGTTAACATGCGCTTCTTATCAATTCCCTGATAGCTCAGTCGGTAGAGCGACGGACTGTTAATCCGCAGGTCCCAGGTTCGAGCCCTGGTCGGGGAGCCAATTAACTCAATGAGTTAGCTGGCTTATAGCTCTGGTTAGCTTCTTTAGCGTGACAGAAACGTGACAGCGGAATAACTTTTCTGTCTTTCCCTGTCTCAATTCTTGACGCTGCAAACGCTAAATTCTCAGTCGCAAACTTGGCATAACGATCTACCATATTGCGTGACTTCCAGCCGCCCAGATCCTTCAATTCATCACAGCTCGTTCCAGCCTGTCGATGCCATGAAGCCCAGGTATGGCGCAAATCATGAAAACGGAAATCTTCCAGTCCTGCTTTCTTAACCGCATTCACCCAAGCCGTATTGGTTAAATCCCAAAGAATCGGCTGACTGCGATAAGTAAAACAAAACTGCTCATGCTTACCCATTTGTTCCTGTAAAACTGCCACTGCATCCGCATTTAACGGGACGCCTCTCGGCGTGCCATTTTTAGTACGATTGAGCCATGCAGTGCGTCGATCTAAATCGACTCGATTCCACTCCAATCCGGTAATCTCACGCGCCCGGCAACCTGTTGCCAGTGCAAACCGTATCAATGCCGCCAGATGCTCAGGTGCAGCCGCAATCAAGCGATCTGCTTCCTCTCTGGTCAACCATCGATCCCGCTCCACTTCGCCAGGCAATAAGCGAATTTTAGGGATGCTATCAATCCACTGCCATTCATCGCGTGCCATTTTCAGCAAATTGCGAATCAAGGCCAGATAACGATTCACCGTTGCCGGTGTATTGCCCTTTTTGAGTTGTCCCTGTACCACTGACCAGATCACGTCACCGTTAATTTGATTCAGCGTTAGACTTCCCAAATAGGGATCAAGCATCCGGCAAATCCGATTTACGTCGCGATAACTTCGTAAACTCGCTTTGATCGTGAGATACCGTACAACGGCCTCTTGCCATGAACGTTGGGGTTTGAATCCGAAATGATGTTCTCGAAATGCTTCTAGCCTGATTTTGGCTAGCAGTGCTTCGGCATCTTGTCGGTTTTCAGTCCCAGCACTTTGGCGTATTCTTTTGCCGTTTGGGAGCTTTGTTGCAATCCACCAGAAGCGGGAATCTTGCCTTCGGTAGACACCTTCTTGGGTTTGGGCCATATTGCCTCCTTCTTAGCCCGCCCGTGCTCGCACTGCTTATATTCCTCTATCCAGATATCTAAATCAACTCTGTCATATAGACAACGTCGACCTAGTTTGACAAAAGGAATATCTAATT
>Ga0209582_1000478_pt1 | contig 25403 bp, 24 predicted proteins | sample KloWWTmetKNB5Kit_FD_187176 | JGI IMG/M metagenome (GOLD analysis project Ga0209582, IMG submission 187176) | Active sludge microbial communities from Klosterneuburg, Austria, studying microevolution and ecology of nitrifiers - Klosterneuburg... | ecosystem: Engineered > WWTP > Aerobic digester >...
CTGCGCCGCGATCACAAGCACGGATTTTGTGGGGGATGTGGGCACAACGTATTACTTCCGCAGCAGCGCAATAGATAACGCGGGCAACGCGGAGGCATATCCCATCAGCCCGGATTACGACGCCAGCACGTGCGTGGACGCCCACGAGCCAAACAATGGCTCGGCGCAGGCCGCGGGCGCAACCATTGGCATCTCTCAGACCAATGCTTTTTGTTTGCCAAGTGATGTGGACTGGGTCAAGTTCACCGCGCAGGGCGGGGCTAAATACAGCATCGCCGGATTTGGCATCACGGCCACGTTTGACTTGATTGCGCCGGATGGGGTGACGGTGCTGGCGACCGGGGTGAACAGCATCCCGGCGCACACCTTTGCCCCGGGCGTGTATTTTGTGCGGGCCAGAAACACATCTGCCCTAATTGGCCGATACGATGTGTTGATTCAAATGACGCAACCGCCGCGCATGGTGTATGCGCCCAACACTCAGCGGGCCTACTCGGCGGGTTGGTAAAGATGGAACCAGGGATGGCTGATGATTCGCGGACGCATTGACCCGCGAAATCATCAGCCATCACATTTGCTCTCACTCGTCAATCTCGGTGGGCAGGCGGTCAAAAAACAGCAAAAGCGTGCGGCCATACTTGCGCTCGTCCACCAGCTCCAAATGCTCCAGTTTTAGCTCGCGGTACTCGCGCGGGTCAATCTGAACGATGACGGTGCCGGTGCCATCCAGAATATCGGGGTTTTTGTCCACCGCTTCCAGCGCGCGCGACCACAAATCTTTGTTCTGGGGTGGGGCGATGTAGATGAAATCAAACGCGGCGATGGCAGGCAATGCCAGATAGCGAAAGGCATCCTGCTTGATCACCCGCGCTTTGGGCAGTTGCCCGGTGGCTTTCAAATTGTCTTTGATCACCTGAATCGCCTCTGGGACGACATCAAGAAAAACCGCGCTCTCTGCGCCGCGGCTGAGCGCCTCAATGCCAATGGCGCCAGTGCCAGCGAACAAATCCAGCCAGCGCGAGTCGCGCACGTCGTCCATCAAAATATTGAACACGGCCTGTTTCACGCGGTCGGTGACTGGGCGAGTGGTCTCGCCAGGAACGGCTTTGAGCGCGCGACCTTTCGCCGCGCCGGTTGTGACTTTCATTGGCTGGAATGATAACGGATTGCAAACGCATTTCAAGTTAGAGGGCTTGCTTCTGGTGCGGTATAGTCTGGATCGAAAAGGGCAAGGGCGAGACACGCGCAGCATTTTTCGTATTTTGAATTCATTATGACTTCCAACCGAAACGTTGAATTATTCGCCATTGGCAATGAGCTTTTAGTGGGGCAGGTGCAAGATACGAACTCGCATTGGATTATTCGCAACATCACCAGCACGGGCGCAAAAGTTGTTCGCGCTGCCATGTTGCGCGATGAGATCAAGACCATTGGCGATGAGATCAAAGCGGCGGTGCGCCGCAAGCCGCGCCTCATCCTCACCACTGGCGGCCTTGGCCCAACCGATGACGACCTGACCGTCCGCGCTATTTCGCAGGCGTTCAACCTGCCGCTCAGCGAGGATCCCATCGCCCTGGAGATGGTGCGCGCCCGCTATGCGTATATCGCCTCCATCCGAGAGAATTACAGCGCGGAGCTAAACGAAGCCCGCCGCAAAATGGCGCTGATGCCTGCGGGGGCCATCCCCCTGAAAAACCCAAATGGCGCAGCGCCCGCGGTTGCGCTGGCGCTTGGCGAAACCGTGTTGGTGCTTTTGCCCGGCGTCCCCTCGGAAATGAAAGAAATTTTTGCTTCTTCCCTGCAGCCCATTCTGGAAAGAACGATTGGCGCGGGCGGCTATGTGGAGCGCAATATGGTGCTGGACAGGGGTGATGAATCGCGCATCGCGGATGTGCTTCAGACGGTTCAGGCGCGGCACAGCGCGGTGTATATCAAATCGCGCGGGCAGATCTTGGCCCAATACGGCCAGCGGCTCACGGTGGTTTTGTCTTGCGGCGGCAACGACCTTAGCGCGGCGCGAGCGCAAGTGCATGAGACAGAGGTTGAGCTATTGGATGGGTTGCATGATCTGGGTTACGCCATCCTTGATGTGCTTGATTCCTGAGCCGTCCCGCTCAACCATCTCATCACACCACGCGCGCCACGCTGCCCCGCGCGGTTTTAAACACCTCAATCCGCGAAGGGAACGCGTCTTTTAGCTCGTCTATGTGCGTGATAATGAACACGCGGGTGAAGTCGTCCTCAATCAGGCGGATGGCCTCAATCAACCGCTCGCGGCCCAGCGCGTCCTGAGTGCCAAAGCCCTCGTCAATAAACAGCGTTTGCAGTTGCGCCCCGGCGCGGTGAGCCAGCAACTTGCTCAACGCAATGCGCACCGCAAAATTAATGCGGAATGCCTCGCCGCCGCTGAACATTTCGTAAGCGCGTTCGCCCAGCTCATCGCTGATGCGCAGTTCCAGCGTTTCGCTCACGTTGCCGGTTTGCGCCACGCGCTGGGTCTCGAACCGCACATTCATCCGCCCGTTGGTCATGCGCCCCAGCAAATCGTTGGCGTTGGCTTCCAGTTGCGGCAAAATCGTCTCCACAATGAGCGCCGGGGCGCCATTTTTGCCAAACGCTTCGCGCAGGTCGCCAAGCAGGCTTTGGCGCTGGCGCAGCGCGGTCACCTCGCCGATAAACCGCGCCCGTGTCCCTTCCAAATTTTTGCACGCCTGCACTTTCTGGTTCGCCTCGCCCACTTTACGCTGCGCCGCAAAATACTCATTCCGGGCGCGAGAAAAATTAGCCTCGGCTTGCGGGGCGCGGGTCAAGTCTTTCTCCAGCGCGGCCAGCTCGGCTTGCCAGCGGGCCATCTCGGTTTGGGCGGTCTCGTTTTGCGCCCGCGCGTCTTTCTCGCGCAGCTCCAGCGATTCCAACGCGCTGCGCTCGGCCTGCACGCCAATTTCTGCGCGATCCAGTTGCGTTTTGCGCTCCACAAACCCGCGCAGGGCGGGCAGCGCCACATCGCGCAACTGGGCGTGGCTTTTGCCGTCATAACCCAGTGCGTTTAGTTCGTCCATCACTGTTTGCAGGGCGGCGCGGGCCGCGTTCGCATAGGCATTTTGGTTGAGGGCGCTCTCGGTCTTGGAAAGCTGTTCGCGCAGCGGCGGCAATTCCTGTGCGGCGCTGGCCGCCTGCGCCAGCCGCGTCTCCTGGGCGGCGTGTTCGCGCTGAATGCCGGGTAGCTTGCGCAGGCTGGCTTCCAACCCGGCCAGTTTGTCTTCCAAATTTTTGCGCTCCGCGATCAGCTCGTCCAGCCGTGTCTGGTTGGCGCGATGCTCATCGCCCATGCGTTTGCCATCCGCGTTCCAATCGGCCAAAATGCGCACGCGGTCTGGCTCGGCCAGCTCGCGCCCGCAGGTGGGGCAAATGGCGCCCACGCGCCCCAGCTTGGCGATGCGCTCTTTCAGGTCGCCCATCTTGCGGCGCAGCTCATCGTTTTGCGATTTTGTCTCCACGTGCTGTTCGCGCAGGCTGCTCAAATACTCGTTCATGGAGGTCTGCGCCTGCTGATCTTCGACCAGCGCGTTTAGCTCGCGGGTGGTGGCCTCAAATTCCTGGCGCAGCTTCGCGTCGTCGGCCAGCCGTTCGGTTTCCTGGGCGCGGCGTTTCAGCCCATCACGCTCGCTTTCGATGGCTCTCCGCGCGTCGGCGATCTCGGCTTCGGCCTTTGTTTTGCGCGTGTTTAGCTCCACCATGCTCGCCAATTTCAGGTTCAGCGCGTCAAGCTCGGCGCGGGCGGCCTCGTGGCGGGCAAACCCGGTTTCAATTTGCTCTCTTTGGCCGATGGCCTCTTGATACGCCGCAAGCGCCTCGCGGTGGCGGCGGCTCTCATCGCTAATTTTGCTCAAGTCTGCGGCCAGCGCGCCAGCCCGCGTTTGCAACCCCGCGATGTTTGTTTGCGCGGCGCGGGCTTGTTCGCGCAGCTTGTTTAGCGCGGCCACTTCCGCCTCGCTCTCGTTCATGCGCGTTTGCGCGGCGGCGGCTCCATCCTGCGCGGCCTGCAATTCCTGCTCGGCTTCTGGCAGCCGCGCCATGTCGGCCTCAATCTCTTTCAGCCGCGTCTGGCGGATCTCCAGTTCGCGGGCGGTTTCATCCAGCTTTTCTTTGGCCTTTTTCTCGTAAACCTGCCACACGTCCAAATTCAAAATTTCGGCCAGCAGCGCTTTGCGCTCGGCGGGCGAGCGCACGGTGAACTCATCGGCGCGGCCTTGTTTGAGATACGCGGTGTTGATGAAGGTCTCGTAGCCCAGGTTGATCTCGCGCTCAATTTTGGCCTGTGTCTCGCGCACGCTTTGCTCGGTCAGGGTGGTGAAGCCGCTGTCATTGTCAACTAAAAACTCCAGCGTGATGGATGCGGTGGCGGCTTTGGCTTTGCTGGCCTTGCCCAGTTTGCACACCCGCGAGATGCGATATGTTTTGCCGTTTTCGCTAAACACAAACAGCACGCGCATCTCGGTCTCGCCCTGAGAGATCAGCTCATCGTTGCGCCGCCCGCGCGCCTCGCCCCAAATGGCCCAGGTGATGGCGTCCAGCAGGGTGCTTTTGCCCGCGCCGTTCTCGCCGGTCAGCACCACCGTGTGCAGCCCCGCAAAATCCAGCGCGTCTGGCTCGCGGTAGGCCATAAAGTTCTTTAGTTCAAGTTTGAGAGGGATCATGAATGTGCTAGATGTTATCGGAGTTTAAAATCTCACGGGGTGGCGCATGCGGTTTGGGTTGCCTGGACGTGATTGGTTATCAGATGGTTATCTTGATTTTGCGCCATGTTTTCCATCCTTGTTGTTAAATGTTTTTGTTTTTCAATTGAGCGTACGCCCAGTTTATTTCCTTCATTCTTTGTTCGGCTAATGCCTGAAGCTCTGGACCCAGCGAGGCCACTTTGTCTGGATGGTACATTTGCGCCATCTTTCGATAAGCGCTGTTTATTTCATCTAACGTGGCATTTGCAGAAACATGAAGAATTTCACTCGGTGATTTCTGTGCGAAATTTTCTGGGGTTGAAAAATTGTTGTTGTTCCTGCCTGAGTTTTGCGATTTCCCCTGATTTCTTGAGTGATTGGCTTCCCCGAAAAGAGTTTTTTCAAAAAAGGAAGTGGCATTCTTATTAGAAGCCATCAGCTTAAAATTGAATCCTGCGGCTGAAGTTATCTCGAGCACGCCATAAGAAAATATTGGTATTTGGTAATTCTTTTTATATCTAAGATCGGGTTTCCCGTTTTTGTTTGTCCATTTCCATGTGTGACCTAATAATTCGGCGTCTGAGGGACATTTGCCTTCTTCTATAAATCTTGTGTCGCTAACGCTGATCTTGAGCGATGGGTAGTAGATGGCACGGTAAGTCTTTTGTTTAATCAACAATGCATCGGGGAAAAAATATAGACTTTTTTCGCCCAAAACAAGGTGGGGGATGCTGATATCAGTTTGAAAATAATCAGGTGTTCCGAATCCGGCTTTAACCCTCTTTCGTTTGATCGTTGATGATGCGCCAGAATTCCATTTTGAATTCACAACTGTTTCTGAGCCTGTAATTTCCCAGAGCATTTGAGATTGTCTTAGATTTTCGATTGCATTTTGAATGCTTGCAAATCTGTCAGATGCTTCTTTGTCTAAATGATACGAGATAAATGTTCGGGCTTGCGCCTCTTTTTCTTGCCATGCGCGCTCTCTGGTCACTTCTTTTTCTTTATTTTCCTTGTGCCTGGTTAAAAAGCGTTTTATAGCATAAATTCCTACCAGAATTAGAGCCGTAAAAAACACTGGTTTTAGAGAGTCTGATATATAAGTGTGGACAAGAAGCCCTGCCAAAGCAAATCCCAAGATCAACAAAGGAATAATGATAAAAGCAACAATTAACTCCATGCACCCATCAGCAAGTGACCTTGTTGGTTTGGAATCAGTTGGCAGCCTGCTGTTTACTTCGTCAAGCAGTTGTTTTAGGGTTAGCTCGGCTTTTTGTGGCTGAATCGAAGGAGTATTTTGTTCATCAAAAAATTGTTCGTAAACAATCTTTGCATTTTCCAAGCTTATTTTGTAGGAATGATTTTGCACGTTAGCTTTTGAACCCTTTTGAGATTATATGCCTCCTGAAAACCAGCCGTTTTTTCGCATTTCCCCGCGTCATAAAAAACACGCCCATGATAAAATTAGGACACCTGTTCTAGGACAAAAATGGCAGAAGAAAACAAAAATCAAAGCGATTACGGCGCGGGGCAAATTCAGGTTCTTGAGGGCTTGGAGGCCGTGCGCAAGCGCCCCGGCATGTATGTGGGCGGCACGGATAGCAAGGCGATGCACCACCTCATCTACGAGGTGATGGATAACAGCGTGGACGAAGCGCTGGCCGGGTTTTGCGACCGCATTGAAGTGACGATTCACCCCGATGAAAGCGTGACCGTTTCGGACAACGGGCGCGGCATCCCCACCGATATTCACCCCACTTTCCGCACAAAATCGGGCGAAAAAGTGAGCACGCTGGAAGTGGTGATGACCAACCTGCACGCTGGCGGAAAATTTGGCAGCGGGGCATATACCGTGTCTGGCGGTTTGCATGGCGTGGGTGTTAAAGCCGTCAACGCGCTCTCCACCAAAACCGAAGTGGAAGTTCGGCGCGACGGCAAAGTCTTCCGCCAGGTGTACAAAGAGGGCAAACCGCAAAGCAAAGTGGAAGTGGTGGGCAAGGCCAAAGACAAAGAGACCGGCACCAAAACCACCTTCCTGCGCGATACGACCATCTTCACCGAAGATAACAGCTTCAAGTGGGATTCGTTGGTTCAGCGTTTCCGCGAGATGGCGTTTATCACCAAAGGCTTGACGATTGCGTTTGCAGATGAGCGCACCGATCAGGAGATGACCTTTTATTTTGAGGATGGCATCTCGGCATTTGTGCGTTATCTCAACCGCAATAAAGACTCTTTGCATGGCGTGGTCTCGGCAGATAAAAAAGTGGGCAACATTGGGGTTGAAGTGGCTCTGCAATACACCGACGCCACCGCGTCCAGCGAATTTTGCTTCGCGAACACCATCAACACCCCCGATGGCGGCACGCACCAGACCGGCCTGCGCAGCGCGCTCACCCGCACGCTAAACGATTTTGCGCGCAAGGCCAACATCCTAAAAGAAAAAGATGGCAACCTGGACGCCAAAGACACGCTGGAAGGCTTGACCGCCATCGTGAGCATCAAACATCCTGAGCCACAGTTTGAAAGCCAGACCAAGGTGAAGCTGATGAATACCGACGCCAAGACGGCGGTGGAGCAGGTGGTGCGCGAGGCGTTGCAGGAATTTTTGGAGCAGAACCCGCGCGACGCGAAGGCCATCATTGAGAAATGTTTGATCTCGCAACGCGCCCGTGAGGCCGCCAAGGCCGCCAGCGAACTGGTGCGCCGCAAGAGCGCGTTGGAGAGCGGCACGCTCCCCGGCAAACTGGCCGATTGCTCTGAGCGCGACCCGCTCAAGTGCGAAATTTTTATCGTGGAAGGCGACTCGGCCGGTGGCAGCGCCAAGCAAGGCCGCGACCGTCACTTTCAGGCCATTCTGCCGCTGTTCGGCAAAATCATGAACACCGAGCGCGCCCGGCTGGACAAAATTTTGGGCAGCGATGCGATTAAAGCGCTGATTAGCGCGGTGGGCACAGGCGTGGGCGAGATGTTCAACCTGGAAAACCGCCGCTACGACCGCATTGTGATTTTGAGCGACGCCGATGTGGACGGCAGCCACATTCGTACACTTTTGCTCACGTTTTTCTTTCGCTACATGAACCCGCTGGTCGAAGGCGGGCATTTGTATATCGCCCAGCCTCCGCTTTACCGCGTGGAGGTCAAGCGCGGGTCAAAAGAAGTGCGTTACTGCTATTCTGATGGCGAACGGGATGGCATTATGACCGAGCTAAAGAAAAAGGGCGTAGACACGGCTAACCCGGCCCAAGTAGTCGTTCAGCGCTTCAAAGGTCTGGGCGAGATGAACCCGGAGCAGCTTTGGGACACCACGATGGACCCGGTCAAGCGCACCATGCTCAAGGTGACCGTGGACGATGCCGCCGAGGCCGACCGCACCTTTGACATGCTGATGGGTAACGAGGTCGCCCCGCGCCGCAACTTCATCACCCGCCACGCCAAAGAAGTGCGGAATTTGGATGTTTAATTCCTCTCCCATCGGGAGGGGCTAGGGTGGGCGATTGAAATCGCGGCTCAGGAGCCTCTGGCTGAGCGTCTGCCTGCGCGGACGCATGTTTCGGCGCAGGCAGACACTCGGTGTTACGCCCGCAAGGCGCGATTTCAATCGCCCGGTTGTTCGTCCATGACCGCCTCTAGCTCCTCCTCCAACTCGTTTGCGTTGTGATGCTCTTTTTGGCGCAAAACATACGCTTTCACGCGGTCAATATCCCACCTGCTGACGCTAAATGCGCCATAACTGCCTTGCCATTTAAACGCGGTTAACCCAGTAAAAAGCTCATCGTTGGCAAAATTAGATGAGACCCCTTTCATGTGTTTTACCAAATCAGCAATGCTGAAAGTGCTGGGGATTTTTAGCAAAACATGCACATGATCCGGCACGGCATTTATTGCGATTGCCTCGCACTTGTGATGAATTGCGACATCTTCGATATTACGAAGCAACCTGCGCTCAACTTCTGGTGTGATTAACGGCAAACGATCCCATGTGGCCCAGACAAAATGAACAAACAGCGAAAGTTTGTTTCCGCGCATGTCTTGGTTTTGTGCGATTGAAATCGCGCCTCGTGAGCCTTTGGCTGAGCGTCCGCCTTCGCGGACGCCTGTGTCGGCGAAGGCCGACACTCGGCGTTACGCCCGCAAGGCGCGATTTCAATCGCAAATAGGTTAAACCAAATGGGCCGCCACCTTCACCTCTGGCACGGCGGCCAGCGCCTTGGAGATGGGGCAGCCTTTCTTCGAGACATCCACCAGCTCGGCAAACTGCTCCGCGCTCACGCCGGGCACTTTGGCCTCGCAGTTCAGCTCAATCAGGCTCACGGTGGGGCCATCAGTCAGGTGAACCTTTGCGGTGGTGTGAATTTTGTCGGCGGTGAACCCGGCCTTGGTGAGCTGCGCCGAGAGGAACATGGAAAAACATCCGGCCAGCGCCGCGCCAATAAGTTCCTCTGGGTTTGCGCCCACTTCCTCGCCAAAGCGGGTGTTAAAAGAAAATGGGCCTTCCCACGCGCCGCTGCCCAGCTTCATGCGGCCTTTGCCTTCGCGTAAATTCCCGTTCCAAGTTGCTTCTGCATTTTTAACTGCCATTTTGTCTGCTCCTGTTTTGTTGGGTTTGCGGATGGCATCCCCGAATATATTACGCTCATTATCTTTGCTTTTTGTGTTTTATCTGAGAGGACACGGGAGACGAAAGACGGCTCTCAGTTTTTTGATTTTCCGTTTTCCATCTTCCGTTTCCCGTTTCCCGTCTTCCGTCTACCGTCTACAATTCCCCAATGCTTTTTGAAAACGCCCTGCGCGTGTTTGGGCAACTGCCAGACGAACCGGCGGAGGAATGGCTCACGCTTGCGGATGGCGCAGCGGGCGGGCTGATGACCATGCCGGTGGATGCGAACGACCGGCACAACGGCGTGGTTTGGCTGCGCTGGTGCGCTTTGGCCGATGGCGCCCCGGCGGGCGCGGTGCTGCGCGATCTGTTTGCCAAAACTCAGGCGCGTTTGCGCGGCGATGCCGTGACCCATATCATGTGCGGCATCTCATCGCAGCATTGGCTTTTGCCGTATTTGCGCGATGCCGGGTTCACGTTGGCCGATGAACTGATTACGCTCCAGCGCGGCCTGGCCGAAGCGCCGCAACCGCTTTCTGCGCTGCCCATCACCCTGCGGCCAGCCACCCCCGCCGACCTGAGCGCCATCGCCCAATTGGACGCGCTGGCTTTTGCGCCGGCGTGGCGCTATTCTCGCGCGGCTCTGGCCGATGGCTTTCTGGACGGGCGCATCTTTCGCGTGGCAGTTTGGGGTTCAAATCTGTCAGATCGCCCCAGCGGTGGTTTGGCAGGTATCGCCGGATATACCTTCGCCGACCTGAGCGACAACCACGCGCACCTCATTCGCATCGCCGTGCACCCATCCAACCGGCGGGGTGGGGCAGGCAAACTTTTGCTGGCCGATGGCATGGCCGCCGCGCAAAAACTGGGCGCGCAAACCTATTCGCTCAACGTGCAAAAAAGCAACATCCCCGCCCAAAACTTGTATGATTCGTTTGGCTTTCGGCGCATTGGCTCGCCGCTTAAAATAATGAGCAAAAATTTTGACGGAAGACGGATGACGGATGACGGTATTTAGCCGTCTTGCGTCTTCTGTCTTCCGTCTCGTCTTCCGATATGACCAAACGAAAAACCAGCGCCAAAAAACGCGTCAGCCGCAGCCGAAAGCGCGAGGCGGCGGCCGAGGCCCGCTCGCCGCTGGTCACGCTGCTGGCCATTGGCATGTTTGGCATCATCGCGGCGGTGATGTTTGGCCGCATTAACCAAAACGGTGCGGCTTCGGCTGCGCCCATCACATCCCAACCCATCACCCAGCCGCCGGTGAACCAAACGGTGATTGGGGTCGCGGCCACACCCACGCCCGCGCCCGCCGCGTCACCCATCCCCACGCTTGCCCCCACGCGCACGCCGGCGCCCCCGCGCCCAACCGTGAATGCGGCCAGCGTGGCAAAGCGCATTGGCATTGTGAGCGGCCATCGGAACAATGACAGCGGCTCGGTATGCGATGACGGCCTGACCGAGGCGAAGCTCAACTTTGACCACGCCACCCGTGTGGCGCAGCTTTTGCGCGCTCAAGGCTACACGGTGGATATTTTGGATGAGTTTGACGCGCGGCTGGACTGGTATGCCTCCGCCGCGTTTGTGTCCATTCACGCCGATTCGTGCACGTATATTAACGACCTCGCCACGGGTTTCAAAGTTGCCCGCGCCGAAAATAGCGCCGTGCCAGAGGAGGAAGATCGGTTTGTGGCATGCATGAAGAGCAACTATCAGGCGGCCACCGGGCTTAAATTTAACGCCTCAACCATCACGGTGAACATGACCGATTACCACGCCTTTCGCGCCATGAACCCGCAAACACCGGCGGTCATCATTGAGACCGGGTTTATGAATTTGGATCGCGCCACGCTGGTCAACCGGGCCGATGTGGTGGCGAAAGGCATCTCTGATGGCATTCTGTGTTTTTTAAGAAAAGGGCAGTAAACTTGCCAGACTTAATCTTGAGTAATAAACGGAATTATGAACAAAATCACACGAGCTTTATTTACAGGTCTTTTTGCGCTGGCGTTGTTATTGTCATCTACCAGCGCCGTTTTTGCCAGTGAAGACACCGCCGCGCGGCGGGGCAAATGGATTGAAGTATCGCTGGCGCGGCAAACGGTATACGCCTGGCAGGATGGCCGCGTCGTAATGTCCTCGCGCATGAGCAGCGGCAAAGCCAGCACACCCACGCGGCGCGGCACGTTTCGCATTTACACAAAACTCATCAGCACCCGCATGCGCGGCCCCGGTTACGATTTGCCCCGTGTGCCATACACCATGTATTTTGATGGCGGAATTGCACTGCATGGCGCGTATTGGAACCCGCCGTATGGCCGCCCCAGCTCGCACGGATGCGTCAATTTGCCGGTGGGGTTTGCCGCGCGGTTGTTCCGCTGGGCGTATGTGGGCATGACGGTTGTGGTGAGGTAAAAAAATCAAGAAATGAGAAATAGGAAATTTTTGCCTGGTGCATTTTCTTATTTCTTATTTCTTATTTGTTTATTTCTCGCGCTTTTCTCGCCCGCCCAGTCCTTCATCAAAAGCGAGCTGGGCTGGCGCGAGACGCAGACACGCGGCGTGTTGCGCGTGGGCATTGACCCCAACTGGCAGCCCTTCTCGTTTTACAATGCCAGCGGCTGGGATGGTTTTGACGCGGACCTAGCCCGCGAGCTGGCAAAACGCCTAAATCTGCGCCTAACCAGCGACCCAGTGGGCTACGACTCGATGTATGACGCGCTGGCGCAGGATCGCGTGGATGTGGTCATCTCTGCGGTGGTGCCAGATGGCAACCGCGCCGCGGATTTTGCGTGGTCAAACAGCTACTTTGATGCCGGCGTGTTTGCGGTTGCGCCCACGCAAGATGGGTTTGTGTTTCTCAAGCCAGAGCAACTGCAAAATAAGCGGGTGGCGGCGGCGTTGGGGTCACAGGCCGACCGGCTGGCGCGGTTTTGGGAGCGCCGCACACCAGGCATGACCCGCCAGACCGCCGCAAGCGACGCCGAGGCTATGCAAATGCTGGCGGATGGCCGCGCCGATGTGGCTTTTGTCTCGCGGCTGGAGCTTCACACATCCGTGCCGCATGATGCGCCTGCGCTCGAAGCCCGCCCGTTTGCCATCGCCGCCAAAAAGCAAAATGCGCGGCTGCTAGGCGAGCTGAACCGCATTTTGGATGAGATGCACGGCGATGGCTCGCTGGCGGCCATCAGCCAAAAATGGGTGAAATAAAGCCGCAACTTCCCCCGGCTTTTTCAACCGCCAGATCCATCGCGCAGAATTTCTAGCGCTTGCGCAGCCTGCGGCGAAATAATGGCGGTGATGCGCATGTGCGCCGTCATCCGGGTGGTGGCGGTTGGCACCCACTCGCGTTTGCCATCCGAGCAACGAACCAAAATACAGCCAGCGGGCAGCCCCAGCGAGCGCACTTGCATGCCAACAAAAGGCGCGCCCGGTTGAATGACAAACTCCATCACGGTTGGCTCTTTGATTTCGTGGGCTTGCCCGTGCCGCGCCAAATCGCGCTCCAGCAAAGCCTCGTAAATGGGCAAATCTTTCAGCGCCTCTGCGGCGATGTAAGCGCAAAAACAACTTACCAAAAGCGGCAACATCAACGAATAATTGCCGGTCATCTCGATGATGAGCATGATGCCGGTGAGCGGCGCGCGCACGATGGCGGTGAAATACGCCGCCATCCCAACAACGGCAAACACGGCTGGCACCGGCGCGGCGGATGGGAAAACCATGTGCGCGAGTTGCCCAATCGCCAGACCAAGCAGCGCCCCCAGCACCAAAAGCGGCGCAAAAATGCCGCCGGGCGCGCCCGTGCCGTAACTCATAAGGGTGAGCGCAAACCGCACCGCAAAAAATAATGGGATGGCGGCCAGAGCCATCTCGCCTTTGAGCACAATCTCGGAAAGGGCGTGCCCGCCGCCAATTAATGTTGGAGAGAACCAGCCCACCAGCCCAACGATGCCGCCAGTGATTGCCGCCGCGAGGACAGCGTATCGCGGCGCGAGTTTGGCGTATGTCTTGATGCTAACCATCAACCCGCGGTTGAATAAAACACCCAGGCCGCCAGCCGCGATGCCCAGCAAGGCAAATACCGGCAATGCGGTGAGCGGCGGCGTTTCGTAGCCGGGGATGGCGAACACGGGCATTTGTCCAGAACCAACGCGGGCGATGATATCGGCGATGACCGCCGCCACAAACGCCGCGCCAAATACGATGGGTTGAAAATCGCGCCGAACTTCTTCCAGCACAAACACAAGGCCAGACAAAGGGGCGTTAAAGGCGGCGGCCAAACCCGCGCCCGCCCCGGCAGAGATGAGAGTCAGCCGTTCCTGCTCCGAGACGTTGAGCAAACGCGAGACGGCATCACCCACCGCGCCGCCCATCTGCACGGTTGGCCCCTCGCGGCCCAGCATAAGCCCGCTGCCCAGCGCCAGCGTCCCGCCAATCAGTTTGACCGGGAGCACACGTTTCCAGTTGAGTTGGCGCAAGCGGTGCAAAACCGCTTCCAAGTGAGGAATGCCGCTGCCTGCGGCTTCGGGCGCAAAACGGCGGGTGATGGCTACCGCGAGGGCCGCGCCTGCCATGGTGAACAGAATTGGGAAGATCCAACCAAACGCCGGGAAACCATGCGCCCAATCCAGCATGGCATTGCGAACAGCGTCTCCGCCTGCCAGCAGAGCGCGAAACAGCAAGGCGACTATTCCAGCGCACGCGCCAACCAGCGCGGCGCGGGGAAATATCCAGCGGCGTTGTTGGCTGATATGCAAATATTCAAGAATTTCAGACTCAGCATTTTCTTCGGCGTTCAATCTTTCTCCTCTGTGCCCGCATTTGCCCAATTCATCGCGCGGTCAATGCCCTCGGTCATCCAGCGCTCAATGCTCTCTGCCGCGCGGCCATAAGTCAGTTGCATAAGCTCCAGCTCAGATTTGGCATAGGGTGTGAGCACAAACGCGGCGGGATCCATCCGACCGGGCGGGCGGCCAATGCCCACCCGCAACCGCGCAAAATCTTGTGTGCCAATGTGGGTGATGATGGACTTCATGCCGTTGTGTCCGCCGCTCCCGCCGTTTTTGCGCAAGCGCAGGCTGCCCGGTGGAATATCCAGCTCGTCATACACCACAATCAAATTGGCCGCGCTGGATTTAAAAAATTTCATCACCGGCCCAACGCACACGCCGCTCTCGTTCATAAACGTTTGCGGTTTCACCAACGCCACTTTGTTCCCTGCGATCTCGCCCAGCGCCACCAACCCGCGGCTCATCATTTTGGTGAATGTGAGGCCGTGTTTTTGGGCCAGCTTGTCTAGCGCATGAAACCCCGCGTTGTGCCGCGTTTGGGCATATTCTTTGCCGGGGTTGCCCAGCCCGGCGATGATGCGCCGTTCTGGCCCACCCCCGGCTCCTCCCGAAAAGAGGGATGAAAGATCACTCGCCATAATCCACGCGATTCCCACGCACACGCCGCCACACAAACCAGAACAGCCGCTTGAGCAAGAGATACGCCAGCAACGCGCCAATCGCCATGGCCGCGTATTGAATGCCTTTGCCAAACGCGCGGGGGATGGCGCCGAGGTCGAACGAAACGATGTCGCTGGCCGCGGTTGTGGTCACGCTCACCGGGCGGGTGCTGGTAATGCTGTTTGTTGGGGTGATGGCCCCCGCGACGGGCGTGACACTTGTGCCATTGGCCACGGCCAGGTTGCGCACGGCGGTCGGCATGTCAATTACTTTGCCATCGGATGTGAACACTTGCACACGCAGGGCATATGCGCCATCGGCCAGCGGGCGAGTGTTCCACTGGGCCAATGCCCCGTTATCCACCGGCGCAGTTCCGCCGCCAATCACCACCCATGTTTTTGTGTCTGGCTCCAGCGCATAAGACACCTCGTAACGCGAGAAGCCCGGCGCGGTGGCTGTGCCAATCACGCTCACGCTGCCCTGCAACTTTTGGTCGCGCACGGGTGAGGTGATGCGCGCGACGGGCTGCGCGGGTTGTGGCGTTTGCGCCGCCGCCGGGAGCGCCATCCCAATGGCCAGCGCGGTGGCAACGAGAAAGCCAATTCGGTTGAAAATAGTTTTCATTCTGAACGATGGATTTTACTCTGCGGTGTCGGTCAAAGCGCCCGGAGCGGTCAAACCGCTCCGGGCGCTAAGCGTTCACCATTTTTTGCGCAAGCTGGTTGTGCCGCGCGGCAACTTTGTGGATGTTCAGCGTGACCAACTGGCCCTCTTGCACAACCGGGCGGCCATGCACAAACAAGGTGTCCACATTTTGCGGGGCGCACAACACGGCGGCGGCCACGGGGTCGTGCAATGCGCCCGCGTAGGCCAGCCGGCCCAGGTTGATGGAGAAAAAATCTGCGCACTTGCCCGCGCTGAGCGAGCCAATATCCGTGCGGCCCAGCACCGCCGCGCCACCCAGCGTGGCGATCTCCAGCGCCTCACGCGCGGGCATTTGCGCCCGGTCGCCCGCGCCGGGCAGGGCCGCGCCCAGCCGCGCAAGGAGCATGGCCTGCCGCGCCTCGGCCAGCAAATGCGAGCCATCGTTGCTCGCAGAGCCATCCACCCCCAGCCCAACTTTTACGCCCGCTTTGCGCATGTGGCGGATGGGCGCAATGCCCGATGCCAGCCGCATGTTTGAGGTGGGGCAGTGCGCCACGCCGCACCCGCATCGCGCGTAGGTTTTGATCTCGTCGTCGTTCACGTGCACCGAGTGGGCAAACCAAACTTCCTCGCCCAGCCAGCCCACCTCGTTCATGTATGCCACCGGGCGATGGCCGAACTTGGTGAGGCAAAATTCTTCTTCGTCTTTTGTCTCGGCCAGATGGGTGTGCAGCCCCACGCCATATTCTCGCGCCAGCTTCGCGCTCTCGCGCATCAGGTTGCCGGTGACAGAGAACGGTGAGCACGGCGCAAGCGTCACGCGCAGCATCGCGCCGGGGCGGGGGTCGTGGTATTGCTCAATCAGGCGTTGCGAATCTTTGAGGATGAAATCTTCGTTTTCCACGCAGCTATCTGGCGGAAGGCCGCCCTGCGATTCGCCCAGCGACATGCTCCCGCGCGAGGCGTGAAAGCGCAGGCCCACCTGCGCGGCGGCCTCAATCTCGTCATCCAGACGGCAGCCATTTGGAAAAATGTAAAGATGGTCGGAGGCGGTGGCGCAGCCAGACAAAGCCAGCTCGGCCAGCCCCACCTGAGTTGAGGTGCGTATGGCCTCTGGGGTGAGCCGCGCCCAAATGGGGTAGAGCGTTTTTAGCCAGTGAAACAGGTCGGCATCTTGCGCGGCGGGCACGGCGCGGGTGAGTGTTTGGTAAAGATGGTGGTGCGTGTTGACCAGACCGGGCAGCACAATATGCCCGCGCATGTCCACGATGGAATCCGCGGTTTGGGGCAGGCTGCAGGTCTCATCCACCTGAACGATGAAACCATCACGCGCAAAAAAACCGCCATCGCGTATCTCGCGGCGGCGGTCATCCATCGTCACCAAAACATCGGCGTGGCGGACGAGGAGCGTTGGCACGAAAATTAAAAATTAGAAATTAAAAATTGGGCAGGAAACGCGCAAAGCTGTTTTCTGACTCCCAATTTTTAATTTCTAATTGAATCAGGCGGTCGCGTTGGTCGCGCTGGTCTTGGTGCCCCAAAGGTCGTGCTCTTCCCAGGCGACCAGGAGCGGCACGGCGTTGTAAATGGATGAGAAAATGCCCGACGCCATACCAATCAGCAAAACCGCGATGAATTGCTTGATGCTGTCCCCGCCGAACAGGAGGAGAGCCAGCAGCACCAAAATGGTGGTGAGTGAGATGGCGAGTGAGCGGTGCACGGTCTCGACCAGGCTGCGCGTGGCGATGGTGGTGAAGCTCTCGCCGCGGTGGCGCACCACGTTCTCGCGGATGCGGTCGTAGACCACGATGGTGTCTTGCACCGAGAAGCCCACGATGGTGAGCATGGCGGTGAGGAACAGCGCGTCTACTTCCCAGCCAAACAGCAGGGAGAGGATGGCGGTGATGCCACCGGCCACCAGCAGGTCGTGCAAAAGCGCAATGAGCGCGCACACGCTAAAGCGGATGGGGTGGGGCGAGTTGCGGAACGAATACCAAATGAACACAAGGATGCCCAGCGATGCCGCCAAAACGGCCCAGAAGGCCGCTTGTGTTACCTCGCCGGCCACCTTGGGGCTGACCGATTCAACCGTGAGCGAGCCGCGATCCAAGGCGCCCACGCTGGCCTCCAGGTCAGATTGAATTTTTTGCGATTCAACGCCATCCAGAAAGCTGGTGCGCACTTGCCACAGGTTGTCTGCGGGCGCGCCCAACTGAGAAATCTCCGGGTTGTTTACGCCATCCTGGGTAAACACCGCGCGAATCTTTCCTTCATCGGTGGGCTGCTGAAACTTGAGCACAAAGCGGGTGCCTTCGCGGAAGTCTACGCTAAGCCGCCAGGGCGTATGCGTGGGCAGGGTAGCCGTGTTGATGATCATGGCGATCAACCCCGGCACGATCAGAATCAGCGAAAGAATGAAGTAAACCCTGCGGTTTTTGACAATGTTGTAAATGCTAAACATGTTGAATTAAACCCCCAGCAAATCGTGGCGCTCGCTCAATGACTCAGAAGCCGAATCGGTGCTAAAGGTCAGCCGCATCAAGGTGCGCGTAATAATCATCGCGCAGAACAAGCTGACCAAAATGCCAATCACCAGGTTGATGGCGAACCCACGCACCGCGCTGGCGCCAAACGCGCTGCCAAAGATGAACAGGATGGCGCATACCAGCAACGTGCTGAGGTTGGAATCTCGGATGGAGGGCCACGCGCGTTGGAAGCCCGCCTCTACCGCGCCGCGTAACGAACGCCCGGCGCGAAGTTCCTCGCGGAAGCGCTCAAACACAAGGATATTTGCATCCACCGCCGCGGCGATGGAGATGACGAAACCCGCGATGCCCGGAAGGGTGAGCACAACTGGCATGAGGATAAACACCGCCAGCGAAAGTAACACGAAGATCGCCAGTGCAATCACACCAACAATGCCAGGCAGCTTGTAGTTGAACAGCATGAAAATGGACAGCACGATGAAACCGATAATGCCCGCGATCACGCTCTTGCGCACGGCATCCGCGCCCAACGTTGCGCCTACTTCGCGCACGGCCTCAATCTTGAGCGGAACGGGCAACGCGCCATAGTTCAGCGTCACGGCCAGTTGCCGCGCTTCTTCAGATGAGAATCGGCCAGTGATCACACCGCCATCTGTGAGTTTGGCTTGAATGGTGGGGCAAGACAGCACCACACCGTCCAGCACAATGCACAACGGCTGGCCAATGCGGTTGCCGGTGAAATCGGCAAAGGCTTGCTGGGCGTTGCCTTTGATGGAGAAACGCACATCAAACGAGCCGGTGCTGGTGGTTTGGGGCGCGGAGTTGCTCTCCAAAATTTCGCCCGTAAACGCGGTGCGGTAAACGGTTGTCCCGCTTATTTGCGCGGCCTGGCTGATGGGTTTGCCGACCGCGGCGGTTTGCGGGTAAAGCATGGCCTGGTTCAGCATGTAGCTTGTGGTGATGGGTGTGCCCTGTGCCAGCGCCACGCCTGCATCCACAAACTCCAACGAGCCAGTGCGCTTGATCAGGTCAATGGCAAGCTGCCGGTCGGTCACGCCGGGCAACTCCACAAGAATGCGGTCTGCGCCCTGCTGCTGCACCACTGGCTCGGCCACGCCGGTGCTGTTTACGCGGCTCTCGATGATGGTGCGGGCCGACCCCAGGGTGCCGGTCACCAGCGCGCCGGGCTGCACATCCGCAGCCAGCAACACCTGCAACCCGCCTTTCAGGTCAAGGCCCTGCTTGAGTGAGAAATCCCGGATGCGAGGATCCTGCCAAAACAGCAGGCTCTTCATAAACTCGGGTTTCTGAAATGGCAGAACAACGATAAGTGAGATTGCCGTGACCGCGATCACAACAATCAAGTTAAATAAATTACGCCCTCGCATCCAAATATTTTTCCTTTTGCTTGCAAATTAGCTGAGGGATTATAGTGCATGGCGAAAGCAGGATGATGGACGATTGACGATGGACGAGTCGCTCAAAATATCGCCATTCTCAAAAAAAACAAACATGACCAACTTGCAACCACCAGATACCCTGAACGAAATTGGCGTTTTGCGCCGCCGCGAGATTGAGGCCCGCGTGCTTGGCCCGGTGATTGAGGCGCTGGGCAAAGAGTTTGGCCGCGAACGCGTGATTGAAGTTGTGCGCGAGACGATCATTGGCATTGCCCGCAAACAAGGCGCGGAGCTGGCCGCGGCGCGGGGCGATTCTTCGCTGACCGCGTTCTCATTGGCCACCGATGGCTGGCGCGCGGGCGGCGCGTTGGAGATGGAAGTGCTGGAGAAAAACACCGGGCGCTACTCTTTTAATGTGACGCGCTGCAAATACGCCGAAATGTATGCCGCGCTGGGGATGGCCGAACTGGGCGCGGTGTTTTCGTGCAACCGCGATTTCTCGTTGGTGGAGGGGTTTAACCCGGAGATTGAACTTGTGCGCGAGCAAACCATCATGCAGGGCGCGCCGTGCTGCACGTTTCGGTATAGGATGAGAGAAGAAAGAAATGGCGAATAAGATGCAAGATGCAACGTGTAAGATGTGAAAGAGACTTGCATTACACATTAAACCTTACGGGTTATATTTTCTTGCAGGAGCAAAACGAATGAGCGAAAACACAACTGAAGCTGGAGCCGTGTTGAACACCGGCGCGAACGATTTTTCTGTGCGTGAGACAAAAGTGCGCGAGGCGTTGCGCACGGTCTACGACCCCGAATTGGGCATGAGCGTGATGGAGCTGGGCCTCATCCGCAAATTTACCTGGACACCGGAGTTGGTGGATGTGACCATGATCCTGACCACGCCATTTTGCCCGTATGGCCCGGCCATGATTGAGCAGGTGCGCCAAAAAGTGCAGGAGTCTTCGGAGATGGCCGCCAAAGTGAGCATGGGCTTGGAAATGTGGGAGCCAGCCATGATGGAAGATCAGGCCGCCGCAAACTGGGGCTTGTATTATTAAGGCGCAGGCATAACGGGTAAGGTGTAAGTTTTTTTGCCCAGAGATCGGCTTAGCGCCGGTTAAATCACACCTTACCCGTTATTTCACTCTTCACTCTTCACTCTTCACTCTTTATCTTTCACCCTTCTGGGGTTGCGCCAAAATTAAGGCGGTGGAAGATATTCTCGCCACGCCGCAAATGGCAAGGCCGATGGCGACGGACATCCCCATATTCACCAGCCCAGACATGAGCAACGGGCCGATAAAAATGCCGATGTTGAGCGCCATGCCCTGCACACTGATGAAGTTGTCCAGCGATTCTGGCGGGGCGCTGTCCACAATCAGCGAGAACTGCGTCACCTGAAACATCACGCTGGCGATGCCGCCGATAAAACTGGCGATCCACGTGGCCTGCGCGGATGACGCGGTGATAAGAAGAAAAACTTGCGCCGCAAGCCCAATCCCAGAAGCGGCAAAAACAACCCGCGTGCCAAACTTGCGCACAAGGGTGGGGATGGCAACCGAGGCGATGGCGATGCCCGCCCACAACACCGAGTTGGTGATGCCAAACTCAAAATCGCTCAACCCCATTTCTCGCACCAGCCGCAGGGTGATGAGCGGCACGGCGGCGTTGAGCGCAATTTGCGTGAGCAGTGTGACCAGCAAAAAATACGCCGCTGGTTTGTGCGCCAAAATCTCTTTGATATTTGGGCGGCTGGTGGCGCTGTGGCTTGATCCTGCGCTGGGCGGGGCAGGGCGAATGCTGACCAGGCACAGGCTGCTGATGATGGTGATCACCAGCGCGATGCCGCACATGACAAAATAATTGACGGGCATGGGAAAGGCGTTCAGCACAAACCCCAGCCCCGCCAGGCTGATGCTCATGCCGATGCCCAGCGCTGTCCACCGAAAGCTGACCAGCGACGACAAGCGGTTGCGCCAGGTGTAGCGCGGCAAAAGCGTGACAAACGTAATTTGCCCCAACCCCGCAAAAAAGTTGGAGATGATCGTGAGCAGGATCAGAACTTCTGCGCGGTAAGCGGGCAAAAGCAGCACCAGCGGGATCCAAATGAGCATGCTGCGAAAGATCACAAATGGCATGACCAACGCCCGTATGCCTTCTGGGGCGCGAGAGCGATACCAATTGCTCATCATCGCGGTGATCGCCAGCATGAGCGCCGACCCGCTGGTGACCCATCCCAGCAAGATGGGAGATGCGCCAAGCTGAGTTGCCAGCATGGGCACAAATTGTTGAATGACAACGATAAACGGCGAGATTAAAAAAACTTCCGCGTAATTCAGCTTCTCGTTGCGCTTCACTTCCTTAAACGAGAGCGTTTCTTTTATTTCAGACATTTTTTACAAGACCCATCCCTCTTGTCAAATTTAGCGAGGCACCGCCGTTGGCAACACTTGTCGCCAGGTAAACCGCCGCGCGGCGCTGGGCGGGCTTAAGGTGACATACGTGCGGCCAGCCATCGCGTTTGGCGCAGGGGTTGGGCCGCCCGCTTGTGGCACAACGCGCTTCACCTCAACCCACCAGGCCACGCTGCGCTCTTGTTCCGCGCCCAGCAGGTCGCGGGTCAGCTTGATGGATGTGCCTTTGGTTTCGAACAGCGGCACCGTGATGGCGCCGGATGGCTGCACATGCACCACATACCACTCGTCTTCTTTTAGCGTGCCAACTGTCAGCCATTGCAGCGTCACAACCTCGACGGTTTCGGTGAACGCCGCGTTATCTGCCGGTGAAAGAGCGATGGGCGCGCTATACCCCACGCGCGGGGTGGGTGTCATGGCCACGTATGGCGTGTTGGTTGAGGCGGGGGCGGCGTTGGCCGCGCCAAATTTCAGCGTAAGCTTTTGCCCCACGCGGATGGTGCAGTCCACATCCAGCTTGTTTTGGGTAATGATTTGCGCCACCGGGATGCGGAATTTCTCGGCTATGGTGCCGCACACATCGCCAGACCGCACCTCATACACCAGTTCTGGCGGAAGGGTTGAAGTGGGCGCGGCGGCCACCACCGTGATGTTGGGGTCGGTGGTGGGGGTTGGGCCAGCGGTGGGCAAAATGGGCGGTATTTTGATGGCGTTGCCAATGTTGATTAGACAATTGGAATCCAAATTGTTGTATTGGATCAACTCGTCAATATCCACCTTGTATTTCAGCGCAATGCTGCTGCACGTATCGCCAGATTGCACCACCACCTCTGCGCGGGGCGCAAGCGTGGGTGTTGGGGGGATGGGCGTGGGCGGCGGCCTGGTTGGGGTGGGTGGTGCGGTTGGCGCGAGTGTGGGCGTGTGCGTGGGTGTGGCGCGCGTGGGCGCAGCCGTGGGCGTCACGGGCAGCGCAGCCGTGCCCCCCCGCAAAAGCGCCATCGCCCCAACGCCCAGCAAAACAATCATGCCCACCACGCCAATCACGCCCCAGGGCAGGCGGGCCAAAAACCGCACCAGCCTTTCACGGGTGGTGAGGGGTTCAATGCTGGTCGTGACCTCGGTCAGCGCGGCTTCGTCCACCAGCGGGGCTTCCATCACATGCCCGCAAACAGGGCACGCGGTTGTGCCTGGCCGCAGTGAGGCCCGGCACGATGGGCAGCGCAATGTGTTTCTACGCGATCTTGGTTCCATGACTTTTATTTAACATGGATAAACAGGATGAACAGGATAAAACCATCCTGTGCATTTTGTTCATCCACGTTAAATTACTTTGTCGCTGCGCTCCCATCCAGCCCAAGTTTAGCGGCCTCGGCTTGCATGGCAGCCAAAACCACGCCAATGTGTTCATCCAGCGGCACGCCCAGCGCGGCGGTGTTGTGCTCAATTTCGTCGCGGTTTACCCCTGCCGCAAATGCCTTCTCTTTCCACTTCTTTTTGATGGAGCTGAGCTGCACATCCGCTATGTTTTTTGAGGGACGCACGAACGCCACCGCGGCCACCAGCCCGGTCAGTTCATCCACCGCCACCAGCGTTTTTTCCATTTGGTTTTCTGGGAAGATGTTGGTGCGCTCGGAGGCGTGGGCCAAAATGGCGCGCAGAATGTCTTCTGGCCAGCCCAGCCCGCGCAGGTATTCCACGCCCGTCACCGGGTGACCGGTGGCGAGGTTGGGGTAACGCTGGTAGTCAAAATCGTGAAGCAGGCCAACCAGCCCCCACTGATCCTCATCGGCGCCAAAACGTTTGGCATAGGCGCGCATGGCGCACTCTACCGAGAGCATGTGGCGGATCAAAGCAGGGTCGGTCGTCCATTCGGTGACGATGTTCCAGGCGGCGGGTCGGTCGTGGTTTGTCATGTTGGTTGTTGGTTATTAGCTGTTTGCTAGTAGCTGGTTGCTGGTAGTCATTCTCCCTTCTCGCTGGAAGGGGCCGGGGGTGGGCCGCGTAATGAGTGTTTCAATCACCGCGTTTACGGTGGCGGGAACTTCGCGCAGGTAATTCCACCACACCCCGCGGTATTCACGCAGGTCTGCCGAGTAGCCGGTGGCGTTCACGCCCAGCAGGGCGCAGGTCATCAAAGCGCGATCCAAATGAAAGTTTTGCGTAATCAGAATTGGATTTTTAACGTGCAGCGTTTGGCGGGTCTGGTAGCAGGTATCGTATGTGCTAAAGCCGGCGTTGTCTAAAATGATGGCGCGTTCGGGCACGCCCATTTGCATGGCCGTGCGTTTCATCACGGCGGGTTCGCCGTATGTTGCGCCCATGCTGGCGTCGCCGCTCATCACCAGCGTTTTGACCCGGCCCTGTTTGTAAAGGTCAACCGCCGCCGCCACGCGGTCGTAGAGCATGGGGGTGGGGTTGCCGTTGCGCACGCCAGCGCCAAACACAATCGCCGCGTCGGCTTGTGCCTGCGCAGCGGGCAAAATGCGCCCACGCGCCCACACGTGCGCTACCCCGCGCACAACCACGCAGGCCAGCGCAAGAAAGAGGGCGAGACGAAATAGTTTTTTCATCCAGTTTTAGCGCTCCGGGCGCTTTAAGTGCCCGGAGCGCTAGTGATGTCTAAATTATCTCAACCGAAAAGCCAGCGGCAAAAGATCGCCGGTGGTGGTTAAGGTGTATTTCCCTTTTTCATCTGCGATGATCACGTCAATATCCAGCCCAAACTCTGCGAGCATTTGGCGGCACGCGCCACACGGCGAGCCGCCATCTTTTGTGACCACGGCGATGGCGAGAAATTTTTGCTCGCCTTCGCTGATGGCTTTTGTGAGCGCCGTGCGCTCGGCGCAGATGGACATGGGGTAGGCCGCGTTTTCCACATTGCAGCCGCCATACACCAGGCCGCTTTCTCCCAGCAATGCCGCGCCAACGTGGTAATGCGAGTAAGGCGCGTAAGCCAGCTCGCGGGTGTTGGCGGCCACCTCCAGCAAAACCTGAATCACGTCATCGCCAAGCTCTGGCTTTGGCTTGCGCCGTTTTGCCAGCTTTGGCGATTTTGGCAGATGATCTTGCGGCGGAGGGGTTGTTTTTTGTTTTGCCATGTTTTTTTAACGTGTAATGTGTAATGTGTAAAACGCAAACCAAGCAGGTTATTGTCACGCACACATTACACCAAAATTTCTTCTTTGTCCGACGCGCTTTCGGGTTTTGCCAGCGTTGCTTTTACCTTGAGGATTCTGCGCTCACTCATCTTTAAGACCTCGAAAGTGGCGCCGCCTTGATGAACCACATCGCCCACGTTTGGCTCTGCGCCAAGCTGGTCGTAAATCAGGCCGCCCAACGTGTCGCTTTCTTGTTCTGGCAGCTCAATCTTGAGCAGTTCGCACACATCGTCAATTGCCATGCCCGCGTCCAGAACATAGCCGCCATCGGGCAGCGCCACCGACTCAGGCTCCTCGGCGTCCAGCTCGTCTTGAATTTCGCCGACGATCTCCTCCAGAATATCCTCGATGGTCACCATGCCCGCCGTGCCGCCAAACTCATCCACCACGATGCATACATGCGTTTTGCTTTTTTGCAGTTCGCGCAAAAGGTCGCTCACCGATTTTGATTCGGGCGTAAAGTGGGCGGTGCGCATCACTTCATTTAAGGATGGATACGCCGATATCTGCGGCGCGCGCAGCACCTTGAGCAAAT
>Ga0209582_1000480_pt1 | contig 25317 bp, 22 predicted proteins | sample KloWWTmetKNB5Kit_FD_187176 | JGI IMG/M metagenome (GOLD analysis project Ga0209582, IMG submission 187176) | Active sludge microbial communities from Klosterneuburg, Austria, studying microevolution and ecology of nitrifiers - Klosterneuburg... | ecosystem: Engineered > WWTP > Aerobic digester >...
AAAAGCTGATGTTCTTTATGCGAATGACTTAGACACCCTCTTGCCGAATTATGTAGTGTCAAGACTGAAAGGATGTAATTTGATTTATGACAGTCACGAGTACTTTACAGGAGTTCCGGAATTGCAGAACAATCATATTGCACGCAAAGTATGGACAAGGGTAGAGGCTTTTATTTTCCCGAAACTTAAAAATGTAATCACGGTCAATAATTCGATTGCAAATCTCTATCACCAACAGTATGGTAATGATGTGAAAGTTGTTCGTAATGTTCCTGATAGAACAGATAGCGTTAATTTCGATGTAGCGAAATGGAAGCGTTCTGTCGGATTTCCTGATTACAAGAAGGTCTTTATAATGCAAGGTGCAGGAATTAATGTTGACAGAGGCGCAGAGGAGGCAATTGAAGCAATGAAAGATGTAGATGCCATGTTACTTATTATAGGTGGGGGAGATGTTTTTCATCAGTTACAAGAATTGGCTATCAAACATAATGTAAAACACAAAGTGATTATTCACCCTAAAATTTCACGCGAGGAATTAATTACTGTAACGTCAGCATGCTTTGCAGGACTTACATTGGATAAAGACACCAACATCAATTATAAATTCAGTTTGCCAAACAAACTATTCGATTACATTCATGCAGGCATTCCTGTTATAGCTTCAGATTTACCTGAGGTTACAGCAATTGTGAACGGATATAAAACGGGGATTGTGTTGCCACAATACTCTCCACAAGCAATAGCAGAGGCAATGAATCGTTTAGTTATCGAAAAAGAACTTTATGTTAGCTATAAAGAAAATTGTAGTATTGCATCTAAGGATTTATGCTGGCAAAAAGAGAAAAAAGTATTAATTGATTTAATTTTATCTTCTGTGAATTAGTAAAACAGACTTTAAAACACATTGTGAAAAATAGCGGCAAGCATTTACATATTATCAGTTTTGACATACCGTATCCTGCAAACTATGGTGGAGTTATTGATGTGTTTTATAAGCTCCGTGCTCTTGTTTCTGCCGGAATAAAAATTCACCTTCATGCATTTCAATATGGTCGTCAGTCATCAAAAATTCTTAAAGAGTTATGTGAATCTGTCCACTACTATCAACGTGATGTTTCCAAATCGCAGTTGTTTTTAAAAGAACCATATATTGTTGTGTCACGCTCGTCAGAGCAACTGATTAAAAACCTGCTTTCCGATGAGCATCCAATACTATTTGAAGGATTACATAGTACTCATTATTTGTCTGATGAGCGACTAAAAAAGCGAAAGAAAATAGTCAGGACACATAATATAGAACATGAATATTATAAAAACTTAGCAAAGGCAGAATCAAACATCTTTAAGAGATACTATTTTTATAATGAATCGAGTAAGTTAGAAATCTACGAAAACATTTTATCAAATGCAGATGTGATTGCCACCATTTCGCCTAACGACACACAATATTTTAAAAGTAAGTATGGCAATGCACATTACATACCTGCTTTTCATTCCTTTACAAAAGTAAATTCGAGAATTGGCAAAGGAGCTTATGCCTTTTATCACGGCAATCTGGCTATTGGTGAGAATGATATGGCTGCTCTCTATTTAGTACAAGAAGTTTTTAAAAACTCACCGGTTACCTTGCTGATTGCCGGTAGCAAACCCGGTGTTAATTTAAGAGATGCTGTACAAAGAAAGAATAATATTACTTTGCTAAGTGATTTAAACACTAAGCAGATTAACGATTTAGTTTTGGATGCTCATATAAATGTGCTGCCCACTTTTCAGCCAACAGGAATTAAGCTTAAACTGCTTTCAGCACTTTTTAGTGGTCGTTTTGCCCTCGTAAATACACCAATGGTTCAAAATACAGGATTGGAACAGTTGTGCACTGTAGCCGATACACCTGAAGCTATGCGTGAGGCACTTGCAGCAATGATTAAACAGGAATTTACTCAGATAGATATTTCGCTACGGGAAGAAATTCTTATGGAAAACTTCAATAATAAGGCCAATGCATTAAAACTAAAAAATTTGATTTTTTAAATTTATTTTTACTTTTGAAAAAAAATTCAAAATGCTTCAGGTAACAGGAATATTAAAACAGAAATTTGCAGAACAGGTAGTAACAGACAAATTTCGCAAAAGAGAATTTACACTTACAATAGATGCTAAGTCAGCCTATCCTCAAATAGTTATTTTTCAACTGGCAAATGATAAGTGCAGGTTAATAGAGAGTTTTCAGCCGGGTGACGAGCTTTCGGTTTCCTTCAATATAAAAGGCAGAGAGTGGAAATCACCATCCGGTGAGATTAAGTATTTTACATCGCTCGATGCATGGAAAATTGAAAGAACTTCTGCAGGAGAGTCCCCAATGGAATCGCCAATGCCATCTATGTCAGATTTACCACAGGAAGATTATAAAGACGATTTGCCATTTTAATCAGTTAAATTTATTGAATCATTAAATCACAATTGAATTCTAATTGTAAATTTTCAAACAATGAAAAATGATTTTAAGAATGAAAAGTGGTCGCTTGTAAAGCCTCCGTTTAGGTTTACCAATAATCTGAAAATAGAAGTATCAAATTTTGGGAGGGTCAGAACTTCCACCAAAATTGCAGAAAACAGAGTGCTGAAAGGAACTTTGATAAATGGATATCCGATTGTGAGGTTTAAGCTTTTTAAGAAAAGAGCTGATGATGCACAAAAGCAATTGGACCAAAAACGAAGAAAAATTGAACAACTAACAGGTAAACTGCGCGATGTAAAATCAGAATTAAAATCTTACAAAAAGAATTCACCTGCCTATAACAGCAATAAAAAGAAAGTTGATAATGTTGCTGCAGAGTTGAGCACCTTAAAGGAAGTGTATAGAAATGTATTCCGAAAAGATGAATTAGAGCGCACAATTAACTATGCTCCATTGGTGCATCGTCTTGTTGCAGATAGTTTCGTTAAGCAACCTTCTAAAAAACATGATATTGTTGCACATCTTGATTATAACAAAAGCAATAATCATTTTTCAAACCTGAAGTGGATGACTCAGGAAGATAATATCGAACATCAGAAGAAAAGTCCCGTAGTTATAAAAGAGAAGAAGAAGCGAATTGGTAAGCGTCCGGAAAATGCATCGGGCTATAAACTCAATGAGAAGAAAGTAGCTGAAATAAAGAAACGAATTCAAAAAGGAGAGACATTATCTAAAATATCTGACCGATTTAATGTTTCGGAAACGCAACTACTTCGAATTAAGAGAGGAATAAACTGGGGCGATGTAAAAGTTCCCCATTAAGTTTACTCATCTGTCTGATTTTTGTTTACTCATCTGTCTGATTTTTTTGTTGTAACTTGATTTAATGCAACACATATTTTTTTTCCTTTCAAAGATTTTAGATTTTTTATTATCGCCACTAAGTTGGATCGTAATCTTGTTGCTTATTTCTGTTATTACAAAGAATAAGAAACGAAGCCGGAAGTGTTTATATTGGGCAATAGGAGCAATACTATTTTTCAGCAATCCGTTTGTGCTGAATTTAGTAATGCATGCATGGGAAATTCAGTCGGTATCTATAGATTCAATTCATAAGGAATATGATGCGGCAATAATGATGGGTGGTGCTATACGTTATGTAAACGGACAGATGCAACGTCCGGTTTTTGGTTCAGGTGCCGATAGATATGTTCAGTCGCTGGAGCTTTTTTATAGAAACAAAGCAAAGTATATAATTATTTCCAGTGGTTCGGGCAGTTTGGTTTATACTGATGTTAAAGAAGCAGATTTACTGCGTAATCAGATGATACGCATAGGTGTTCCTGCAGATAAAGTGATTGCAGAAAATCAGTCAAGAAACACTTATGAAAATGCGAAAAATACTGCTGAAATTATTCGAAAATCAGATTTTAGACCACCATTTTTATTAGTGACATCGGCATTTCATATGCGGAGGTCAATGCTTTGTTTTCAGAAACAAGGAATTGATGTGGTGCCTTTTGCAGTTGACCAACATTCAGGTCAGATAATGTTTACACCTGATAAACTTTTTTTGCCATCACCGGAGGTGTTACTTGATTGGGACTTGCTATTTCATGAATGGTTTGGAATAGCAGTTTATAAAGTAATGGGGTATTTGTAAGATAAATATTAAGTCTAATATCAAAACAATGTATAGAGATATTAGTGTAACACTATGATCCAATCAGATGACGCAAATTATGGATTTGTGTGTCCCATAAACGTTGTGTTTCTTCAATATCATCTTCTACTGCAAAGTCAGATACCATTAGTGATACATCAGATGTCAATTCATCGGTTGTAATTTCAAATTCGATAAAAGCATCATCGCTGTCATCAATCCATTTGAAACGCACCATTTGATTTTCTCTTTTGTGAGTCATTTTGGCTTGCTGCTCATCGCCATCCCAATGGAAAGTGTAAACACCTTCACGAATAGTGACATCATCGGCAAACCATTCAGATAGCCCTGATGGAGTGGATAGGAATCCGTATAATATTTTGGGAGAAGACCGCATTGGAAACTCCATTTTTACTTTTTGCTTTTTCTGCACTGCCTTCATTGTATGTTATTGTTTAATTTTTACAATAATAATAAAAAAACTTATACAATCCTAACTTATTTCACTATGCCATTTCTGCTTTCTTACTCATGCGCTTACGCTCATTTTCATCAAGATAAATTTTACGCATGCGAATATTCTGAGGAGTAACTTCAAGATACTCATCTTTCTCAATATACTCCATTGCTTCCTCTAACGAGAATTTTATTTTTGGAGTAATACGCGCATTGTCATCACTGCCTGATGCTCTGATGTTGGTTAATTTTTTTCCTTCACATACATTCACCACCAAGTCGCCCGGACGGATATGTTCACCGATAACTTGTCCACCATAAACTGTTTCACCCGGATCAATAAAAAATGCTCCACGCTCTTGTAATTTATCAATAGAGTAGGCTGTTGAACTTCCTGCTTCTTTAGCAAGCAGCACACCCATATTTCTTCCGGGAATAGTACCCTTAGCAGGCTCATAAGAATTGAAACGATGTGCCATAATTGCTTCTCCTGCAGTTGCAGTAAGTACTGCATTTCTTAAACCAATTAATCCTCTTGCAGGAATATTAAATTCAAGTCTTTGTAAATCACCTTTAGGCAACATGCTTGTAAGTTCTCCTTTACGCTGTGTGGCAAGTTCAATCACTTTACCTGCTACTTCTGATGGTGTATCAACAACTAAATGCTCTACCGGCTCGCAACGAATACCATCTATTTCTTTGTACAAAACCTGTGGCTGTCCTAACTGAAGTTCATAGCCTTCTCTGCGCATGGTTTCAACAAGAATAGAAATGTGCAGAATACCACGTCCATAAACAAGATATGCATCCGGTGAATTGGTTTCTTCAACACGCATGGCCAGATTCTTTTCTGTTTCTTTATAAAGACGATCACGAAGGTGGCGAGAGGTAACAAACTTTCCTTCTTTACCAAACAGCGGACTGTTGTTGATGGTAAAAAGCATACTCATTGTGGGTTCATCAACTGCAATTGATTTCAATGCTTCAGGGTTTTCAAAATCTGCAATGGTATCACCGATTTCAAAATCATCTACACCTACAATAGCTGCAATGTCGCCACTGCTTACGCTGTCAACTTTTTTTCTGCCTAATCCTTCAAAAACAAACAGTTCTTTTATTCTTGATTTTTTTGCACTACCATCACGTTTCATCAACGTCACAGGCATATTTTCTTTCAATGTTCCTCTCACAATTCTGCCAATGGCAATACGGCCAACATAGTTGCTGTAATCTAACGATGTGATGAGCATCTGAGGTGTGCCTTCAAGCGATTTTGCAGGAGGCGTTTTCTCTATAATGGCATCAAGTAAAGCTGTTATGTCTGATGTTTCTTTGCGCCAGTCTGTGCTCATCCAACCATGTTTACTACTACCATATAATGTTGGAAAGTCAAGTTGCTCTTCTGTTGCTTCAAGATGAAAAAACAAATCAAATACCGATTCATGTACTTCATCTGGGCGACAGTTTTCTTTATCAACTTTGTTGATGACAACGATTGGCTTAAGTCCTAATGCAAGTGCTTTCTGCAAAACAAAGCGTGTCTGTGGCATTGGTCCTTCAAAAGCATCTACTAAAAGAATTACACCGTCAGCCATTGTAAGAACACGTTCTACTTCTCCTCCAAAGTCAGCGTGACCCGGTGTGTCAATAATATTAATTTTTACGTCTTTGTACTGAACAGATACATTTTTTGCAACAATGGTAATTCCTCTCTCACGTTCCAGATCATTATTGTCGAGAATCAATTCTCCTGTTTGCTGATTTTGTCTGAAAACCTGTGTCTGATGAAGTATTTTATCAACTAAGGTTGTTTTACCATGGTCAACGTGGGCAATAATGGCCACATTTCTGATATTTTGCATGAAAATTTTATTTGGGGTGCAAAGATAAGACTTTTTACCGCCCAAATATTGATTGTCAATAATAAAAGTAGAAAAAATCAGCTCTTTTTTTGTGGTGTTAGCCCAAGTTCGAGGCCTTTTTTAAGCATTAACTCAAATGCTGCCTGTTGTTCATTAGGACAATCGCCATCTAAAATTGCTTCGCGAACAAAATCTTTTATAATACCAACATTAGGTCCAGGCGGCAAACCAAATGTATCCATAATCAATTGTCCGGTAACAGGTGGTTGCCAGTTTCTGATTCTGTCTTTCTCTTCAACTTCTTTAAGTTTTTGAATGACCAACTCAAAGTTGTTACGGTATTTGGCTTTCTTATATTCATTTTTAGTTGTCACATCAGCCTGGCACAACAACATCAGGTCGTCAATATCATCACCGGCATCAAATAACAGTCTGCGTACTGCTGAATCGGTAACAAGTTCCTGTGCCAAAACAATGGGTCTTAAATGGAGCAAAACCAATTTTTGTACATACTTCATCTTTTCATTGAGAGGTAATTTTAACTCTCTGAAGATAGGAGGAACCATACGTGAACCTTTGTCTTCATGCCCATGAAAAGTCCATCCATGCCCGGGTTCAAAACGTTTTGTTGCAGGTTTTGCAATGTCATGCAGAATAGCAGCCCATCGTAACCATAAATTATCAGTGACTTTTGCAATGTTGTCCAATACTTCCAAGGTGTGATAGAAGTTATCTTTATGACCTTTGCCTTCAAAATAATCAACTCCTTTCAGGTTGTAAAACTGCGGAAATATTAACTCCAACAATCCTGTATCCATCAACAATTTGAATCCTGTTGATGGCAATGGCGAAGCAATAATTTTATTCAGTTCATCGGTTATTCGTTCTTTGGAAACTATGCTGATTCTACTCTTTTCACTTTGAATTGCAGCCAGCGATTTTTCTTCAATGCTGAAATTAAGTTGTGTTGCAAAGCGTATTGCACGCATCATGCGCAGTGGATCATCACTGTAAGTTGTTACAGGGTCGGCAGGTGTGCGAATAATTTTATCGTTCAGATCCTGCTTGCCGTTAAATGGGTCAATCAGCTTTCCATAATCATCACTGTTAAGACTAAAAGCAAGTGTGTTGATAGTAAAATCGCGTCTAAGCTGATCGTCTTCTAATGTGCCAGGTGAAACCTTCGGCTTTCGCGAATGTTGACTATACGACTCTTTTCTTGCACCTACAAATTCAATTTCAAATCCTTCGGATTTTACCATTGCAGTACCAAAGTTTTTAAAGAATGCAAATTCTCCTTCAAGAACTGCAGCAAGTTCTTTAGCTACGGCAATGCCGTCACCGTTAACTACAATATCAATATCTTTTGAAGGTCTTTTTAAAAAACTATCACGCACAAATCCTCCAATGACAAATGCTTTTAAATTATGCTTTTCGCAAAGTGAAGCAATCTGCCGGAACAAACTATGCTCAAGCATTTCTGTTTGCAGATTATTTTCTGATAACTTTAACTTCGCCATTGTTCAAAATCCTGATGATGGATGATGCTGTATGTTTTGTGTTTTCTTGTTGTCTGTACTTTACAACATAGTCAACTCCTGAAAGTATGGAATGTTCAATGTCATTAAAAACAGCAGGGGAGGGCCTGTCGCTCATGTTTGCAGAAGTAGATATGATTGGTTTCCCAAATTTATGAATCAGCATTTTGCAAAATGAATCTTTCACTAATCTGATTGCTGCGGTGCCGTCTTCTGCAATTGCTTTTTCAGAGATACGACTGATCTTTTCATAAATTATAGTTACAGGCTTTTCGGAATATTCAATGATGTCCCATGCAACAGCCGGAACATTTTGCACACAACGATTCAGCATTGCCTCATCGCTCACTAATGTGATTAAACTTTTTGACTCGCTCCGGTTTTTAAGTTTAAAAATTTTTTCTACTGCAGCATCGTTTGTAGCATCACATCCAATTCCCCAAATTGTGTCAGTAGGATAAACAATAAGTCCTCCTTGTCTTAAAATTTCAAGACAAGATTTAATGTCATCATTAAAAATTTCGGTATTTGTATTTTTCATCACAATGCAAAGAAAACAGATTGAAACGAATTTTTACTTTTTAATTCTTGAGCTAATGATTTTTTAAAAAAATCAGTTGTGATTGCGGATGCCATCAAGCACTTTTTCCATTTTAGAACCGCGACTGCCTTTAACTAAAATAGTGCTTTCATTAATAGCATGATTATGTAAATAGTTGCAAGCATCTTCGGAGGTTTTAAAGCGCAATGCATGATCATTGAGTGTTGTATGCAGAAAATTTTCACCTACTAAAATAAGTAAGTCTTTTTCCATACTACTCAATAAGTCAACAATGTGTTGGTGCTCTGTATTTGCATCCTGCCCAAGTTCAAGCATTTCTCCAAGAATGATAACTTTATTGCCATCATAATTTTCAGAAAGATTTTTTAATGCAGCTTCCATACTTGAAGGATTGGCATTGTATGCATCAATAATAATTGTATTACTTCCTGAGATTTCTATTTGCGAACGCTGATTTTCGGGGATGTAACCTTCAATTGCTGTCTTAATTTTATCAGGTGTAATATTAAAATATCTACCAATGCAAACTGCCGCTACAAGATTTTCAAGATTATAGTCACCGGTAAGGTGCGTTATTATTTCATCAATCCTATTTTGATTTTCGAACCAATTAAATTTAACAACTGATGCAGGAGTAGAAATTTCACCACAGATACAATTGTCCACTTGCGTACTGTAGAAAATTACCTTTTGATAATGATTGAGATTATTTGTTAGCAATTCATTGTTTTTACGGCAGAAAATTACTCCATCATTTTCCATCAGGTGTCTGTACAATTCTGTTTTTCCTTTAATTACACCTTCAATACCTCCAAAACCTTCGAGATGTGCTTTGCCAATATTTGTAATGAGCCCGAAGTTGGGCAGAGCAATCATTGACAGTTCACGAATTTCTCCCTGATGATTGGCTCCCATTTCAATAACTGCAATCTGATGTTCGCTTTTTAATCTTAACAAGGTAAGTGGAACACCGATGTGATTATTCAGATTTCCCTCAGTAAATAAAACGTTATATGACGTGCCGAGTACCCTGCTGATTAATTCTTTTGTAGTAGTTTTTCCATTGCTACCTGTTAATCCAATAACCGGTATTTTTAAAACTTGCCTGTGATAGGTAGCTAACTGTTGCAAAGTCGTTAGAACATTCTCTACTAAATAAATGTTTTCACCCTTTAGTGAGGAATCATCCACTATTGCTGCTATGGCACCTTGTTGTATTGCTTGTAGTGCGAATTTATTTCCATCAAAAGAAGGTCCCTTTAAAGCAAAATAAATATTTCCTTTGAGCAGTTTCCTTGTATCTGTACAAACTCCGGTTGAGTTCAGGAATAAACTATGTAAATGTGCTATCATTTATATTCAATAACTTTCAAAAAGAAAGCCCCAAAAAAAGGGGCTTATGTATTTTATTTAAATGTTGAAGGATATTATCCTTTCTTAGACGCTTTTTGATTAAAACCAACAGGGCTACCTACACGTACCATTGAACAACGGAATCCAATCCAGTCAGTTGATTGTTGTTGGTCTAAAAATCTTCTTGTACCGGGTGACATCCAATATGCACGGTCTTTCCAGGAACCACCTTTAATAACGTGTGCATTATCATCAATCATCGTAGTACCACCCATTTTATATTCGATGTTATCAGGTTCATCACCATCAAGATCGTTTATGTAATCGGCTTTAGTATAATTTCTGCGAGCTTCATTTTCTTTTTCATCTACCTCGCGCCATACCATGCGACCAAGACTATCCTTTTCTGCATATTGTCCTTCTTCGTCAAGTAATGGTGTTACAAATACGTTTCCTCTGTAAGGATTAAAGTCATCCATGTCTTCAGGTGATAAGGGGCGATAAACATCTTTTACCCATTCCGAAACGTTACCTGCCATATTATATAAACCATAATCATTTGGTAAATATGAAAATACTGGAGCCGGACGGTCTGCATTGTCATTTAATGCACCTGCTGTTCCCATCATATCACCACGACCTCTCTTGAAGTTGGCAAGCATTTCACCTTTATATTTTTCTGAAGAATTTCTTACTACGTGACCATTCCAAGGGTATATTTTTCTGTCAGTAACACGCTCATAAACCGTATTGCCAATTAAGCCTAAGGCTGCATATTCCCATTCTGCTTCTGTTGGAAGTTCGTAGCGTGGTAATAAAATTCCATCTTCCATACGCACATTACGTTCATCACGATTGGGGTTTAAATCCTGAAGTTTGCTTTTCACCAAACCTTCGTACTGTCCGGCAAGATATGCATCAGTATTAAAGTTATCTTCGTTTACCTGTGCAGGGTTAACACGTAAAATTCCTTCGCGCACTAATATCTGCTCATTTACACGATCGGTACGCCAACTTGCAAAATCATTGGCTTGTAACCAATTTACACCAACAACAGGATAGCGCTGATAGGCAGGGTGACGTAAATATAACTCAACCATTGGTTCGTTATAACCTAATTTACTTCTCCAAACTAATGTGTCAGGAAGCGCTTTTTTATACACTTCAGGATAGTCAGTTCCATAAACACGGTCTAACCAATAGAGATATTCTAAATAATGTACATTGGCAATTTCTGTTTCGTCCATGTAAAAAGATGAAACAGTAACTCTGCGAGGAATGTTATCCCAGTCATAAGGAATTTCTTGCTCTGTACGGCCCATTGCAAATGTTCCACCTTCTACAAGGATTAATCCCGGACCTGTTTCCTGTTCGGTATATGGAGTAACTTCAAATCCACCATTCTTTTCGTCATTGTACTTCCATCCTGTGGTTGAAGATTTCTCTTTTTGCTTGCAAGCATTTGTTGCCATCACTACTAAAGCAACGAAGGCAAGGGTTTTTGCATTTTTACGGAGATTCATTTTTACGTATTTGGAAACTTTATATGGTTTATGTCATTAAACTAAAATGTGGGGCAACTTATTGCCTTGAACCGTTTTTTCTTTGGACGGCATTCAAACTGCAAACCTAAAGAAATTTCATGAGATCCGGCAGTAACATTATTATTTAGTTTAGAAACGGTAACATCATAGGAATAACCGAACTTAAACATGTCTTTTTGTAACCCGATGAGGGCAATGAAGCTGTCGCTTGACAGGAATTTTTTACCTGTATAGCCCCTGTACCACAAACCACCAACAATTGGCGACTTTATAACATAAAGCCCAAAGTTGAGTTGGTTAAATCCTTGCTGTTGCTGATACAAAAAGTTTGGTGAGATAAATGTACCTTCTAATTTCCCTCTGTAAGTTGAAGCGCCTTTTAATGGTAATAATGCCCCTACGTGTGCAGTATATTTTCTTGGTAACGGACTTGAGCCTTCAACAATAAATGCCTGATCAGGTTCTGTAATATGATGAACAGCAAAACCGCCATATACTTTTGAACTGTAACCTATAACGCCTGCTGAAAAATCAGCAAAACCACGCTTTTCGGCAGGACGTACTTCCTGCGTTTCGAACACATAACCATAGCGGGGATCAATCATATCGCCAAAGGTCAGTTTATCCCAGTCTAATTTTTCCTGAACATAGGTAGCTTGCAGCCCTGCACGAATAGAGAAATTTCGTGAAATGTTTAAGTTGTAAGAATAGATGCCGGAGAAGTTGGTTGTATTCAGTGTTCCATTACCTGCTTTATCATTCATAATGATTAAGCCTAATCCACCGGAGAGTGCTTCAACATGTTGGTCATAAGAGGCGCTCAAAGTGATGAAGGTTTTATTTAAACCAGGCCACTGATTACGATAGTTCAATGCCAGTCGTGGACAACGAACCGAACCGGCAAAGGCAGGATTCAGATAAATCGGATTGGCATAAAACTGCGAAAACTGCGGGTCCTGGCCAAAACAAATAGCTAACTCCAGGCTGATAATCATGGTAAGTACAATACGCTTAATCATAGTTCATTTACTTTTCAAACTTAATTTTATACGTATAGTACTAAAATAGTTACAATTCTGCACGAATATATTGGTGGTTAAAAATTTAATCGGAACAAAGTTAGGCATTAATTATTTTAATATCAAACAAAATAAAATTCAATATTGCATGTTTCATACATGTTGTATTGTTCGAGAAGCATATTTTTGAACCCAATTACCAAAACATGAAAAGGTCTTTTGCACTACTTTTTTTAATAGGATTGACTTGTGTTGCTGTTGCGCAACAAGATGAATCTTTAAAACGCACTTATTCCGTTGATTGGCGCAGTAATGTTGTCCTAAATGGCGAAAACAGGCTTAATTTTACCAACTGTTTTTATAAGCCGGACAGCAAGATGCCATTTTTCTCTACCGGACTTCCACTATTTGATTATACTAAAGTGGCTGAAGTTAGCATTGAAAATCCTGTTTATGAACCATTAAATATTAATATTTCTGATGAAGTTGCATCGGAAATAGTTCCGGAAACAAAACTTTCTTACTTTAAGGGAAAACCATCTTTGTATGTAGAATTTGTGCCGGTAAGAAAAAATTCAGTTACGGGGCAAACAGAAAAATTAGTTGCATTTAATCTTAAAACGACAGCCGGGCAACAGAGTCAAAAAATTGGTGCCACTTCAACTCAGGTTTACGCTGCTAATTCAGTTCTTGCTTCGGGTGATTGGTATAAAATTTCAGTTACAGAAGATGGAGTTTATAAAATAACATACAGTTTTCTGAAAGACCAGTTAAAAATTGATTTATCATCTTCCTCACCTCAGTCATTCAGGCTCTTTGGCAATGGTGGAGGCATTTTACCTCTATTAAACTCTCAGTTTAGATATGATGACTTGCAGGAAAATGCTGTGTTTGTAAATGATGGAGGTACAGCAGGAAAATGGGATGATCAGGATTATATTTTGTTTTATGGACAGTCACCCGTGCAATGGCTTTTTAATTCCTCTCAGAACAGATATTACCATCAGGCAAATTATTATTCCGATTCCACATTTTATTTTATTACGTTTAATGGAGGAACCGGAAGTCCTAAAAGAATTCAGCAATCGGCATCATTATCAGTGACACCTGACTTTGTTGTAAACAGTTTTGATGATTACCAATATCATGAATTGGATAAAACAAATTTTGTCAAATCTGGACGTGAATTTTATGGCGAGTCATTCGACATAAACCTTAATCAGACTTTTTCATTCACATTTCCAAATATACTGCAACAAACTGTGACTATAAAAACAGTATTTGCAGGTCATTCACCTGGTGTTACAAGTTCGGCTTCGGCACGCTATCAAAATATAACATTATTTTCGGGTACATACACAACCGGTTCACAATATACAGATGATTATGCAATGGAACGTACAACAACTTCAACGTTCTTGCCGTCTGCCGGTGATGTAGTGAATATTGATTTTGCTTTTACTCCTGCAAATACAGAGTGTATTGGCTTTTTGAACTATATAGAATTATTAGCAAAGCGAGCACTAACATTTGCAGGTAATGGTGCTACCGATCAGATGTTTTTCCGAAGTATGGAAGCTTCCGGCCCCGGTAAAACTGCACAGTTTAATATTGCATCGGCACCATCATCTATGACGGTTTGGAATGTCACTGACAGAATAAATATCAGACAACAATTACATAATAATGGTTCGTTTATTACACAGGTGGACAGTACACAGCAATTTTTAGCTTTTGGTGGGAATAATTTTTTAACGCCCGGAGTAATTGGTACAGTGGCAAATCAAAATTTACATTCATTGCCACAAGCCGATTTAATCATTGTAACACATCCATTATTTGAAGATCAGGCAAACCGCATAGCAGATATGCACAGAACATTGGACAACATGTCTGTGAATGTTGTGAGAACAGATTTAATATACAACGAATACTCTTCAGGAGCACAGGATATTGCAGGCATACGCAATTTTGTAAAAATGTTTTATGACAGAGGGATAGGCAATGGAACAGAACCAAAATATTTACTTTTATTTGGTGATGGTTCTTATGACAACAAATACCGCAGAGCCAATAACACCAATTTTATTCCAACCTTTGAGTCTGAAAACTCATATTCATTTTTAAGCTCATTCGTTGCTGACGATTTTTATGGTTTGATGGATGACAATGAAGGTTTGTGTTCAAGCAATGAAAAAATTGATATTGGTGTAGGTCGAATTATTGCACAAAACATCAGCGAAGCTAAAACGGTTACAGATAAAACCATTCAATATGCATCATTGCCACAGAGTAGTGGTTGTCCGGGTTGTGATGGTAGTGGTGGAACATTAGGTGACTGGCGCAATGTGGTAACGTTTATTGCAGATGATGAGGATGGACCTATACACGTACCACCTGCAGAATCGTTTGCCAATTATTTAAATACATATCATAAAACATATAACGTTGATAAAATTTATTTAGATGCCTACAAACAAATATCAACCCCTGCAGGTCAGCGTTATCCTGATGTTAATGACGCTATTGATAAACGTGTCAATAAAGGTTCGTTGATTATTAATTATGTAGGTCATGGTGGCGAAACAGGATGGGCAGAAGAGCGAGTTCTTACCAATGATGATATTAACTCATGGACAAACATTAATAAACTGCCGGTATTTATTACAGCAACCTGTGAGTTTAGCAGATGGGACGATCCTGCAAGAACATCATCTGGCGAAAAAATATTATTGAGCCCAACCGGTGGAGGTGTTGCATTGTTTTCAACTACACGACTGGTATTTGCAAGCAGCAACGAAGTTCTTAACAGAGCCTTGATAAAGTTTATGTTTGATGATCCAAATTATCGTTTAGGCGATATCATGGTTGCCAGTAAAACCGATCCGGGAAATTTGAATCTGAATACACGTAATTTTAGTTTACTCGGTGATCCGGCATTAAGATTACATTATCCTAAATTCAATATTGAGGCTACACAAATTAACGCTCAACCAATTATAGCGCTAAACGATACTTTAAGCTCATTAGAGAAAGTAACCATTGCAGGAAGAATAGTTAAAGGTGGACAACTTCAGTCTGATTTTAATGGGTTTTTATATCCAACCGTATATGATAAAGCATCAAGCATAACCATGTTGCGCAATGATGCATCAAGTCCTAACATAACTTTTAAGCTTCAGAAAAATATTTTATATAAAGGAAAAGCTACAGTAAAAAATGGTGAATGGTCGTTTACATTTATTGTACCCAAAGATATTTCTTATCAGTTTGGGTTAGGCAAGCTAAGCTTTTATGCTGAAAATGGAGTAGAAGATGGTGCAGGATATTTTGATAGCATAGTTGTGGGTGGTTCGTCTGCAAATATTATTTCTGAGACAGATGGACCCGGTATAAAACTATACCTTAACGATGAGCGCTTTGCTTTTGGCGGCACTACTAATGAAAAACCTACAATTGTATGTTTGCTCTCTGACTCAACAGGTATCAATACAGTTGGTAATGGTGTTGGGCATGACATCACAGCAATAATTGATGGAAAAGTTGATCCCGTTTACGTACTCAATGATTATTATGAAGCGGACTTAGACAGTTATTCTAGTGGGAGAGTTGCTTATCCGCTATCAAAACTTCCAGAAGGAAGGCATACGCTTAAAGTAAAGGCATGGGATATTCTCAACAACTCAAGTGAAGCTTATACAGAGTTTATTGTGGCTTCTGATGCATCATTAGCACTAAAGCATGTTTTAAATTATCCCAACCCGTTTACAACGCATACGCAGTTTTCATTTGAATACAACAAGCCTTGTGAAGATTTAGAAGTTCAGGTTCAGATTTTTACCATTGCCGGTAAATTGGTTAAAACCATTTCTAAAAAGATAATTACCCCCGGTACAAGAATTGATGATTTAACATGGGATGGTCGTGATGATTTTGGCGACAGAATTGGTCGTGGAGTATATATTTACAGAGTAAAACTCAATACAGCAGATGAGTCGGCTTCAGAAACGCAAAAACTGGTGATTCTCAAATAGAAACCTTTTTTATTTTTTATCGTATATTTGCCAGCCGCTTCTTAAAAATAACATCATAAAATAAAAACCACTTATTGTCGTTATTCAAACTTAGCTTTTAAAACTTATTACTGAATTTCTTTATACATGAGATATAAATTGTTTTACGGTGCTTTGTCTTTAGCAGTACTTTCAGTACAAAATCAAGTGTCTGCACAGACTGATAAAGCCAACTTACTTGGTCAGATTAACACTATTACAACTGCTGTTCCGTTTCTGATGATTTCTCCCGATGCCCGTGCCGGTGGTATGGGCGATGCCGGTGTTGCATCATCTGCAGACGTTAACAGTATTCATTGGAATCCTGCCAAACTGGTGTTTGCAGACAAAAAGATGGGTGTTGGAATTTCTTACACACCTTGGTTACGAAAATTAGTGCCGGATATAAATCTGGCTTACGTAAGCTTTTTTACCAAGCCTAATGATGTTTCTGCAATTGGAGCTTCGTTACGTTATTTCTCTTTAGGTAATATTGATTTTACTTCTGAAACAGGCGACCCTATGGGATCGTACAAGCCCAATGAGTTTGCTGTTGACGTTGCATACTCAAGAAAGTTGGGTGATGAGTTTAGCGGAGGTATTGCTTTGCGTTATATCCACTCAAGTTTAACAGGTGGAATTACTGTTGGTGGCAATGCTACTAAAGCAGGAAATTCTGTAGCTGCCGATGTTTCTTTCTTCTATAAAACAAATCTTGAAATTTCAGGAAAAGATGCAGAGTTTGGCGCAGGTTTGGCCATTACAAATATTGGTTCAAAAATGTCATATACCGATAAAGGAACAAAGGATTTTATTCCTATTAATCTGCGCTTAGGACCTTCTTTGAAAATAAAACTCAATGACTATAATGAATTAGCATTTTTAGTTGATTTCAATAAGCTATTAGTGCCAACTCCACCGGTTTATTCCGATTCTACTATTGCAGGTGAAGAAAATCCTATTATTTTCGCAGGGAAAGATCCTAATGTTGGTGTAGCACAAGGAATTTTTCAATCATTCGGTGATGCGCCAGGAGGAGGAAAAGAAGAATTGCGCGAAATTAATATTGCAGGAGGATTGGAATATTGGTACGATAAGCAATTTGCATTCCGTGCAGGATATTTCTACGAGAACAAAACTAAAGGAAACAGAAAGTATTTTACTTTAGGTATAGGTTTACGCTACAACATTTTCGGACTTGATTTTGCTTATCTTATTCCAACAGAGCAGCGCAATCCATTAGAAAATACTTTACGTTTTAGCTTGTCATTCAACTTTGATTCAATCAAAGGAAGCGACAGTAACGAATAAACGGTGAATTTCAGAGTTGGTTTTGGTTTTGATGTTCATCAGTTAGAACAGGGCATTCCTTTTTTTTTAGGCGGAGTTCGAATTGAACATTATAAAGGTGCCAAAGGACATAGTGATGCCGATGTAATTATACATGCCATTTGCGATGCCTTGCTTGGAGCAGCAGCACTTGATGATATTGGTAAACATTTTCCGGATACATCCAACGAATTTAAAGGAATAGATTCCTCAATTTTATTAGCAAAAGTTGTTTCATTATTAAAGGAAAAATCAATTGCTATTGGTAATGTTGATGTGAGTGTAGTTTTGGAGAAACCTAAAATTGCACCGTATATTCAGGCAATGCGGGAGAAATTAGCTTCTGTAATGCAGATTGAAATAGACTGTGTTTCAATTAAGGCAACTACCAACGAAAAAATGGGTTTTGTTGGTCGTGAAGAAGGTGTTGCTGCTTATGCAGTTGCCTTGATTAACCGGCAGTAGGACTAAAATTCTGTGGCTCATTGCCACGTTCTGATTCAATTTTATAGTAAAAGACTTCTGCAATTTTTCTTGCTCTTGATTTTGCGGTTTCTGCATTGCTGCCTTCAAACAAACCATCTACTGTAGCTTCAAATAGTTTAAGCCAGTGTTTAAAATGCTTCATTTCTATTGGCAATTGCCTGTGGGCTTCAAATGCACTTCCATTGTATAACGGTTCGTTGAAGAGAATGCTACGCCAGAAACCATACATTTTTTTCAGATGTTCTGGCCAGCGATCTTGAATGATGTTGTTGAATATTGGACCTAACAAATCATCTTCACGAATAGCACTGTAAAATGTATCAACCATTAATGTTATATCATCAGGTGTAATTATGTCATGTCTATTATCCATCCTCATTTTTTATTTTTTTTCTATTTCAACTTCTCTGATTTCACCCGATATTATTTTTATTTTTTTGGCTGATGGTTTTTTTAAGAATGAATTGAAGATACTTTGTGATTCTAAATGATTTTTTAAATGAGTAACTCCTTTAATTAGATTAATATTGAATGTTGTTGCTTTCTTTCCAAAATAATATCCTATTGCACCCTGATGTCGGAACACGTAAACCCATTCTTCGCTACCAGCTATCGGATAGACAAGTGCAGCATCATGCCAGCCATCGCCTACCTCTAAACAGGCATCATTAAAACGATTGTTGTAGTTTGCTTTTTCATTGACATCAAGTACTATTCCGTTGCATTGTTTGATTTGTTTATAAAAACAGTTGTCACTGTAGCTCTCAAGACTATTGATGCAGCGACAGAGATTATATTTTTCAGTTATATGCGACAGAAATTCATCGGCAGCTTTTCTTGAACCGAAATATCTTAATGGTGATGAGTTTGTTTTTGAAATATCATGAATAAAGAATTTTGATAAGCCATTTAAAATATCATTTTTATAAACCCCGAAATTCTTTTCTGATTTGCCGGCACGATTAAAGAAAGGCTGATATTCTTTAATGTATTCAATTTCGAGTAAACATGCCAGTAATTCACACCCTGTATTCATGTAGCTTATATCATGCAAGAGAGCTTTAATTTTTTTCGATTTGGAATTGTTGTTCCGAAAATGTGCTGTAACTCTTTTTTTGATATTTTTTGCTTTGCCGATATACAGAATTTCATGATTACTGTCTGTAAAGAAATATATGCCGGGTGTTTCAGGCAACTTGCTAATAAGTTCATGTGGTATTTCTGTATTTTTAATTGGTACACTCCTATGAAGCAGTGTGTGTTCAAGACCTTTTTCCGAAACCAATTTCTCTAAAATTTCACTGGCAGCAACAGCATCGTTCATGGCACGATGATGCCCTTCTAAAATTATTCCAAGATTTTTTGTGAGATTTCCTAAAGAGTAGGAGCCAAAACCGGGGAAGATTTTTCTGCTCAAAGAACAAGTGCAGATTACTTCTGCATTAAAATCAATTCCGCAACGTTTAAATTCTGATTTTATAAAACTGAAATCGAAAGACGCATTGTGTGCTACAAAAATTTTTCCATCAAGCAACTGAAACAGTTGTTCTGCAATTTCTTTAAAGCATGGTGCATTTTCGACTAATTCATTAGTGATGCCTGTCAGCCCTATGATAAATGATGGAATGTCTGTTTCAGGATTTATCAGTGTAGAAAAACGATGTTCAATAGTGTTGCCATTATGAATCACTACTGCAACTTCGGTAATTCGGCTACCTTGTGTTAAACTTCCTCCTGTAGTTTCTATGTCAACAACTGCGAACATGCCACGTTACTTAAATTTTAATCTTATATGCGCAATCAAAATGACCTAAGGGGCAAGATTTATAGCCATGCAATCCACAGGGTCGGCAGCTCATTTCACCGACTTGTTTAATGATGCTTTTGTCTGACAAAGGACCAAAGCCAAACTCAGGAACTGTAGAGCAGAAAAATGCAGTCACAGGAGCATTAACAGCCGATGCAAGATGGAGTGGAGCAGAGTCGTTTACATAGTTCATTTCAGCATGTTGCATAAGTGCTGCCGACTCTGTAAGTGTTAGTTTGCCGCATAATATTTCAATATTCGGATGTGAAGAAAGCAACCTTATTTCGTTGCAAAGTGCAACATCAGCCGGTGCGCCAAGAAAATATATTTTTATATTTTCAGGAATAGTCAGAGTTAACTCTGCCCACTTGGCTACAGGTAATTGTTTGGTAAACCAAACAGAAGCCGGTGCCATGCAGACAAATGGTTTTGATTTTAATGACTGCACTTTTTGGTTTTCCTCCTCTGTGAAATACAAATTTGGTTTTTGATATTGAATATTTTTCAAGTCATCAATCAATGAAAAGTTACGATAAGTCTCATGCTTTTTACCAATGATATGCTCTGATTTTTTGTGGTAACAAAAGGACAATGGATTTTTATTGTAGCCTCTTTTGTTTTTTGATTTAGCGAATAAAGTTATCAGACCTGTGCTGAAAAATCGTTGCAGGTTAACAACCAAATCATATTTTTCTTTCCTGATTTGACTGATGAGGTTAATGAGATTAGAAAATTTGTTTTTCTTTTTATCCCAGACATATAATTTATTTACAAAAGGGTGGCTTTTCAATAACGACTCATTACCTTTTCTTAAAACAAAATCAATTTTTGATTCTGGAAAAGCCTGATGCAGAGATTCAATTAATCCTGTAGCTAAAATTACATCGCCAATAAATGCTGTCTGTACAATTAATATTTTATGCATACTTGTTAGTCTCAGACTGCAACATCATATTCGCGCAATGCATCGTTGAGTGATGTTTTATTGTCGGTAGATTGCTTTCTTTTACCTATAATAAGTGCACAAGGCACCTGATATGTTCCTGCTGCAAAAGTTTTAGGAATTGAACCGGGAATGACCACAGAACGTGCAGGCACAACACCACGATATTCAACAGGTGTATTTCCTGACACATCAATTATTTTTGTTGACATAGTCAATACAACATTAGCCCCCAAAACCGCTTCCTGTTCAATACGAACGCCTTCAACAACTATACATCTCGACCCTATAAAACAATTGTCTTCAATAATTACCGGTGATGCCTGAACTGGCTCTAAAACTCCTCCAATGCCAACTCCTCCACTAAGGTGTACGTTCTTTCCTATCTGTGCACAACTGCCAACAGTAGCCCAGGTGTCAACCATTGTTCCGCTGTCAACATAAGCACCAATATTCACAAACGATGGCATCATGATGACACCTTTTGCAACAAAGCTTCCATAGCGAGCAATGGCATGTGGCACAACACGAACACCTAAGTTTTCATAACCTGTTTTAAGATCTATTTTATCATAAAACTCCATCGGTCCTGCATGATGTACTTCCATTTTTTGAATCGGAAAATATAAGATGACAGCTTTTTTTATCCACTCATTTACGCGCCAACTATTATTCATTTGCTCTGCAACCCGAATGTTCCCTTTATCTAGGTCTTCGATAACTGAGCGGATAACTTTCTTGTTTGATTCATCGGTAAGTAACGCTCTGTTTTCCCAAATAGCATTGACTGTTTTTTCTCTTACAGGCATAAATATTATTTTTCAGCTACAAATATAACCACCTTAATGCATTCATTGCCCGTTGTTTTTTATTTTTGCATCTTTAAATTCAGATATGCCGCGCATACTTGCAGTTGATTACGGAAATAAAAGAGTAGGTCTTGCAGTTACTGATCCAATGCAGATTATTGCCACTGCTTTAACTACTGTTCATTCCTCTAAAGCGGTTGAATTTATTTGTAATTATTTTAATTCTGAAGAAGTAGAAGAAATTGTTGTTGGTAAACCTGTACAAATGGATAATACACCATCTGAAATTGAGAAAAATATTTTGTTGTTCATCAAAAAGCTTATTGATAAATGTCCGAGTGCGAAAGTGATAAGATATGATGAACGTTTTACCTCTGTAATGGCACAACGAACATTGTTGGAAGCCGGACTGAAAAAGCAACAAAGACAAAATAAAGCATTGATTGATAAGACAAGCGCTGTTATATTATTACAATCGTACTTAGAACATAAAAGAAACTTTTTGAAAATATGATATTACCAATTATTGCCTATGGCGACCCGGTTTTGAAAAAGGTGGGCTCATCAATTGATAAAGATTATAAAGGTCTTACACAACTTATAGAAAACATGTTTGAGACTATGTATGCAGCATCCGGTGTTGGGTTGGCTGCTCCGCAGGTTGGTATTTCCATCAGACTATTTATTGTTGACACCAAACCATTTGCAGAAGATGAACCGGAGCTGGAAAATTTCAAGAAAGTATTCATTAATCCACAAATAATTGAAGAGGTAGGTGATGAATGGAAGTTTAACGAAGGTTGTTTGAGCATTCCCGGAATCAGAGAAGATGTGATGCGTAAAAAAATAATTCATCTTCGCTATCAGGACGAAGAATTTAAAACACATGAAACAGTTTTTGAAGGATTGGCAGCACGGGTAATCCAACATGAGTACGATCATGTTGATGGTAAATTATTTGTTGAGAAATTATCACCTTTTAAAAAGCAATTGATAAAAGGCAAACTTCGTGACATTACCATAGGCAAGGTTGATGTTGATTACAAAATGCGTTTCCCAATAAAGAAATAGCAGCAATGTTGATATTTCTGATTGGATTTATGGGAGCCGGAAAATCATCTCAGGCAAAGAAATTAGCTGCAAGATTAAATTTTGAAAGCATTGACCTGGATGAACTCATTGAAAAAACAAATAAACAATCAACTTCAGAAATTTTTAAGATAAGCGGAGAACAGCATTTTCGTAAAATTGAGAGTGAAACTTTAAGAGCATTATCTGAAAAACAAAATGCAGTTATTGCTACGGGCGGTGGCACACCATGCTTTTTTGATAATATGCAATGGATGAATGAAAAAGGCATTACTGTTTATCTGAAAATACATCCCGGCACAGTTTATCACCGCATTGCACCTTCAAAATCTAAACGACCTTTGATTGGCCACATGAACGATGCAGATTTGATGGAGTACATTATGGAGACGATGATTGAAAGGGCACCTTTCTATAATCAGGCAAAAATTCAGATTTCGGGACTAAATCTTAAAACAGAAGATTTGGTAAGTGCACTTAAGCCATTTTTGAAAGATTAAAACAATAGCATTTCAGATTGACTATTTTTTTTTATGTTTACCTTTCAAAATAAAATATTATGAAAACATTATTATGCTTTTTGCTGCTTCCAACCATATTGGTTGCACAAACATTTCAAAAAAATCAAAGTGAAGGCAATGAGGATTTTATCAAACGGATTGCTCCACATTCGGCTAATGAAGTTAAATATCTTCTGAGTGATTCTTTTAATACTTCAACAGAAAAAATTGTTTATGCCTACAGCATTTTTGAGCATGGCAACCTGATAACAAACAACGATAGTACTTTGACCTATTTTTTATGCATCCTTGTTCCTACTTCTGTAGGAGCATTGGATTACAACATGCAGCAGTTTCGTATGGTGGCAAGCTATAAAAAGAAAGCAAGGATTGAGAGTGCAGAGATTATTAAGTCGGGACGGGAAAAGAAACTTCAGGTATATATTGCAGAAATGGTACGAGGCCCCGGAGGTGTGCCAAGAGATGTAAAGCGCACTTTTGTTTATAAGCAGGAAAAAGAAAGCAGAATGTTTACTGATACTTTCAGAGAGGTTTTGGGTGACTATTAAAAACAGTTGTCCTTAATATGCTGATTTATTGCTGACGTTCTTTTTTTCAGATTTTCATAGTTGTGAATGGCTACATTCACCCTTATTTTCATATCGCTTAACAATTTATTGCTAAAGGAAACTATTTTATAATATTTTCGTATTGTATTTATTAAACCACCAATGACAAAGGAAGATGGCATCGCAATTTATCCCGGTAGATTTTAACCCTTTTGAAGAAGTTATTCCGGACAATTTTTTTACCACATCAGAAGAGCAACGTGAAATCTGGACATCCGTTCAAATAGGAGGTGATTCTGCATCATTAGCCTATAACGAAAGTGTTACACTTTTTCTGAAAGGACTGTGTAATCACAAGCACCTTTCAGAAGCTTGCAAGAATGTTGTTCAAAGGCATCAGTCACTTCGCTCTACTTTCAATACTTCAGGTGAAACATTTCAGGTACATGAACATGTCAATCTTGAAATTCCATATATTGATTTAACCGACTTAAGTCCGTCAGATAAAGATGCACGGATACTTCATTTTTCGCAGCGTGAAGTGTCCATACCTTTCGATCTATTGAATGAACCTGTAATAAGATTTGCCATTTTTAAAATTTCAAATTCAGAAACGGCATTGGTCATCACAGCACATCACATTGTCTGTGATGGATGGAGTATTGGTATCATCATGCAGGATATTAGTAAATTTTATTCTGCTTTAGTGAATAATACGAAACCTGATCTTGAACCTGTTGTACCCTTCAGCACTTATGTAAAGCGTCAGGAAGAAAGGAAATTGAATGGGGAATATAAACGTACAGAAGATTATTGGCTCAATTTATATTCCACAGATGTTCCTACCGTTGATCTTCCGGTTAACAAAGCTCGCCCTGCTGCACGTACCTTCAATGCAAAGCGATTTGATATAACTATTGATGCCGGTTTGGTTAGTGATTTAAGAAAACTTGGTGCAAAAAATGGAAGCAGTTATGTGAATACGTTGTTTGCTGCATTTGAAGTTTTTCTTTTTCGTTTAACATCCAATCCTTCATTGGTATTAGGGCTTCCTGCTGCAGGACAGTCAGCGTCCGGAATGTATGCTATGGTTGGTCATTGTGTTAATCTTTTACCAATTAAAAGTTTTGTTGATGAGAACATCACTTTCGGTGAATATTTGAAAGCCAGAAAACCTTTGATGTTTGATGCTTTCGATAATCAGGAATTTACAATGGGAAGTTTGTTAGGAAAACTTCCACTGCAACGCGACCCGTCAAGAATTCCTTTAGTGCC
>Ga0209582_1000482_pt1 | contig 25159 bp, 17 predicted proteins | sample KloWWTmetKNB5Kit_FD_187176 | JGI IMG/M metagenome (GOLD analysis project Ga0209582, IMG submission 187176) | Active sludge microbial communities from Klosterneuburg, Austria, studying microevolution and ecology of nitrifiers - Klosterneuburg... | ecosystem: Engineered > WWTP > Aerobic digester >...
TGCGCAGGCGCGAAGGTTCTTGGAAGTACATGCTGCTGCGGTCCGAAGCGTACCAGCCTTCGGGAGCGAACTGCACAATGTGCTCGTTGCCGTCCCGGTCCAGCGCGGCCACACGCAACAGTCCGTGCGTTACATGGAACGCATGGTTGCACACGGAACCGGGCTCCAGAACAACCGCTCCTTTGGTGAAGCGAACGCTGCGCAACAGGTGAGCGATCTGCTCGAATTCTTCTGCGGTAAGACCCCCGGTCCTTTGCATATGGTCGCTGAAGCGTTCGATGGTCTCTTGATCCATGGTTGGCATTGTTCAAGTCTCAAAATTGATCAAGCAGGATCCTGAACGATCAACATAGCACGGCGAGAGGGTTCCGCAGTGCGAGATGGAAATTGTAGCCTTGTCCACGTCGAATAAGAATACAGATCGGTCATGGACATCCATTTGGAAGGATGAACGGAAGGTCCACATCCTGCACATTCGGTACGCCATTTCAGGCATCCGCAGCGCGGATCCTTATTGTCGAATGAACCGACTGGTCCCAAGCGAACCTTTCTGAGTGTTGGCCACCAAGGCATAACTTCCGGGTGCCAAAGTGGAAAGATCAAGGAGTATCCCTTCGGCGGAGAATGGCACACGTCGTTTCGTCCAAATGGTCCTTCCTGTGGCATCGATCACACGCAGGTCCAAAAGGTCAGCTGCTTCTCCTGGTAGTAGCGCACGCAATTGTCCGGTGGTGGGGTTCGGCCAAAGCACGAAGGTGTTGTCCGTACTACTTGGGGCGGTGATCCCCACATTGAAGTCCAGTTGGACCGGCTGCGCATAAATGCCTCCAGTGCCGCTGCGCTGATCTTGCCAAGCTATAACGGCTTGACCATTGCGAAAGGGGACCAACGTAGGATCGTCCTTTTCACTGCTAACGGAACACAGTGAAATTGATGGGCCCACGACCAAGCCATCCAAGCCGATCTGTTGTGCAGCTATTTTATGCGGTCCGGTCCCGACATCGAGCGTTGTTGTGACCATGCCATCGGTCAAGGCGGCATTCCCGAAGGGAGCTGGGAGCAGGCTGTTCGCAGGGATCACCACCACACCCGCATCACTCAGCATGCGATTTCCTGCCGTGTCCATACGTTGCACGGAAATGCCGCCTTCGCTTTGCGCCAGATCGGTTCGTTGGTAAGCAAGCATAAGTCCGTCATCATCATTCACCAATGCCGGAGTTGCGCTGAAGGTGAAGCGCTGTGTGGTGACACCATCTTCCACGGACGTCCCCTTTGGGCTCCAAAGGGAACCATCCGCTCGGAGCCGCTGCACGAACAGGTCGGTAATGTTCTCATTGCTACCGTTACTGGTGTTGAATGCGACGTACATGCCATCGTGCCCATCGGTGATCGGTTGCGGAAAGTAGAAGCCCGCAATGGTCTTGGTGGAGACAATTACCGGTGTACCGAGTTCCAATGTTGCAGAGACCCGTGCTGCGGTGATCACACCGGGAGTAAGGAAATTGCCGTCCTGCTCCACGTATTGGATCCAGAAACCACCATCGGAACAGGGCACGATCTTGGGCCTTCCGAGGTTACCGATGCTGGTGATCTGCTGTGTACCGGCGGGATCAGGAACACCATCCTGCGATACCACCAAATAAGCAACTGCTGATGGAGAAGAGTCGGTGTTCCAAGCGAAGACCACGCGGTTATCGCTCAACACGCCGATGCTCGGGGCAAGACCGGTTCCATCGGGTGTTGGCAGTGCAAGCCCACTGCCCCAGACCATTGAACCGTCGGGTCCCACTTTGTACGCCACCACGTCAAGGCTCCCACTGCGTTCGTCCTGGAAAGCGACGATGGCATTGCCTTCCAGATCACCCGCGAGATCATAGCGGAAGAGCGCACTGTTCTGTGGCTCCTCGCTAACCAACAGCCCTTCACTATCCCATTCGGCCACACCGTCCACGTCCAGCCGTTGCATGCGCAAGATGTATCCGCCGTCGCTCTGCTCGAACCAACTGATGTAGGTGCTGCCCTGTCTGCCCGCTGCGGAAAGTGGGGTTACGGCATCCACGCCCGCAGCGGCACGCACGGGGGTGTTCACGGATGGAATGTCCCATTGGGCAAAAGCAGTGTGGCTCAAAAGGGAGATGAAGAGTAATGTGGTTGTCCGCATTTTGGAAAGTTGTTTGGATCGAAAGAGATCACAAGGTCGCAATTTCCAGGGAATGAAGGTTAGCGGTCCATTGGCCGACCGGTGTTCAAGTCGAGCGGATCCATCGCGTTCAGTACATTTCCGGCGATGCGACACGCCGCGACCGACCTTTCGATCCTTGAACAACTCTTCAAGGGTGATCGCGAACAGATCCACCAGTGGCTGGAGCTGTACTTGGAACAAGCACCGGACCAGTTCGCCGCTTTGTCCGAATTTCAAAAAGCTGGTAATGCAGAAGCATTGGCGATGATCGTGCATGACCTTCGTCCGCAGACCCATTATCTGGGTGCCCACAGGATGCTCGAGCTACTGGTTGCCCTCGGAGAACTGGTGAAACGGGAAGGAACAGCGCCGTGCCGCGTCCTTGTTGATGAGACACATGCCTTGAGCAGAGAGATCGAGACCGAGCTCCGTGCATGTTTGAACAGGACATGAACCATCGGTCAGAACTGGTGGAACTACGAGGTGCCGAGCGATCTGCACGAATGACCTTTGTACGATGATCCGACTAGCCCTTGCCGACGATCAGGTCCTGTTCCGCAGGGGCCTGTCCATGTTGCTACGCGATATGCCCGACGTGCAGGTCGTGTTCGAGTGCGGCAACGGTGAGGAACTCCTGCTTGGCCTGCAAGGCAATGAAGTGGATATCATTCTGCTTGATCTACAGATGCCCGTGATGGGCGGGAAGGAAGCCATGCAACGCATCACCAAGGAATATCCGAGTATCAAGGTGATCGTGCTCAGTTCGCATGATGAAGAGGAATTCATTGCTCCCATGATCGAGCTCGGTGCACGCGGCTACATGTTGAAGACCGCTGAACCGAACGAGATCGAGAATGCCATAGGCTCGGTGTCCGAGAACGGTTTCTACTTCAGCGAAGCGGTGAACCAGGTGGTGCTGCAAGGCCTGGTGAGCAAGAAGAAAGTGAAGCCCACCTTTCCAGAGATCGATCCATTGAGCGAACGTGAGTTGGAAGTGATCCGTGGTATCTGTCAGGAGATGACCACCACGGAGATCGCCGGCAAACTCTTCGTTAGCCCGCGCACCGTGGAATTCCATCGCAACAACATTTTGCTGAAGACCGGCGCGCGCAATGTGGCCGGCTTGGTGGTTTATGCGCTTACCAAAGGGATCTTTACGCCCTAGTAATGCGAAGTGCCACCATTGCCTTCGTCGTTCTGCTGGCCAGTTCCCTCGTGGCGCAGGTGGATACGCTCTTGCTTCCCTTCCGTGCCATCACCATCGAGGATGGCCTTTCGCAGGGCATGGTGAACCACATCCTGCAGGACAAATATGGCTTCATGTGGTTCGCCACCAAGGACGGATTGAACCGTTACGATGGCTATACGTTCACGGTGTATCGTCACGATCCGGAGGACAGTACCAGCATCCGCGACAACTTCGTACACTCGATCTTCGAGGATCGAGAAGGGCGCTTGTGGATAGGCACCACAACGGGACTCGACCTGTTCGTTCGCGACAAGGACACCTTCTTGCATGTGACACCCGCAGGGCCGGATCCGGATGTAGGGATCACGTTCGACATTACGCAGGACAAGCAAGGTGACCTATGGTTGTCCGGATCAAAGGGCTTGTCCAAGCTGACCTTCACGGATGGTGCTTCGGATCATCCGGCGTTGCCAGCGTATACGATCAAGGAATACGTCGACGGATCTACCACCGTCCATCGCGATCGCGAAGGCGCCCTGTGGGGTGCCGTCCATCAGGGCGTCAGCTTCGTGATCCGACCAAGGCACGATGGTTTTGATGCGATCCATACCTTGGACCTATCGGTGATCACGGACGGACATAGTGGGCTCTTCCCCGGCTCCAACAAGGAACTGATCAACCTGGTCGAGGACACGGTGCGTGGGAAGCGCTACATGATCGAAGCCTCGCGGATCGTGGATGTAACGGAAGGCCCATCCGCGATGAAGGTGCTCTATCAAATGCCGAAAGGGCATGGTGGGATCACCACGAAACAGACCGTATTGGATCCGCAGGGGCGGATCTGGTTCGCCTACTATCGGGGCTTCTTCCGCTTCGATCCGAATACGGGGACCATGGTGCGCATCATGGCCACTGCACATGCCTTGCAGGAGAATGTGAGGTACAGCGGTGGTGTTTACATGGACCGCAGCGGTACCATCTGGATCGGTACCAAAGGCTTCGGGTTATTGACCTATGATCCGCGTGTGGAACGCTTCCATCAAGTACCCGGGCCAAGTATCGGTTCGCTGTCGGCAGGGCGCAACGGCCAATTTGTGATCTCCCGCGATGGGATGTTCTTGGAGGTGTACGACCCCACCAAGGCCAACTACGCGCACCGGATCACGAAGGATGTGAATGTCCATTATCCCACGATCCGAGCGGAGAGCCCTTGGGGCATGGGCACGGTGGAAGATGAGCGCGGCACCTATTGGTCCAACTATGCCGGACTCATCGCCTACCGACCGGGGGATGCTGGTCCGGTGTCACATCGTGCGAAGAACGGAGACCCGAACAACGTGATCGCCCTGCCACTATTCGTGGATGGTGACTCCTTGATATGGTTCGGCGGCAGTCGCAGTTTCGGTCGCTATGATCGGCGCACCTCCGCATACACATACTATTCCTGCACCTTGGTCAACATCGATCCGGACGACCACTTCGCGATCGACATTCATCGTGATCGGAAAGGCGACTTCTGGCTGGGCACTTCCAAAGGCTTGCTGCGGTTCGACCCACGGACCGATGCATGGTCGCACTTCGGACATGACCCCAAGGACCCGGCGTCGATCGCTGGTGATGTCGTGCTTTCAATTGAAGATGACCCCACGGATCCTGAAATTCTCTGGCTCGGTATCGATGGTGGAGGTTTGAACAAGTTCGACAAGCACACGGGTTCGGCGGAACGCTTCGGTGTGAAGAATGGGCTGCCGAACGAAGTGGTGTACAGCGTGATGGGCGATGCTTCGGGCAAGTTGTGGATGAGCACCAACAAAGGCATCTCACGCTTCGATCCAGCAAAGGGCACCTTCCGCAATTACGATGCGAGCGACGGCTTGCAGAGTGATGAGTATAACCGGAACGCGTTCTGTGAAATGGCCGATGGGACACTGGTCTTTGGAGGGGTCAAAGGCTTCAACTATTTCCACCCGAAGGACATCAAGGACGATAGCACCGCCAGTGCCATGCGGATCACAGGCATCAAGTTGATCAACCGCCCCGTAGATTTCCGGGAAGAGGACGCGCCCCTCACGCTTCCTGCATACCTCAGCTCGGAGCTGAGCATTCCGCACAGTGTGAACATGGTCACCTTCGAGTTCGCCAGCATGGAATTCAGCGCCCCTGCTCATCGGCGTTACCAATACAAATTGGTAGGCTTTGATGGCGATTGGATCGAGTCCGGCACCGATAACAGCGCGGTGTACACCAACCTCGATCCCGGCAGCTACACCTTCCGCGTGCGCGGCGAGAACCGGGACGGGATCTGGGATGTGGAAGGCACTTCATTCGAACTGATCGTGCTACCACCTTGGTACCGGACCTGGTGGTTCTATGCCTTCTGTGTGCTGGGTGTTGGAGGTGCCATCCTATTGTATATCCGCATGCTCACTGTGCAGAAGCAGTACTTGGAACGCACTGTGGAGGAGCGTACCGGAGACCTCGTGAAAGCGAAGGAGCGAGCCGAGCATAGCGAGCGCATCAAGCAGCAGTTCCTAGCCAATATGAGCCACGAGATCCGCACACCGATGAATGCGATCGTAGGCATGAGCAACGCACTTCGACGTGATGCTCCTACGGACGAAGCTACGCGAAAGAACTACGTGGATGCGATCGCGACCAGCAGCGAGAATCTGCTGGGTATCGTCAACGAGATCCTTGATCTGAGCCGGATCGAATCCGGGCAAATGGCAATGGAAAAAGTGCCGTTCGCGCCACGTGGTAGTGTAGCCCAAGTGATGGATGTGATGCGTTACCGGGCAGAAGAGAAAGGCTTGAAGTTGGACCATTCGATCGCCGCCGATGTGCCAGCTCATGTGATCGGCGATGGCGCGCGCTTGCAACAACTGTTGATGAACTTGGTGGGCAACGCCATCAAATTCACGGAGCGCGGATCTATACTGATCGAAGCAATGGTCCAAGGTCGAACAGCAGATGGTGTCATCCTCCGCTTTACGATCACGGATACAGGCATCGGTATCGCGCCGGATCGGTTGGCTCGCGTGTTCGATGAATTCACACAGGCCGAAAGTGACCATTCACGTCGTTACGGGGGAAGTGGATTGGGTCTAACCATCTGCAAGCGCTTGGTGGAAATGCAAGGCGGGACCATCAGCGCCGAAAGCGAGTTGGGCAAGGGAAGCTCGTTCGCCTTCACTGTTCCTTATGCAATCGAAGGAGCGATTCGGACCGAAGCGATCGAGGTACACGAGACTCCAGGTCAGGCCCGGAGTGACGGCGCGATGAAGGACCTCCATATCCTCCTCGTTGAGGATTACCAGATGAACGTGATGGTGGCCCAAGTGGAACTGGAGAACGCCATTCCAGGTGTGATGATCGAAGTAGCCGTGAACGGTCAAGTCGCATTGGACATGGTGCAAGCGAACAACTACGACCTCATCCTCATGGATGTGCAAATGCCGGTAATGGACGGCTACGAAGCCACGCGGGCGATCCGTGCTCTACCAACCGAAAAGTCGCGCATCCCCATTCTCGCAATGACCGCCAACGTGATGGAGGCCGAGGTACAACAGTGCATCGATGCGGGCATGGATGGGTTCATCCCGAAGCCTTTCAAGCAAGAGGAGTTGATGGAGGCGATCAGAAGAGTTGTTGTTTGAAAGCACCTGCTGATCAGAACAGGTATTTCTACTAGGTGTGGGATGAATGATGCGGGGCACCTTTGGCTCAACGGTCGATCGTGCCCGTCAACCACCTGATACCCTTAACCGATGAAGAACTTGAAAACCCTATCGATCGCAGCCTTGGTGTTCGCATTGTGTGGCACCGCCACACGGTGCCGTAGCACAAACAAAACCCGACGTCAACTACATCACCCAGACGCTGCAGAATTATGTCGAATAGTCTCAACGGAGTAAATGCTAAGAGCAAAGGAACGTTGGCGCTGAGTGAAAGTGCGCCATTGCGATACATCACCTTTGCTGCATTGTACGTGGCACAGGGTATTCCCGAAGGCCTTACGTTCTTCGCCATACCAGCGTGGTTGGCCATGAACGGGGTAGATGCAGGAACGATCGGTGGTTACCTCGCGATCATTCTACTGCCGTGGAGTTTCAAATTATTCGCAGGTCCGTTGATGGATCGTTACAGTTACCTGCCCATGGGAAAGCGCAGACCGTGGGTGGTTTTCGGGCAATTGGGATTGACAGTCAGCTTCCTCTCGATGGTGTTGATCCCGGATCCGTTGAACAACATCACCATGCTCTCCGTCATGGGCTTCACCGTGAGTTTTTTCGGAGCGTTCCAGGACGTTGCCACGGACGGTATGGCGGTCGATATCATACCAGTGGGCCAACAAGCAAAAGCCAACGGACTGATGTGGGGTGCCAAGACATTGGGCACGTCGGCATCACTGGCCGCAGGTACCTGGTTGATCAACAACATGGGATTTCCCTATGCGGTCACTGCGCTTTCCGTTACCGTGTTCTTGATCATGTTGCTTCCCTTGTTATTGCGTGAAAGACCGGGGGAGAAACGCTTCCCGTGGGAGGGCGGCCTGCCCTCCAAAGAAGCGTTGGCAATGAAAGTGGAAACTTGGAGCGAGATCCTTTTCACGTTGAAGAACGCATTCATGTTGCGTACGAGCTTGGCCTTGGCATTAATGGGTTTTCTGTTCTGTATCGGGATCGGGTTCATGGATGCATTGCTTCCGATCTATACCATACAGGAGTTGGGCTGGACGAACGACGCCTATTCAAACATCCTTGCTTCGGTAAGTACCGCTGGTGCCTTTTTGGCCATGGCGGTTGCTGGCTGGCTGGTGGACCGCATCGGCAAAGTGCGCATATTGAATAGCTACTTGATCCTGATGGTAGCGATACCGATAATAGTGGCGTTGACGCGTGATCATTGGATGGTTTCTGGATATGGTGAATGGCTGATCGCAGGCTATGAAACGTTGTACACGTTTATTATGGTAGCCTACTTGGCCACTTCGATGAACCTGTGTTGGAAACGTGTTGCTGCGACGCAGTTCACGTTGTACATGGCCATTGGCAATATGGGTAGAGCGGTGGGTTCATCACTGCTTGGTCCCGCACGCACGCATTTCGATTGGCCCGGTACGTTCTTGGTATACGCGGTGTTCATGGTACTAGCGTTGGTTACTGTACAAGCATTCCAGCTCATGGCTCATCAACGATCATTGGATCGATTGGAAGCGGATCACACGGCAAATTTGCCACCGGATCTTGGAGGTCCTTTGGTGCCGCGTTGAACACATCCGTATTTCTTGAAATTGGAACAGAACTGGTATTTCTACGAGGTGTGGGGGGAATGAGGCAGCGGATCTTTGACCGTGCAATAACCAAACCCTGATCCTGATGAAACGAATATCAAAACTCTTATCCGCTACGGCATTGTTCATTTGCCTTGCAGGCATACACGTGCGAGCACAAACACAGATCGCTACTCCGGAACAATTAGCGTTCAATCTCACTCCCGTCGGTAACCAGTTCACTCCGTATTTTGTCGGGGTCTATGGTACCAATGGCGGTCCTGAAACCTGCCCAGTGAGTTTCCAGACCGTGCCTTCAACGGAGGGTTGGAACCAGAATTACGGTGGATCGGAAACATACTTTAGTGTGCCGGCCGGCCCAGGCATACAAGAGTTCTTTGTGTATGTGGCCTACACGAGCATAATCCAGAGCGGCTTAATGCCTTACCCATGGTGGACGATCAAAGTTGATGGTCAGGTGCTGCCCAATTGCACGGCCGAACGGGTGCAGTACACCGATACTGTAGCCACTTTCCCATATTGGACGTCCCAAGTGAAGCTCCGGATCCGGCATGTGGCAAGCTATGCTTGGCCCACCGGCGTGCACGAGTTCAGCCTGACCCCGGGGAACGGACCTCCGCCGAACCCACCGCAGCTGTATCCCAATGAGGTCCGCTTCAAGGCCGTGATGATCGGTACCAGCTTCTCAGCGGTTGATGGTTATTACAACACGCCGGTGCTGCCCTTGTACATCCTGCGTGATCCGCCCGGCGATGCCAGCTACAGTAGTATCTCAAATACGAATGATGTATGCACAGGTACAACCTCGTCCATCACCACGGGCAATAGCCAGAATGGCTACTTCAAGGCGCGTCTCGGTGTTGCCGGAACCATTCCTTTCGTAGGCCTCGATTACAACATCTATGGGGAGGTCGGAGCGAATATCTCCGCCAGTCGTTCCGAGACATCCAGCAACGAATACTTGACGTGCCTGTCTTCTTCTTCCACGTATACTACGTCCATGACGGGCCCACCGGACGATATTTTCATCTGTAGTGCGCAACGCTACGCCTATGGCAAGGCGGTGATCACCACACGGCCAACCTGTGGGTCGATCGTGCAAGAGCGGGAATTCGCTTCAGCGCCAGTGAATACGCTGAACAGCCAAAGTCCGAGTGAAAGCAGGATCCGTGAAGTGTTGATCCCCCAGCTGATCAATTCCATCGCCACCCTGCCGCCAGGACCGCAGCGTGATCGGGACACGACCCAATTGAGCGTTTGGTACCAAACGCTCGCCATGAACGATGCTATAAAAGCGAATGCCCCGTTCGACGTACTGCGCGAATTCACCGGTGGTGGTAGCGGGCAGTCCTACAGTTTGAGTTCTTCCAATACGGAATCGTACGCGATCAATTTTAGTTCGCAATTGGAACAAGGCCTCACCTTCGAATTCGGAGTGAACATCGGCGGCAGTGGCATCACCGCTGGCGGCAGTGCAAACTTCCAGCAAGGATATGGTCGCGGGGAGAATGGAACCAACGTGGCCACCAACACCGTGGAATACCACTTGGAAGATGATGACGGCTCCGACCAGTTCTCGGTTAAGGTGTTCAAGGACCAAGTGTTCGGCACCTATGTGTTCGTGCTGGACAGCACCGAGTCGAGCACCAGCTGCGAATACGAAGGTGGTTATCAGCTCGATCAGCCTCAGCTCTGGATCGGCAGCATGGGATCCTCCAATGCGCAACTGAACGAGGTGGCGATCGGTGGCAATGCCATCTTCCCGATCTATGCATGCAATAACACCAACGTAGCGCGCACGTATATGCTCACTTCGGATGCGAACAGCAATCCGCTTGGAGCTATTATCTCCGGTTACAACGGCATCACCAGTGGTTCCAGTGTTCTGCTCACTGTGCCGGCGAATAGCTGTGGGCCTGTCGGCAATATCTATTTGAGCCAACCGGACAATGCCATCCTCAACTTCGATGGCATCCTGTTGACACTGAGTTCGGCGTGTGGTGATGATATTTCCTCCGCCGTGAGTCTATCCGCACACTTCGGCGTTGGCAATTTCGGTAGCTACTGCCAACCTTCCAGCGCATCGGGTCCAACACTGGGCGACTATGTGGATGGCGTAGTGCTTAGCACCATTAGCAATACCGGAACGGGTGGTCTTACAGGTGCTTCCTACACCAACTACAGCGCACAGTTCAATGCTCCTCTTTCGCGCAACGCACAGCTCCTTATGAGCGTTACCCCGGGTAGCCGTGCAGATGGTCATTTCGCCGCCTGGATCGATTACGACCGCAGTGGCACGTTCGAACTTTCTGAGAAACTGGGTGAGTTCCAGAGTGTGATCGGTGGCCAATCCCAGAACATCGCATTCACTGTTCCGATGAGCGCACAACTGGGTTCGACCATCCTTCGTATTCGTGGGGTGAACCTAGGTACTGGCGAACCCGCTCCGGTAGATCCGTGCTACAGTTACCAAGCCGGTGAAACCGAGGATTATGCCGTAACGATCAATGCCAACGCACCGCTGGATTGCGCCGGTGTGGCCAACGGTACCGATCTGCCTGGCACCGCCTGCAACGATAACAATGCCAACACCGGCAACGACACGTGGACAGCCAATTGCCAATGCGTGGGTCAGGCCATCGATTGCGCCGGAACTCCCGGAGGAACGGCCCTCCCTGGAACGGCCTGTAATGACAACAATGCCGGCACCGGTGGTGATGTCTACAACGCCGATTGCCAGTGTGCCGGTCTCGCGTACGATTGCCTCGGAATCGCTGGTGGAGCGGCGGTACAAGGTTCTGCTTGTAACGACAACAACGCGAACACGGGCAATGATGTGTACAATGCTTCCTGCCAATGCGCTGGTCAATTGATCGATTGCCTTGGGGTTGCCGGTGGAACAACATTGCCCGGCACACCATGCAACGATAACGACCCAGCAACGACCGGTGATATTTACACTGCTGGCTGCAATTGCGCCGGTGTGCTGGCCAACGACTGCCTCGGCGTGGCCGGTGGACCTGCACAGCCGGGTACGCCATGCGATGATGGCGATGTCGAAACAGGTAACGATGTATACAGTGCGAACTGCACATGCGCAGGTCTTGCATACGATTGTGCTGGTGTAGCTGGTGGAACGGCCAGTAACGGTACGCCATGCAATGATGGGAATCCGCTAAGTGTAAATGATGTGTACAACGCCAATTGCGATTGCTTGGGTACGCTGGAGGCTGATTGCGCCGGTGTTCCGGGTGGTCCGGCACAACCTGGTACGCCGTGCGATGATGCCAACGCCAACACCGGGAATGATACCTACAGCTCGTTCTGCGAGTGCATCGGCCAAACGATCGATTGCGAAGGCACACCCGGAGGAATAGACCTGCCCGGAATGACCTGCGATGATGGTGACGCTTCCACCATCAATGACGTGTACACCTTGGGCTGCGAATGCATTGGCCAACTGCCAACGAACATCGCGGCTGCTGATGGCCCTGCCATCTACTTCACCGTGCAGCCTAACCCTTCGAACGGTATGTTCACCTTGAACAACCCGGCACAACGGGCCACCCGTATTGAAGTGCGCGACGGCCTTGGTCGCCTCGTATTACAGTCGATGATGGTAGGCTCCTCACGTGCCTCCACGGTCGACCTATCGGGTGTTGCTGCTGGAACGTACTTCTTGCATGCAGAAGCAGATGGACACCATCAGGTGATCAAGATCATGGTACAGCACTAGGTACTCTCTATAGCGTCGTGTATTCTCCAGGGTGGGTTCTCGCAAGAGAGCCCACCCTGTTCGTTCCGGGTAGTCACAGAAAGAACTGGTATTTCTACTAGGTGTGGGGTGAAACGCGATAGGGACTTTTGCTCGCTCACCTTACAACCCCCTTTCAATGAAACACTCTACGCTGCGATCCACCGCCTTGGCCTTGCTGCTGGGCGCAACAGCGCTGCCTGTTCTGGCACAGATCCCTGAACAATGGAATGCTGGCCAGCACTACTATAACATCACGGAGGCCTTTGGTTTCGGGGTTTACGGAAACCACGGAGGAGCACCCGGTTGCGGGGTGGACTACCAGATGGTCGATGTCAACAGCGGATGGGGCCAGAATTACGGTGGCATCGGGAGTTATTTCAATGTGCCTGCCGGTAGCGGCATCCAAGAATTCTATGTGCGGGTCACTTACGACAACTCCCTACAGGCGTACAATGGTGCGCCATGGATCCTGCGTGTGGACGGCCAGGCCTGCTCTTCCTGTACAGCGGAAGTGGTGGAAACCTTCGCCTCCACGCCCTACCAGTCGGGCCCTTACACCTTCTACCACAACGATGTTAAGTTGAAGGTGCGGCACACGGCGAGCAACAACTGGCCAACGGGTGTGCGCGAGTTCGGCTTGAGCGTGAACTACTTCGGCAGCACCTTTCAGCAAACGGAATTCCGCTTCAAAGCGGTGATGATCGGGAACTCGTTCACCGACCTGCTGGGCTACTATAATGCACCTGCGTTACCCTATTTCATTTTGCGCGATCCGCCCGGCGGTGAGAGCTATGCCAGCATGAGCGAGGGGAGTACCACCTGTTCGGGTTTCTCTCAATCGGTCACAACGGGTACCGAAGAGAACGACTTCGTCAGGGCCAAGATCGGCTTCGCGGGCTCCATCGGCTGGATCGTGGACGTCCCGTTCGAGATCTATGCCGAGTTCGGGGTGGAGGTAACGGCCGAACAGTCCGAAACGAGCGCGTTGGAATATGAAACATGCTTCGAGGCTTCATCCGAATTCACCACTTCGGCCAGCGGCACGCCCGATGACATGTTCATCGGAAGCGCCATCCGCTATGGATATGGCATGATGAAGGTGATCGAGCGGCCGGCTTGCGGCACCATCACTGCGGATGCGAAGTTCGCCTCAGAAGCGGTCAGCTTGATCTCCAGCTACCACCATACCGAGAGCCATATCCGCAGCACGCTCATTCCCCAATTGACGGCGCAGATCGCCGCGCTCACACCGGGCACCTCCGTGTACGACGACAAGGTCAACCAATTGAACGTATGGAACCAGGCGCTCGCTCTAAATGACTCGATCAAGGCCGCTGCACCGTTCGCCCTCACCCGTGCATTCAGCGGTGGTGGAGCCGGGCAGACCTTCTCGCAGACCACCACCACCTCGATCAAGCGCAACATCGACTACACCGTTGCGCTTGAAGAAGGGCTGAGCTTTGAATTCGGCGCATACCTCGCTGGCAGCGGTGTGGCGCTCGGCAGCTCCATGAAGATGCGCACTGAATACGGCAGTTCAACGGGAGCCTCCAACCAGAACACCAATACAATGGCCTATCACCTAGAGGATGGTGATGTGTACGACAGCCACACAGTGGACCTATACCGGGATGAGGTGTTCGGTAGCTACGTCTTCAAACTGGATTCCGCCAACTCGCGCACCAGTTGCAAGTACGAAGGCGGGTATCCGCTCGATCAGCCTTCGCTTTCTGTGGGAACGCTCGGCTACACGAGCATGGCCGTGAACGAAGCGCCCATTGGTTCGGATGTCATCTTCCCGCTCGTCGTTTGCAACAACAGCGATACCACCCGCACCTATTACCTCAAGTTCGACGCGGCCACCAATGCGCAAGGCGCCGTGATGCAGGCCTTCGGCAACACGCTCAATTCCAACGACGACGGCATCCAACTGGAACTGTTGGGCGGCCAATGCATCAACACCAGCCTCACGCTCACACAGCCGAACGTCGGTGTGCTGGACTTCGACAACATCAACCTGCGGCTCTATTCGCTTTGCGAAGAGGAATACCCGCCCTATGTGCGATCGTACATCACCATCTCCGCCCACTTCGGTACAGGGAACTTCGGCGACTATTGCATACCTGTGAGCGTGACGGGCACTGCGGAAGGAGATTATGTGGACGGTGTGCAACTCGCCTCGATCAACAACACGGGCACAGGTGGTGTGGCCGGACCCTCTTACACGGACTATAGCGGATCGTTGAGTACGCCGTTGTCCCGTAACGCGCAACGCACCATCACTATTACCACCGGAACGCACGTTGATGGGCGCTATGCCGTGTGGATCGACTACGATCACAGTGGCACGTTCGAGGAGGATGAGAAGCTCGGCGCGTTCAACAGTACAGCAGCGGGTGAAGCGCAGAGTATCGCTTTCACGGTGCCGGTATCCGCCGCTCTCGGTTCCACCATTATGCGTGTGCGCGGTGTGAACGTGCAAGGCGGCGAACCCGCTGTACTGGCCCCTTGCTTCAACTACAACCTGGGCGAAACGGAGGATTATGCCGTGGTGATCAACGCCAATACACCACAGGACTGTGCCGGTGTGAACAACGGCCCTGCCTTGCCCGGCACCGCTTGCGATGATGGCGACGCGAATACGGGCAACGACACTTGGACCGCCAACTGCGTATGTGCAGGTGTGCCTGCTGATTGCGCAGGAGTGCCCGGGGGAACTGCCCTTCCGGGTACGACCTGCGATGATAACAACCCGGGTACCGGTGGCGACGTGTACGATGCGAACTGCCAGTGCGCAGGCCTCGCCTACGATTGCCTTGGCCTACCGGGCGGCACCGCCATCTTCGGTTCACCCTGTGATGATGGCAATGCGGCCACGGGCAACGATGTGTACAATGTCAGCTGCCAGTGTGCCGGTCAATTGATCGATTGCATTGGCGTAGCAGGTGGTACCGCACTACCTGGATCACCGTGCGATGATGATGATGCGATGACCTCAGATGACGTCTACATCGCGAACTGCCAATGTGCGGGCGTTCTGGTCAACGATTGTGAAGGTGTTGCGGGTGGTCCTGCCCAACCAGGGACACCATGCGACGATGGCGACCTATCGACCGGCAATGATGTTTACACTGCGAATTGCAATTGTTCCGGACTCCCGTACGATTGCGCTGGAGTGCCCGGAGGAAGTGCAGCGCCAGGAACTCCTTGCAACGACAATAACCCCCAAACCAGTGATGATACCTACACTGCCAATTGTGCGTGCGTAGGCACCTTGGCCAACGATTGCCTCGGCGTTCCCGGAGGAGCAGCACAACCCGGAACAGCTTGCGATGATGGGAACGCCATAACGGGCAATGATGTGTACAATGCCTTCTGCGAGTGCAGTGGCCAGACCTTGGACTGCCTAGATGTTCCCGGCGGCTTCGCCTTACCCGGCACCCCATGCGATGATGCCAACGCGGGCACCGAGAACGATGTGTACACCGTGGGTTGCGAATGCGTAGGCACGATCATCACCAGCATCGAAGAAGGAACCGGCTCCAATGCATGGTTCACTGTGCAGCCGAACCCATCGAACGGCAAGTTCCAACTAAATGCGTTGGAGGTGAACACCGCAATGAGCATCGCCGTGTACGACGCCACTGGACGTGTCGTGAAGGCACCTATATTGGTCTCAGGAAAACGTACCTTACAGATGGACCTTGAAGACATGGCCTCTGGGGTTTACCACGTGTTGGCCACGCGCAACGGACAGCAACGTGCCATCCGGATCATGGTGCAGCATTGAAGGTACACTAGAGCTTGAACAGTTAGGGACAGCCCCGGCCTCGGTCGGGGTTGTCCCGTTTACGGCCTCCGTGCAGAACTGGTATTTATACGAGGTGTGGGGCAGCCATTGTCGTTCAACTTTGGCACGAACAAGGAAACAGGATCATGAAGTGCATCACCATACGCGTCACCTCAAAGGCGACGATGCCGCAACCCTGATCTCTCCCGAAGCGCGACCCTGGTCCTGTGTTCGAGCACGGGGTGGATCGGGGTCGCACATCGGAATTCGAATGGCCCACTTCGCAGTGGGCCATTTGCTTTTTGATCGATCCATGATCACCGGTTCCAGAGGGTTGTCTTTCTGGGTCGAGTTGCAGAATGGTTCGGAAACGGAACGCCAGTTTCTCGTTTGAAGCGCGGTTCAGAAAGCTTCGCCAATGCTCAGGTAAAATCCTGACGTCGTCGCGCTCAAGCCATATTCAACGCGCAAATTGATACCTTGTTTTCGGTCCAATTGAAAGCGCAGTCCGCCGCCGTACGTATGCACAAGATCCTGCAGGTTCAGCGACTTGTAAGTTGGGGCCACCGTGCCAAGGCCACCGAAAGCCACAACGCCAAAGCGCTGAAGAAAGCCTGCGTTGTTGGCGAAGAGCGGTATGCGAAATTCAGCTTGTCCTTCGATCATGCGTTTGTCGCGGAAGTAGCCTTCGTAATAGCCGCGCATGCGTTTGGTTCCGCCCAGCAGGCCCAGTGCATTGAATGGCGCATTTCCACCTGCTGCTACCGCCAACATGTTCAGTGCGAGCACAGGTCGTATCGGTCGTCTGTTCGCAGGTAATGCCTTGGGTTTCTTCAATGCAATGTAGCCACTTACTTCCAACGACGTTTGTGTGAAGTTGTATGCGCTTCCGATCGCTTCGTCATTCAACAAGATGGAAAGTTCTGCAAGAATTCCCTTGTATGGCTGGAAGATATTATCCCTGGTATCGTAGTTCACTATTGGGCCGAGTCCGGATATGGCACCACCCGCTGTTCCTGCGATCTGTCGATCCTGCAACACGCCGGTGGTATCGAAACGGGTGATGTTGAAATTGTCGAACGCGTACCGTCCTCCAACGAACGTACGATCACCGAAGCGTTTCAAGAAGTTGATGCGGACCCTTGGAAAGCGCACATCGAACGACTCCAGGTTCTCGCCTTCATGGTCCGCGCCGATCCCGTGGAAAAGGAAGAAATATTTGTAGTAGCCCACTTCACCGTAAAGCTTATAACGTTGTTCATTCCAGAAGAACTGGTAGGGCAGGTACAACAGGAATTGGTCCAACAGGGTGTAAGCTGCACCAATGTTGATCTGTGAGGTTTGCGAAGAATCCGATTCGTTCTTGAAACGGAAGGTCGTCAGCCCCACAACACCGAACCCCAAGCTTGTTTCGGGGGAAGAGAACACACCGGGAAGCGCGAGGAACTTCGCCTTTCGTTTGCTTGCTGTGCTATCCACTTGCGCCGAATTGGTGAAGCCACAAGCACAGAGGAGAACGACTATCGTTGATCTTAGCATGAAGCCTTGTCGGTCTGTGGTGGGTCTTGATCCATGGCTGAAGAAGAGTCGTAAATGATGATCGATACTTACGTTGATCCGAGCCGGAAGGATGAATGTGGATCCGGACGAAGATCGAAAAGCTTGAACAAAGTAGCGTACACGTCCCATGATCGGTGCGCATGGATCGGCGCAATACCTTCGCAACGCATGCGCATTTCGGTGATCATACCTACGTACAATGAAGCCGAGAACATCGGCAATGCCGTGCGCCATCTGTTGTCCATTGGCAATTCTTCGGGTGCCGAAGTGATCATCAGCGATGGAGGTAGTACCGACAATACGTTGGCGATCGCCGAAGCGGAAGGTGCCACGGTAACCTTGTCCACGATCAAAGGACGAGCCGGACAAATGAACCATGGTGCGTCCTTGGCGCATGGCGATATCCTCCATTTCGTGCATGCTGATACACGACCACCGGTGAATTCCGCGGCGATAGTTTCGGCAGCACTGGCCTCGGGTGCTGATCATGGTAGTTTCAGAACACGCTTCGATAGTGACCGTTTCATGCTCAAGGTGAATGCATTCTTCACCCGCTTCGATCTGCCGTACTTCCGTGGCGGCGACCAGAGCATCTGGGTGACCCGCGATCTGTTCGTGCGCGCTGGTGGCTACAAAACAGAAATGCTGATCATGGAGGAATATGACCTTCTGGCGCGCCTTCGCAAGATCGGCACCTTTCATCTTTCCGATCAAGGCACCTTGATCTCCGCTCGCAAATACGATCACAATTCATGGTTACGCGTGCAGCTCGCGAACATGAAGGTGGTCAGGATGTATCGCAGAGGCGCATCACAGGAGGAGATCGTGCGCACTTATGGGATCATGCTCAACTACAGGCCCAATGCCAGTTGAACGGTAGGTGATCGCATATGCAATTTCTAGATAAGTGATAATTGCCACGCGCAGCCCAAGAAACGTCACTCCGGAAGCTGGGCGAACGCAGTCCCGCAGCACTGCGGGAGGCGCCCCGGCTTCCCGGAGTGACGTGTTCCGGTTCTGCGGTCGCTAAGCCTCTCTTCGCCACAATTGACGTGGATCAGCTACGGTACTTCCGGAGTGCATATACCCAGAGCGGTGCGTTCAAAGCCACGACCATCCCCTCGAACCACGAACTACCGAGGAGCTTCGTAATAAGCACTAGTGCCATCAACCAGATCGGATAAGTGATGTACAGCAGGCCGAACAACACACTATCGAAGAATACGGTACCCTTCGTTCGTTTCGCTGTGAAAGTTCGGAGTGCGAAGTACCAAGGTGCGTGCAAGAGTAGAGCGAACACTGTCATGGCCCCAACGATCACCTTCCCGACCAATGAACTGCGCTCATTCCTTCGGTTCGCTTCAATGTGCCGGTCCGCGAATTCGCCGGTCGCGACGAAATGTTCTTTCAAGTCGGCATTGAACTTTCGAAGAAAGGAAGGTTCTGAATTCGCCACTTCATTCTTGGCATGCATCAATGCTCCAGTGGCCAATGTCACGTCCATGAACGGCCGGTGGAACGTATCATAATGCAACCATATGGGCACCACCGCCAGCGGGATCGGCTCGTTGCCGTGCCACGCGCGATAAGCAATGCGGGCAGTTCCTTTTCCCAACGATCGAAGTCCGTTCTCGTTCACTGAAAGACCTTCCGAAAAGATCAACATGCTCGAACCGTTCAACAGAATGTCATGAGATCGTTCGAAGCTCCCTTGTGTCCGGTGGAGTTCGCTCCTTCCTTCGCTGAGCCGATGGATCGGGATCAGGTTCATGGCGTACAAAAGCTTTGCGATGCGTGGCTTTCTGAATACATCTCCACGTGCAAGGAAGTACATGCGTCGGTCCAAATGGGTGGCGATGATCAAAGCATCAAAGAAGGAATTCGGGTGGTTGCTTGCGAGCAGCAAGGGTCCCGATATCGGTAGTGCTTCGACGTGCAACACACGGATCCGGCCGCAGTACAAATGCAAAGCCATGCGCACGGTTTTGCGAAGGATCAGATACATGTGCGTTGCCTATCGGACAGTGCGCAGGTCCAATGATAGTCCACCCACCAGACCACTTGCCTGTTCAATTGATCAGACCAGAAAAAGTGGCGCAAAATCTCGAGTGCAGCCATAAACACCCTTTGCCGCTATCAGTGCGAAGGATCATGTTTCCCTTCCCAAACATCCACTTGCCGCACGTCACCGCCAACGCGGAAGAAAACGGGCACCGGAAAGTGGCGCTCCAGTTGAACATCCAGCTTGCAAAATAGTCCGAGGGAAGAGTACGTCCATGTGGAAGGGATCGGTGGTAGTGAATGTGCGTACGGCATCATCGGCGTGCCCAGAGCACCTTGGTCAACTGCCGTTGTGGGGTGTAACAAGGAGAAACGTTCCAACTCATCTGCGGAAAGCCTTTCTTGGGCGAACAATGCAGAGCATGCCGCGAACGTTGCCGTAAGAAGCAACTGACGCATGGGCGAAATCCGATATGGCGCAGAACGGATCATGCCTCGACCTTCAACTGGGCGATCAGGTCGGTGTATGTGATCCCGAAATGTGCTGAAACATCAATGCACTTGCCGTTCCGGATCACCAACGCTTGCGGCGATTCGTGTTCGATCATATAGCGTTTTGCGATCGCGTTGGAGATCGATCGGTATTTCAGTAGATCAAGGAAGTACGCGATGTGTGCATCATCCACCGGGGTCCAAGCACGTTCCAATCGCCCCAAGGCTGCACTGCTTATGCTGCAACGCGTGCTATGCTTGAAAATGAGCACTGGCCGATCCTTCGATGTTTGATCGATGGCATCCAATTGGTCCAATTCGGTAAGTGCGATCCAGTTCATCAGGTTACAAAGATCGCAACTACCTTACCAACTTCGCCGGTGACGATAATGTCGTCAGTGACAACCGGAGCCGTACTTCACACTTTAACCTTATGCCTTTTGCCGTTGGACAAGTAGACAACCTAAGATCCAGAACAACCTTCAACTCGGATCTTCCAAAGAATGCGATCTTGCAGTCACTTTCCACCACGGGTGCTGATCGCAGCATGGAACACGAAGAGACCGAGATGGCCGCCCTTGCCGCGCGCTTTGTGAACAGCACTGCGCGCCACGTTTTCCTTACCGGAAAAGCGGGAACGGGCAAGACCACCTTCCTGCACAACCTGGCCCGAAGCACGCATAAACGGTACGCGATCCTTGCGCCCACGGGCATTGCCGCGCTCAACGCGAAGGGCGTTACGATCCACTCCCAATTCCTGCTGCCCTTCGGCACGTACATCCCGGAGCGCACCTTGCCCAACGATATCCCAGCGTACGGCAATTTTCACGACCGTGATACGCTTACGAAAAGGCATCCGTTGAACAGTATTCGGCGCAACGTATTGCGTGGTCTTGACCTGTTGATCATTGATGAAGTGAGCATGTTGCGCGCCGATCTCTTGGACGCGATCGATCACCGGATGCGGAGCGTTCGTGGTGTGTACGATCGCAGTTTCGGTGGGGTGCAGGTGTTGCTGATCGGTGATCTGTACCAACTGCCACCCGTGGTGAAGGACAACGAGTGGCAGGTGCTACGCAAGTATTACGCCAGCGCACATTTCTTCGAGGCGAAAGTGATCAAGGAGGCCGGTTATGCGCACATTGAATTGGACAAGATCTTCCGCCAACAGGACGGTGACTTCATCGACATCCTGAACAACCTGCGGAACAACACGGTGAGCACGAATGACGTGGAGGTGTTGAACTCGTATTATAAGCCGAACATCCCACAGAGCGAACAAGAAGGCGTGATCACGTTGACCACGCACAACCGCACCGCCGATGAGTTGAACCAACGTGCGCTGTCCGCATTACCAGGCATGGCGCACAGTTTCGAGGCCGCGGTGTGCGACCAGTTCCCGGAGAGCATGTATCCCGTTCTGGTCGATCTCCAACTCAAGGTGGGTGCACAGATCATGTTCATTCGCAACGATCCGGAGAAGAAATACTTCAACGGAAAATTGTCGAAAGTGAAGGCGATCGATACCGACGGTGTGCATGTGGAAATGTTCGAATCCGGCGAACCGTACACCCTGAAGAAGGAATTGTGGGAGAACAAACGGTATGTCGTGGATGGCACTTCGAAGGAGCAGAAGGAGGAGATCTTGGGCACCTTCGAACAGTATCCGGTAAAGCTGGCATGGGCGATCACGGTACACAAGAGCCAAGGACTCACATTCGATAAAGCGATCATTGATGTCGGTAGTGCTTTTGCTCCCGGGCAGGTGTATGTTGCGTTATCGCGTTTGCGTTCGTTGAACGGGTTGATCCTTCGTACACGGATATCTCCATCGGTGGTATCAACTGACCGGGATGTAATGGCCTTTAGCGAGCGGATGCACACCCAGCAGCCGTTGCCGGTCCAATTGAAAGAGCAACAGCGCCAGTACCTGCAGGCCGTATTGAGCAGTACCTACGACCTGGGCGATATCCAGAAGAAAGTGGGCTTCGTGCAGAAGGACCATACCGAAGTTGGAGATTTCGAGGATGAAACGATGCGATCCGCTCTTGTGCGTTTGTCGGAAAAGTTGAACGCTGAGGAAGCGAACACGCTAAAGTTCCAGTACCAGTTGTTGCGATTGCTGCATGAAGATGACAGCGATGGATTGTTGGAGCGGATCGAGAAAGGAAGTGCGTACTACGGCGCAATGCTCAAGCTCAGTATGAAGGAACTACTTCAACACATTGCCCAAGTTGAACAAGTCAGTCGTTCGAAGAGCTACTCCGAAGACCTTCACGAGATCGACACCTTGCTTGTCTCGAAGTTCACGATGATCAACAAGGCTGAATACGTAACACGTTGCATCTTGAATGGTGAAGAGATCAAGCGCAAACCGGATCTGGAGAATTCCATCAGGGACCAACGCACCAGCTTGACCGCAGAGGTAGGCGAATGGGCAAAGGAGAACAGACCGAAAGTGACCACCAAGAGCGGCAAAAAGCGGGAGCGAGGCGAAGGAAAAAGTGCGCGAGCACCGAGAGAACGAAAGGGCAAAGCGGTAAAGGGTGGGACCTACCTGAAGACCTACGAGTTGATCAAAGCCGGTAAGGACATAGCCTCCATAGCCGCCGAGCGCTCACTGACCGAAAGCACCATCGAGAGCCATGTGGCCAAAGGGATCGCCGAAGGAGAAGTGGAGATCGGCATGTTGATGGACGAACCCACACGCAACACGATCGCGGACTACATTACCGGAAATCCCGAAATAGGTAGTAGTGAGGTCTTTGGTCATTTCGCTGGGCGTTATAGCTACGGTAAGTTGCGCATGGTACAGGCCTGGTTGCGGGTCCGCGAGAAGGGATGAGGGCCAATTAGGGAGCTTAAGGATACCGCAGACCTACGTCCAATAGATTCCTGAGGAAAAGCGGACCACGGTCGAAGGGTTGGCTGTATTCCTCATAAATATACTGTGGGTCAACTGGTTATGCCATTTAGCACTGGGTTTTGATCGAAATGTGGTTCATTATTATCGGGCGATGTGTCAGAATTAATGCGGAACCATGTACTTTTGCGCCCTAAACAAACAATTCAGTACAATGGCAAGTGGTAAAGTAAAATTCTTCAACACGGAGAAAGGTTTCGGTTTCATCACCCCCGATGAAGGCGGCAAGGACGTTTTTGTTCACAAGACCGGTACCCGTGAAGCGCTCTGGGAAGGCGACGCCGTCACCTACGAGGTGGAGGAAAGCCCGAAGGGCCTCAATGCAGTGAACGTGCAGAAGGCGTAAGCCCCACATACGATCCAATTGGGCGAAGCCCCTGCTGAAAAGTAGGGGCTTCGCTGCGTTCAGACCTTTTGGTCAATTGAAAAGGGTCGACCAATTTGACAACATAGGTCCAATTTCCTCGGTTCATTTTTGCGAACGAGAACATCGGAACTTCCCTTCCTTTATCTTGTGACTTGAGTCCCCGCTGTGCGGGATTTCGCCTGCGGCTCAACTTGTGCCTTTAACCCAAGGGATCGGCCAAGGCAAGTTCCGGATATTCGAACGGTTCGCTAGCGTGTACGTTATTTCCTACTCCGTCCTTACCCAACAGGGTATAGACCGGATGAGCAGCCATGGCATCCGAAGGGTAGGGACGGATCAACGCTTTGATCGCCGCTTCATCCGCTTCCGATCTTATCGGTGCCAACCAAGCCGCCTCTTCCTCCTCGGTGAGGATCACCGGCATACGCGGACCTTCAAGTTTTGGGTTGTTGTGCAGTTTGGACATCAGGTCGTTCCCTTCACTGGTCACGATACTGAAGGTCCGTAACACTTCACCCGTCTCCTTGTCCTTCCATTCTTCCCAAAGTGCGGCCAAAGCGAAATAGGGTCGGTTCTTCAGGTGAATGAAATAGGGGTAGGTCTTTTTGCCGAAATGATGATGTTCGTAGAACCCTTCCACATGCACAAGGCAACGCTTTTGTTTCGCTGCAATGCGGAACGCCGGCTTCTCGAAGATGGTTTCGCCCCGTGCGTTCAAGGTCTGGTTCCATAGCTTCTTTGCATGTTCCAAGTCCTTGGTCCATGAAGGCACCAATCCCCAAAGTGCGAGTTGGGGATCTTGTGGTTCGGCATCGGTGTACACCACCAACTTCGGGTGCGTGAATGCATTCGCAAAGTGGAGATCGAATTCTGGTAATGGGTTGAGCAATTCCGTCAACTTCTCCACGGCACCTTTATTTCCCCTGCTCTTTGCGATCCGGAGCGACATTTCCGTGCGGGCCTTTACACCGTAGCACATGCGCGAATGGATTTTATCTCGACGGACCCAAGCCTATACAAGAACATACAGAGAGGCACCCACGATCCATGTAAGTAAGAAGGACATGTATGCCAACCGCAGCGGTAAGTACTTCCGGCGCGATATGTAACGACCGTGGGCATGGAGTTCTTCCACGATCGCCTCGTGTGTATGAGGCGGAGAGCGCAGTACGGTGGTCATGTGCCGCTTGAATTCCACCAAGGTGAGCGGAATGAAGGTGGAAAAGTGGAGGATGTTCTTCGGCACATCAACACCACCATTGTCCGGCTTTTCCCTGAACCGAATGGCTGATTTCGGCAAGGTGGAATAAGCGCTGAAGAGAATGGTGATCAACGATCCGATGGCGATCACCCAAAGGTGCAACTTGGGTCCGACCAGTTCGTGGTCGGTCACTTTCATTAGCGCGAATTGCAGCATAACAGCAGATAGGGTGAGGATCAAATTGGCCTTCAGATCGCTCATCTGACTTATCGCCATCAGGTTCACGCGGCTCTGTTGCAGCATGATATCACGGTGGTCCGCGGTGTAGGGGTCTACATCGTCGTACTGCTGCGCCACGGGCGGTGCGTTCAAGGTGCGCGCCTCTTTTGCTTTCTGGATCGGGT
>Ga0209582_1000485_pt1 | contig 25077 bp, 9 predicted proteins | sample KloWWTmetKNB5Kit_FD_187176 | JGI IMG/M metagenome (GOLD analysis project Ga0209582, IMG submission 187176) | Active sludge microbial communities from Klosterneuburg, Austria, studying microevolution and ecology of nitrifiers - Klosterneuburg... | ecosystem: Engineered > WWTP > Aerobic digester >...
ATCTACATTAATAAATGTATACTTTTGTACTGGGTCTGTATTAAATAGTAATTGATTGATAAATGGATTAGCTTCAAAGTCTGGATTACTATTCATTAATTCTTTTAACTCTTTAGCTAAACCAGTAGTACTCATTAATTTACTTCTTAAATCTGACTTAGGCGCTAATAAAATACTTTTTTTAGTTAAATAATTATAGAACGCATCGTATAGAATTTTAACTGTTGCTTTATTCGTTAAAAAGTTCTCACCTAACTGATTAGACATTTGTGCAGCGTAGTCTCTAAACTTCTTACTAAATACAGGAAATGAATCTATATTATTATCCTGCATCATTAATATAGCAGTTTTATAATGCATACCTAATGGAGTTAATCTATTTACCTGATCTTTAGGTGTTGTTGAACTATCTATAAATTTAAATATAAAATTCTTAACATCTGAATTACTATTGAATATTTGTAAGTTATCATACGTTAGTTTTTTTGTATAAAATAACTCATTAAATAACTCCATTTCTCTAGGTGTTATTTTCATAATACTTCTTAATTTCTCTTGAAGTGTGAATTTATCCACCATAGTTTTACCAAAACCATCAACATCTCCCTTAGTCGCTAGTGTTTGTTTTGTGTCTATATCTGCTAAATTCTTTAGCTTATCAAATAAAGCTAATACCATATCAGAATTAAGGACATTTTTTACATCATCTACTCTAGGTTTTCTTATATCTTTTTCTACTTCTAAAGCTAAAGTACTAAGTTCAGTATTCTTATAATAATCAAAGTGCTGCCCAGCTAATTGTTTAACTGCTTCTGCATGTGTACTTCCATTATCTAATAATATACTATACTTTACTAATATAGGTGTAAAAGTAAAATCAACAATAAACCTATTGTCTAAACCAGCTTTAAGTAATAACACTACTGTTGATATAGTATTATTATTAATATTACCAGCTATTATAAAAGGATTTTTAGCTGCGTCTACAGATGCATTTTGATATTCTTTAGCGTTATCAGTAATATAATTACCAAACATATCAAACTTCTGACTTAAATCTATAAATCCATCTGCTGTTTTATTACCTATACCTAATTTATATGGTATATAAATACCAGCATATTGATTTAATGCTATATCAGATGTCAAATTAGCAAATGGTCCAATTAATTCTTTAGCTAATGTATTGTTACGTTTGATATTTAATTGGGAACTATTACCTGTAAAATTAAGACCAGTTTTAGGAGTTAATTCTGCACCAGATTCAATTACTTTTGTTTCCAAATCATTAGAATCTAGTGGAGTTACTGGTTCATCTAAATGATTATCTAATAATAACTTCCAATAATCTAATAATTGATTATTAAGTTCTCCAAAAGACCAATTACCATAATTGTTATTATTTGGTGGTTGTACATAATTTATATGATTTCTAGTTTTATCATATTTTATATCAGGTAGTACTACATAAGTCTTATCTACATCAAAGTCAGAACCAAACTTTTTAGTAGTTTCATCATATACTATTATAGTATCACCATAACCACGTGGTAATATACCTGCTATTCTTACTTTATCTATGGATGCTTTAGGTTGATTAGGTATTCTATATGCTACACCATCTAATGCTTTAGAATCAAAAGTCAGTGTTTTTAACTGTTCATCTGTTAAACCTTTAGCTATATTATATGGTATTAATATATAAGCAGACTTTAGTGGTGTAGAACCAGTAAGTTCTTTCTTTTCATCTGCTTCTAATAACCATCTAATATGTGTGTTATTAACATCAATACCATCAGTAAAGAACTCATTAGATGCTTGAATAAAAGCACCACCATTCATTTGTACTTCTGTAATATTCTTTTTTATTGCAGAATTATAAGATGCTTCTAATGCTGATAGTATTTGTGGCATTGCAGTAATAGGAGTTGTTCCTAATGCATCTCTTTGTACATCAGTTAAAGATTCTAGGTTTAATGCAAACTTTAATAGATCATTATTTTTATAGAAGTTTTCTGCTTTCTTAAAGTTTAATGTAGCTAATATTGAATGTATGTTTTGTATAAGTTGTCTACCTGTTAAATCAGGAGTATACATATTTTCAAATCTTATATTAGATACTATGTTCTTAATAAATTGTGTACCTACTAGATTCTTAGTTCCTTTATAATCTTTAGCTGTAAAATCTACTTGTAATTTCCAGCTAGACGTATTAAGTGGTAATTTAGAGAATGGTTGCGTTATAAAACCAGTTTCTAAAAAATCCCCTTTTGATGCGGTATCAAATACAACTTCGTCTATATTTTCTGCAATCATTTTATTATAAAGATCAGTTAATCCTTTAGAAGTAGCTACTAATTGTGGAGTTAATATAAACTGACTATACTTTATATAAACAGGTGTAGTAAAATCTGTATTATTTATATACAATTCACTTAAAACTCCTTTTAGTGGTTGTAAAAATGTTTGCGCATCATAAAAATCATCATAAGTAGCAGTACTGTTCTTTAATTTTTGATATAATTGATCTACCTTTACAGATGATTTATGTAAACCTTTAACTAGTTTATACCACCTGTCTAATGTAATATACCCTTGCGCATCAGTAGTATCTAATTGATTTTTTTCTTCTCCTGATTTATCATCTACTTTTTTATTATATGCTGCATGTAAATTGTCTAACTCATTATCTATTTGTGTTGTAAAATCTGCAAGTGTTTTATTAAGTTTTTTCTCCTTAATAAATTCCTGTACTTTATTTTCTAATAATGGTCTAAAAGTTTCAATTAACTCTCTATTATATATATTACTAGTTTTAAGATTAGTTTTGATTACAGCTAAGTTAAATTTAGTATCTTCTGTATTCTCTAAAGCATATTGATAACCTTTAGTTATAATTGCAGGTGTCCTTTTAGAGAAATCTGGACTATTTTTAAATGATGCTTGTGAACCAGTAAATAATTTAGTGGTTTCTATAAATGCTACGCTACTGTTAATAAATGTAGTTGCTACTAAAGCCTTTAAACTATTTGTGTCTCCATATTTTTGATTAAACTTAGTCACTACATCAGAATTAATATCTTTTAAAGTAACTAAATTCTTTTCGTACTGTGTAAATTCACTATTTATTGAAGATATTAGTTCTTGTTCTATATGATACAGTATGTCTTTACCATTACTATCTCTAAAAGCAGTCATTACAGCCCTTAAATCTTGATTTGGTTCTTTCTTATCTACTAACTCTTTTATAAATACAGCTACTTCATTATTAATTAGATTATCACCCTTAGGTGTAAATGCTGGAAATGAGTATATCTCTAACTTGTTCTTTTTTAAATTCTTATTTAATATATTACCAGTATAAGTAACTCTTTCTAATTCAGATAGCAAGTAATTATAAAATATACCTTTAGTGCCATCATCTATTTTATTTATACTACCATCAGTATTAAATGAAGCTATAGGTAGCCTTACCATTTCATTTGGTACTGCATAATATATATCAGATGTTCCTTTATCAGCAAAAGATAATGTTCTTATATAAGACTTAAAATGTTGTGGACTAAGTAATGAGTTTAATGTTAAATTAATATTTAATACTAAGTCATCTTTTAAAGAAATACTAATACCATTTACACCACGATCTTCTTGATCTCTTTTATCTGTTTTTACTAATAATCTAGATAATGTTATTTTTTTATTTTGTAGATATTGAGAATAATAAGAATGGTTATGTTCTACCTTAGAGTGTAGTTTTTGCATATAAGCATTAGATGCAGGTGTATTACTCTGCATAAAATTAACCATATTTTGTATATGTGATTGAAAATCAAATAAAAATATTGGTTTATTATCTGGTCCTTTTATAGTAGCTGCACCAATATGATCTTCAAATAAATATTGATACTTGGCTATGTCTATAAATGAGTTTTTAAATTCATTATAAATTTCTTTTAAACTTATCTTTTTAGCATCAATAATACTTCTATATTTAAAACTATTTGCATCTTTTGGATTTCTAAATCTTTTAGATACATGTTCATAAATACCAATAAGATCAATTAATGCTTGTGTAGTATAGTTTTTATTATTGTTATTATCAATAAATACGTTTATAAACTTATTATTCTTGCCTTTACTATATACATATAAATCTAAAGCGTTTCTATTAACTTTTACACCTAGTTGTGTATCTAAATAATTAATTATTAAATCAGTAGATTTATTATAATATTCGTTTAGTTGTTCTTGTGTTACAGATTTTGTTTTATTTGTTGCTTTAATTTTATAACCATCTTTACCAGACAACTCATTATCTAATTTAATAGTAGCATTAGATATTTCATCAATAGCGTCTTTATTAAATGTAACAATACCATCATCACTTACAGATAATAATTTACTTTCCCAATCAGCTTTACCATGCCATTTTTGTACTAATTCAGATGATGGTCCACTATTTCCACTTTCCCATACAGTTAATGAATAGTCTGTATTATCGTCTGTATCTTTTGGTCTATATGTAACTGATAAATAAGATTCCTTATTCAATGCCATAGCTGCATAAAACAATCCTTGCCTTTTACTTAATACAGTTTTCTTAGCTTCTATTTGTTGTGCTGTATCAGTAATACTTGTATTTAGTTTAGTAAGGTAAGTATATAACTGTCTTAATTCTGGTTTGAATTGTGCTAACTCTTTTAAGTTCTCTAATACCTTATATTTAGCTAAATTAGAATCAGTCATTATAGTTGTGTCATTAACTATTATATCGTTAAATGATCCCTGTAAATATTCTAATAATGCTGTATATAATGAATTATAATTTACAGCATCCCTTAAACCTGTATGTTTATTATAAACAAAATTACCATTATTATCTAATTTTGGAATAGAAGCTAAAAGAACTCTAACAAATTTAGGTGACTTTAAATTATAATTAATAATATTAGTATCTACAGTATGTGCTGATATATCACTAGTACTTTCATCATTAGTTTCTATTTCGTTGTTATCTAAATCTACCTGACCTATATTATTTTCAGCCTGTTCTTTAAGATCAGATTTAACTATATTTTTTAAGTACTTATTTGCTTCTACTACTAGAATATTATCTGGTAGTGTTTGTCCTGGTTCTAATAATTTTGCAGCATCATTTTCTGCTGCTGTTAATGTGTTATAATTAGTTAAAAACTTATTAAATGTTGCTGCTGCTTCTGTATCTGGATTTTGTTTATGGTGTCCTATAGCTAAGTAAATAGTATCTTTAACATGTTTATTTGTTATTTTTTCAATTACTTCTAAGTTAGTATTATCTAAAGCCATCATTACAACAGACTTAGCAAATTCTTTTGCTATTAAAGATGTAATACCTGCATTAGTTGTAGAGTATGCTGTACCAAACTTAGTAATTCTTTCTGTTCTTATTGGTGCATATTTATATTTACCTGTAGCTATATCAGAAAATAACCTATTAATCTTAGCATCATTATTTAAATTTAAGAAGTTAAGTATATACTTAATTACCCTATCGAATAAATTTAATACTTTTTTACTGTTATATGGTTCTCCAAAACGAATATAAAGTCTAAATGCTTCTGCTAAATTTTCTTCTGTATCTATTTTAAGTAAATCAGTATATTCTTTTTCACTTATTAATGCTCTTGCTACAGCATGAAATGCTTCATGGTATATAATACCACGCTCTCTATCATTCTTAGGTTGAAATGATGAAAATCTTATTCCAAAATTACTATCTTCTCCAATCAGCCCTTCTAATCCTGTAACAAAATAACCTAGTGCTATTTTATCATTAACTAAAGGTAATATATAATTATATTCTTCTGTTGGAAATTGTGGTAAATTCTCTTGTAGCCATTCTACTTGTTCTAATAATGTTTCATCTCTTACTAGTTCTGTAGCTGATGATATAGTAGAAAAAGCAGTATCATCTGGATTACCATCATACTCTTTTAAGAATTGATCTTCTGCATTATCAATAACATCTGTTCTAGGTAAATAACTTGGTGTTTCTTCTATAGTATTAAAAACTACTTCATCTACTTGTATTAATTGTGCTACTATTCCAGAATTAGTTCTTGCTAATTTAGTGGCGTTAGTACTATGACCAGTAGCTACAAATTGATTATAACCAAATTCATCATTTATATTTATACCTAGTATAATAGCATTATCAGTATACGGGGTTTCAATTCTACTAATACCACTTAATTTATTAAATGTATCAATAGTATCTTTTATACTCTTATTAATACCTTCTTTAGATGACTTTCTAAATTTAGCTGTAAAGTATTTTAATGCTTTTTCATCACTTTCTTCTAAAGCCCTACTTACTTCATTTAAAGCTACTTTAAATTCTGAACTTTCTAATCTATTAGTTTTATCTTTTGTTCCTTTATTTATTGTAACAAGATTAGAAATTAAGTCAAATATAACTAGTGGTGCTATTCCAGATGATACTAATACCCCATCTACTGTTATATCTGTAGGTATTACAGCTTGTGCAGGATTATCTATTATTATCTTAGCTGCTTCTAATAATAACTTGCTTTCTTGTAATGTTAAATTATTTGCTTTTAGTCCTTCTAATATTATATTACCTGTTGGTGCTACAGTTCCGATAGCTAATGTACCAGGATTTAAACTGTTAGATTTTATATCTGTTAAATCAGTTATTGGACCACCGTCTATTTCATTATTTTCTTTAATAATATAAAACTTATGTACTTTACTATTAAAATCTAGTATTTGATCTACATTATTATAAACATCATCTTTTCTAGCTAATGAGCCGTAATCTTGTTTTATTATTCTAGATTGTGGGTTTTGTCCTGATAGTATCTTACTTAATATCTGTCTCTTTTCATTAATAACAAATTGCTTATATTTATTAAATTCAGTATTAGTCATTTTACGACCATCTTCTAAAACTACATTACCTACTTCATCATATATTAGGTTTTCTAATCTAAAGTAACCATCATCTACTAAATAGGTATAGTTATAATTATCTAACTTAACTTTTACTTCTAATGCTAGTACTAATTCATCAGATAAGTAACCTAATTTGTTATTAGGGTCATTTAATTGTTGTTCTGTATAAGTAACACCATTATTTAAAAAAGCCATAACAGCTTGAATACCTGGATATTTATTACTATTCTCTTGTCTAGATAAACCAAACACACTAATCATAGTTTTATCTATCTCATAAGATACTATTCTATTTAATGCTGTTATAGATGGGTCGTCTAATTCATAAATAAACCTTTCAAATGATTCTTTAATTTCATTAGCTAAATTTGTTTTACTAGAAACTAAATAATTACCTAATAATGGGGCTTTTTTAGTTCTTATAATACTAGTTTGTTCAAATGTTGTTGCTATTACTGGATTATCTACAGTTGGTGTACTATTATCTGTAGCAATTATTGAATCTACTTGTAATTGATTACCACCTAATCTTGCAGATTTATTATTTATTTCTGTTATTTGTTCTTCTGTTAAACCACTATCTACTGGTCTACCTGTTTCTATAATAGCATCATTAAGAACTTCCATTAATTGTCTGTCCTGTACATCTATATGATTACTGCTATTATTATATAATAAATCTTGAAATTTACTTAATGTTTTATTAGTATCTATAATATCCTGATTGTTCTTTTCTAAGGTATTTTTCGTTTTATCTAAAACTTCAAGTAATACTTTTTTAGATTCATCAGTTAAAGCATCTAAAACTTGTGCTTCATATATCTCAATTTCTTTTTCTATCTGTACTGCTTGTTCAGCTAATTTATTTAACTTTAATTTGTTTAATTCTATTGTTTGCTCTATTAATGGTATTAATGTTGGGTCTTGTTTCAACATTTCATCAATAGTAGAAATCTCTTGTGATGTTTGTTCTTCTTCTGTTTGTACTGATTCTATACCTACAGATTCTTGAACATCATTATTTATAGTAATACCTACTGATTCTTGCGTTTCTATTGTTTCTGCAATACCTGTAGAATCTGGAATAGTATCTTCTTGTTCTATTAATTCGTTTGCTTTTTCGTTAGTTGCTTCTTCTACTAGAGCATTAATAGCTTGGTCCTGTATATCGCTTACTTGACTTGGTGCTAAAGCATTAGTTAATTTGAATACATTTTTTAATGCTTCTAACTCATAATAAGGTATTTGATTCTTTTTAGAGAAACTATTTGCTATTTTATCTATGCCCCTATTATATTCTTCTTTAGTGGTAGGTTTTAGATCATCAACTAGTTTTTCAAATAAAGCATTATCTTCTTTACTTGCTTTTCTAATTGTATCATCTAATACTGTCTTTTTAATACTTTTAAGTTTTAGTGCTAATTTTTCTTTAGCTTCTAACTTCTTTTGATGTTTTTTAGATTTAAGTATTCCTAATTGTTCTCTTGTTTGAGTACTACTTTTATCTAAACTATCTAGATATAAATTATGCTGATCTAACTCTGCAAGTAGATTAGCTGTTTCTGCTGATTTTAAGAAATCATTATATAGTTTCTTTTGTGTTGGTCTACCTTCGTATGGATTAGTATATGGATTATTTAATACATTCTCTATATCTATTGCTATAGAGTCACTATCTATTTCTATTCCTTTCTTTGGAGACTTAAATGTTTTAGCATGTTCTATTAACTTAGCTACTGTAGCAGATTTATCATTATTTATTAAAATTTTTTGTTTATCGTTTGATCTTAATAGTACTTCCTTATGTACTACTTCACCAACATTTTTTAAATTAATGTTATCTTCTACTAATTTAGCTGTAGCATTTATATCATTAATTATTTCTAATGCTTTTGTTTTTGTTTGTGTACTATTTGAATTATTAGTTGCTATCTTATTATACATAGCAAGTAATGATGGTAAAGTACCATTACTTACAGCATCAGTTGTTTGTTCAGCTATAATTATATCTTCAATAGCAGTTTGTGCTATAGCATCACCAGTTGTTTTAGCTATAGTATGTTGTTGTAATAATTCTTTTACTTTTTCATTTCTTGATAATGTAGCTGCTGTTGTTAGTAGTAAATCTTGATCTACTATATTCTTATCAGCTATACTATTATATTTTTCTAATACTGCTTGTTGTTTCTGATAGCTGTCTTTTATATTACTATAATTTGAAGATACTATAGCACTACCACTCATAAAACCTAAAGTAGCACCAGCTAATGCTTGTTCAAATGCTTCCAAAGATATTAGATCATCTAATAATTCTGAACTACCATACTTAGCGTTCATTCCTCTAGCTATACCAGATTTTTCTGCTATATAATTACCACCACCTTCTTCTATTGCTTCTTGTGCTGCTTCTCTAAATCCAGCACTAGCTAATTGTTTTAATGGTTTTTTAAGCAGTTCTCTTTTAATTCCACCAACAAGTAAGTTAGCACCAGTTAAGTTTGTAACAAAGTTTAAACTATTTACTGCTGCTGCTTGTGAGAATCCCTTTACTGCTGCTTGATGTGCCTTTTTAGTTTCTTCTGGATTAGCTTCTACAAACTGCTTTAAATACTGATCTTTTAATTCTAACTCAAATTTAACAAGTTCTTGTTCACTAACATCTTTACCATGTTCTTTAAGAAATGCCATTTGTTTTTGCATTTCTTGGTTAACATAATTATTTTGACCTGCTGTAAAAGCACCATCAGTATGTTTATCTAATGTTTGTGTAAATACCTTACTAGCTACATCAGTAGCTATTTGTGCAGTCTCCATGTTATTCATAAGTGCTGCTGTAGATAAAGTATTAGCTGTAGTACTTAATCCTATTCTAGTTCCTGCTTTAGCTACAGCAGAACCACCTAATAAATATGGTATTAAACTTCCAGCACCACTAAATACTAAGTCTGCCCAGTATTTAGGGTCTTTTAAAACACCAAAACCATCATTAGCTATAGATTTATTTTGTAATTTATATGTTTCTCCAATTGCTCTATTTTCTTTAGCAGCATCTACAAATCCTTTAGATATGCTATTATCTTGTAGTAATCCTAATAGTTTTTCAAAGTTATTTAAACTTTCTATTTCTGTTAGGTTTTTAGCTTTGTTTTCATCCATATACTTGTTATATGATTGAAATACTCTATCTGCTAGTATTCCTATTGCATTTGCCCCATTTCCAGATGATGCTGCAATGGCTAAATCTGTTTCTAGTGAGTTTTCATTATTAAATAGATTTTTACTTGTAGGAAACCTAAAACTAGCTGGTGCTGTTATAAATGCTCCAGTATCATCTATACCTGCTGTAAAATTATAACCAAACAAATTTAGCATCTTAAAATCCATTCCTGGTATACCAGGAAACATAGTTTTAACTGACTTTTGTAGTTCATTATCTACAAGAACTGTTTGTCTTAATGCTTCATCTGCTGCTGCCTTACTAGTAGTAGCTATTTCATCTTGAAAAAAGTCAGTATCTTCTTTTTCAAATGCTCTATCCTGTTCTTCTAAAAACTTAGAACGTTCTTCTTCTTTTCTTTCTTTTTCTATTAAGTTTAAATAGTCATCTTTAGATTGTTGTATAGTATCTTCTGGAAATACTTGTAGTAAATTTATCTGATCTTCTGTTAAATTATCATAGTCTAATGGGTTTTCATTATCTCCTGTAAATGTAGGTATAGCTTTAGCTGCTCTTTCTAAATCTAAAGTTTCTTTATTATCTTGTATAGCAGCATTAGCTGTTCTAAAATCTACAAGTTCTTTAAGTACATTACTATTTCTTATTTTTCTCATTATTATTAATTATCTTCGTCGATGTTAATATCAGTTGTTTTTACTGTAGCTGGTAATTTTGGTACAAACTCTTCATTTTCAAAACCATATACACGTAAGTATTTTTCAAATTCTGCTAGTTGTTTAGTATCTTTTAGATTAAACGTAGTATATTCTATAACAGGCACACCATTAATAATTTTAGCAGTATTCTTTTTTACTTTAGCTACTGCTGTTTCTTTATTAGTTTCGTCATTTTTATCAAAATATAATTCTATATCTTCTGGTGAAAATGTATTCAAGTCTTTACCACCATTTAACTCTACTTTACCTTTAACAAATGGTCTTACTACTTTATAATTTATATAATCTTCTGTTTTTTCCCAAGTAGATGGTCTTGTTATTTGAGATATTAAATCATCTACTTGTGCATTAAATAAATTATAAGTTCCTTGATATACATCTGGCTGTAAATTCTTATCCACAGTTTTTAATTTAGCCCATACTCTATCTAGACTACTATTTGCATTAATCCATGAATGTTGTTCATCTGCTTTTGCTGTACTATCACCATCACCACTACGTCTTATAGACCCAGCATTAGGTATGCTAGTTATTTGTACATCTTCTTGCATACCTTTTAGTACACCTGCATATAATGCTCTACCTAATCGTGTAGTTTTGTTAAATGAGTTAGTAGCAGAATCCCAATAATTTGCTTCATTTACTGGTTCTTCTGTTCCTGGTACATTATATCCAGTTGCTCTATTATATTGATAGAACGAATTAATAAATTCTTGTGGAACACTATTTCTTAATATTTCTTTTATTCTTTCTGCTGCTTTTTTATCTTGTCCAGTTATACCTACTATATTACTAGTAGCACCACTTAATATATGTTTAACACGCATTTCATCGGCATTTTCAAATTTAGATATAGTTGCTATTTCTTTAGATAACCATTCTTGTGCTTCTTTAGGTTCTACATTAGCATACATCATTGGTTCATTTATTGTACCGTATTTACCTAAATCCGTATTAAATGAACTATTTGTTAAATTAGTATCATAGTCTTTTTTCCAAAGACTAAATAATTCTGGATTATCTTTATATACTGTTTGTTTAGCAGCAACATTACCCCAATATTGTTCTCCCTGCTCTTTAAGTGCTTTTAATTGACCTGCTGTAGCATCATCACTTATCTTAGATGCTAGTTGTTTTATTCTAGCATTATGTTGTGCTATATTAGATGGGTCTTTCATAGCAGCATCATTAATTTCATTCTTTTCTTTTATATAAGAACTAGTTATTCTTTTATAATCTTCTTGTGATTGTTGTGATGGTGCTAATTTTATATCAAACAGCTTGTTAATTCCAGCAGATAATGCATCTGTTTCTGCTGCTTTCTTATCTAAGTCTTGTGCTGCTTTATATAATAATGCTTCTGGTAATTTTCTAGAGTAATCTATAAAATCCTTTGGTAATGCTATTTCTGTAAATCTTCCCATTATCCTACTGCTTTCTTTCGTGTAAATGTTAAATTACCTTTAGCATCTTTTCCAATATTCATATTAGGAAATAATGCTCCAAGTGTAGATAAGAAGTCATCATTGTAATTACCTTCATTTACCATCTTTCCTATATGTTCTTTACTGCTTCCTATAGCTTGTGCTGCTCCACTAAAATTAGATATAATCTTACTTCTATCTTCTGCATCTCTAACTTGTTTTTCATCAGCACCTTTCATTACTACACTATCTCTTTGATTTTCTGCATTAGCTATAACAGTATCTAGATTTATTCTTCTATCTGTTGTTTGTGCTGCTAACTTATTTTGTGCATCTTGCCCTACTAAATCACTAGATAAGTTTAATGCTCTGGCTACATTTAAAGACCTTGTACTATTATTATTAGCTAGTTTAGCACCAGCTACTTGATTAGTAATATCATTCTTTCCTTGATTCAATGATATATTTAAATCTCTTTTAGCTGTATCTAATGTTTCTAAACCTTCTCTACCGTAATCCTGATAAGCATTTACATTATCTTTAGTAGTAAAAGCATCAATAGCAGAAAATATAGTAGGTGCTATACCTTTTATAAAAGTACCTGCTTTACCTATATCAAATACACCATCTTCATCAATACTAGTAGTATCTACTTTCTTTTTATCCATTCCAGCAGCAATAGCATTAAGTGTTGGATTTCTACTTAGGCTTGTTACTTCTTTAGCTGGTGTTTCTAGTGGTGCTATAGTAATCCTTTTATCTACTTGTCTATTATTAGGTGTTGGTAATAAATTATTTTGACCACCATTACTACTTAATATGTTAGTATTTAATGTGGGTATTTGTTGTATTCCAGTATCTATATCATTAATTTGTTTTGATAATTGTGGTTCGTTTAATGTAGTAAATAGTGAGTCTCTTTTGTTTTTTGCTCTTATTTCTGAATCGCTTACACTATCTTTATATTCCCTATTAAATTTATTTTGCATTCTTGCTGGTGGTATATTATCAGTTTGTTGTATTAAACTATTATTATCTTTATAATAATTAAAAGTATCCCTTCTTTTATCGTTTTTATCTATAAATTCCATAGTACTAAATCCATTATCTGCCATTACACCTTGATACAAATTATCATCATCTACTATATAGTTTATACTACCAGCTAATCCTTTTGGACCATATCTAAGTGCTGTTGCCCTATTAAATGTAGGGTCTGGCTCTAATTGATTTAGTTGGTCAATACGTTTACTAATAGCATCAGTAAGTGATGACTTGCCTAATCTATCTTTAGCTAATGTTAGACTTTTATCTAATGGATTAGCTGCTATCTTCTTATCAAGTTCATCTAGAACTTTTAAATAATTTCTCATGTACTTGTTTATTTACTATGTGTATGTGTACATACAATCTTGAATAAGTATCTAGTATTTCAAATGCGGTAACTGGTTTACTACAGAAATATCTGTACTTATCTTTAGATCATCAAATTTATCCATTATTAATCTAATTACCAAATATTTACTGTTAAAATAATACTGGTCTTGCCAATTTTTATTCAAATCTATACATTCTTCATTTAATACTTTATTACTATATCTATAGTCAATTTGCTCATTTTCGATAAATATAGGTACATTTAAATCTGTAACCATATCTCTGAATGTGTTGATATTCCAATTATCTACACGACGTAATACATTTGAATCATCATTAAATTCTTGTTGTACATCTAAATCTACATATCCAGAACATTGCCTTTCGTTATATACAAGTAGTTTATTAAATGATCTTTTAACGTCATTTATATATGACTTATACTCTTCATTCCATTTACTGTTAGTAGTAGATAATGTAATAGATTGATATAGATGTTTTATAAACTGATTGTTAATTACAAACTCTACTATATGTGGATATTTTATACCAAAATAACTAGCTAGTTTAGATTTCTCATGGAATCTCCACAAGTTATTATCATTTAAATTAGCATATAAACTATTCTTAAATGTAATATAGTTATCTGGTATATAACTATGAAATGAAATCCACCCATCATTGAGCATACTAAAACTTAATGTCCAACACCTATTATAAAAATAAGTATTATCGTTTATATCTATAATAGCATTATTTAACATAAAGCTATTACCTATAAACTTAATATCTTTATTTTTAGGTATATAGTCTTTCTTAGTTATTAATATACGCTTTTCTATTTCATCATATGCTGCATGAAATCCACAATAATGATATGAATTTGTCTTTAACTCTGGAAAGTAATTAACTAAATTTAAAGGAATATTCAATTCTAAAAATTCTTTATACCCATATTCTTCTCCTGCTAGATTATTAATGTTTTTTGTTTGATCTGTTTTATGAGTACCGCTTTGTAATAGCCATATTTTTAGATGTGTTACATCTATAAGTAATACTCCTTCTGGTAATACTAAGGTACTAAATTTACCAACATTACCTAATCTACCATTAGAGGCACTAATTACTTCCCTAGCTGGTATTTCAAAGTAACTACCAGTTCCAATAAATGATACTAATTGATCTGTAACTCTTTCTTGAAAATTTCTAGGTTGTTCTAACAGTGCCTCTTGTGTAGATATAAAAAGCATATTATCTTTCTTATATAAATCTACTATTGGACCAAACTCTGATTGTATATCTTTATAGTTATTAGGTAAAAATACCCTATAATTATCAGTTAATTCTTCTTGAAATGACTGTAACGAGTATGGTATTCTATTGGTAAATTCTTCTTTACATTGAGAACAATGATTATATGTACTAGGTATTGGATAATATCTTTTAGCATATAATATTGGATTAAAATCATTATTTATATAATAAAATTCTGGACATACAATAGGTCTTAATATTCTACCATCATCTCCTTGATTTTCTTTTTCTTCTGTTGTTAATGGTGCTGTAAAGAACTTATTTTGTAAATGTGCTTTAATAGCTGGTGCTGATAATGTTCTTAGTACTTTAGTACAATCGTCATTACCGTCTACTCTTAATTCCCAATTTATATATGAATCAATATAAATACCATCAAATATTTCAACTATATATGCTATTAATCCATCTACCCCAGCATTACCTGCCTGTGCTTGTAAGTAGTGTTCTAAAAACCATTTATAATTATTGTTTCTTAAATTGGTCATAGCATCATCAATACTAGCTTGTGTAATACCTGCTGCTAGTACTGCACCACCTACACCTAATGCTAAATATAAATTACCTGTAGATGCTGCATCTAAAAATGCATTTAATGCTGCACTAAATGCAGATAATAATGGACCAATAGAATCTGCATCATAAAATGCAGTAACATAATTAACTAGGTTAAATTTAGTTACATAAGTATCACCACCATATATCTCCTGTACTTCATTAATTGTTAATAAATTATTATGGAGTTTTCTATATGTTATTGTATCTAAATTATTATAGACATCTTTATTAATCATAATAGATGCATACCCAATAGTAGGTAGTTCTCTTTCTAACCCTTTTAAATATGTAAGTCTATTAGATATAGATAAATTTACTATTTTATATCCATCAGAATCATAATGTGTTCCTAATACTGGTATACTATGTACATCTTTAATAGGCAAATTAGTAATAGTAGTACCTAATTGACCACGCTTCATATTAAATCTACCATAAACTATATTAGTATCATCTGCTCCTTGAAGTTGTGATGTTTGTTGATATTCTATACGTTCAGATTCTATTATAAGATCATTAATCGCACTTGTTGGTATATCTGCATATGGATAATAGTATCTTAAATATCCTTGTACATTAGTTAAATTTAATAATGTACTTGGTGAGTAAAATCCAACATCATCTTTATTTCCAAACCAATCATTTCCATCTTCTCTAAAAACTGGACCACCTGGTACAGAAACTTCTAAAGTGTTTCTTCTATAGTGATTGTAAATATAACCACTCCCTTTATATTTTTTCTCTTTAAAAAATTCCCTAAAAAATTGACTACTAAAAGTATTTGGCATTTTTAGTTGCCTAGTTACTATACCATTATCTAATACAGTTTTATCTCCTTCTGTTTTAATACCACAACTGAAATAGTGAGAATCATATCCTACTGGATATTCTATATTAAAAAACTCTAATCCTAATAGGTTAATATTATTTCCAGTATCAGTAGGTATTAATTTTCTATCGGGTAATCTATGATGTCTTATTCTTTGACCTGTTAATGGATTACCGCATATATCTGTACCCCAATAATCATCTATACAATCTGAATTAATTGGGTCTTGATAGTAACTATTCTTAGTTTCATAGTAAGCCATTATAATCTTACCATCATCAACAACTCTAGCAGTATTATAAACTTCCCATCGTAATGGATGGTCTATCTCTTTATCTAGAATTAACTGCTTCATAAAATCTAGAAAAGGCTTCCTGTTTAATAGTTCAGCAGATAGTGCGGTGCTATTACCATAAAATCTTCTAAATGCAATTATTATAGCTTCTGCTGTTTCCCAACCAGCACCTACTGAATCTCTATTATTATTAGCATATACAGTACTATCCCAACCATTTAATGTATTAGATGATTCTACTACAGTGTTTTCTTTTATATAATATTGTATAGTATATTTGTCTTGATCTATAGTATTTCCATTTCTTTCGTAAGTAATACTATTAATAGTAAAACTAATGGTACTTTCTTTAACACATATTTCTCTTATAATAGTTTCACCTAATGAACCATATATATTAATACGCTTAACAATATCAATTATTTCACTACTGTTATTAGGTTTATAACTATAGTTTATAATTACCCATTCATTAATAGTTTCAGCTAAAGTTATGCTAATTTTAGCACATTTAGTTTTAATAGTTTGTGATTGTCCATTATATATATCACTTAAATCTTCACAAGTAAATGGATTAACATCTAATGGTCTGCCTGGAATATGATGTGGTCCAGATTCTTGACCTGTTTTACTATCTACATATGTTATTCCTAAACTTATTACTTCGTTAGGCATATGTGATGCAAATTCTAAATAATTTGGATTATTTGGATGATAGCTTGATTTAGTGTTAATTTTATCAACAGTTTTATATACACAACCTACTCCTATTTTAGATGCAAATTTTTGATGTGCTGCTGCATCTATCTTAGTTCCTTTAACATTACCTAATATTAATTGATTATCTATTTGTTCAATAGCATTTGCTCTATTTATATCAGTTTTAAATGCTACAACATCTGATAGTAATCCATCATATAAATCATCTAGATTATTAAATACATACTTGTTTTGAGTTATAGAAAATCTTTCACTATACTTTACTTCCGATATAGTACCTAATTTATTATTTATGTAAGCTACAGCTATTCTATAAAATTTAAAATCTTGATCTATATTACTTATATTAAATTCTACTGATTTAGCTATAAGTAAATCATCATAAGTACCTATTGGTAAATCTGTACTACCTTTATATAATAGTATTGGATGTGTACTATGTACAAAATGTGTAGGATTTAAATCATCATCTAAATATTGTATTGCAAATATAACTGAACCTGCTTTTATTCTACCCCCACTTTCAACAACTTTTATATTACTTATGTTAGGTATCTTAGCATTTTTAATTAGATTAAATTTATTTACATTCCAATCACCATTGCTCTTAAAGTTGGAACTTCTGCTAAAGTTAAAGAATCTGATTGGATTATAATCATCTGTAAAATAGATTACATCTTCACAACCGTTTCTCAACCTATATGTACAGTCTATCTTATATAAATTACTAAAGTTTAATTTAGCATTTACATGAGTTACATAAATAGTACCATCAAATATACCTATCTCACTTAAATTATTATTAGTTGAAAATACAACTACTCTATTATTAGACATATAACTAGTACTAACTATTATATATCCTGGTTTAATTTGATTCTTTAGTATAAAACCATATTCCGTAGAAAGAATATTATTTCTAACTACGGAATTTAAAGAGTAAGTATAAGTATTTTCTGGCTGTCTGTTAAGTATATAGTCATTAAACATCTTACTATAAACAGGCATTGTACTATTCTTATCCATAATTTAAATGTAAATCGTTAAAGAAGTTCTGATAAGTAAAATCATTAGGTAATAAAGACTTATTCATTGCAGTAAAGTTTTCCATTTGACTAATCCTTAATTTAGTCTTTGCCCTACTTATTGCATATGTAGCATGTTCTTCATATTGTATTTTATTATACTCTAAATTTCTTAGATTAGTGTTACTACCTTTATTATTAAACTCATTTTCAAAATACTTCCACTTAATATAATATTCAATAGCAGCTTCAACATACTCGTCAGCAGGTAGCATAGGAAATCCATTTTCATCTATCTTATGTCTTAATATAGACATAGCTATTATACCTTCTGGAAATGATGTTATTACATGTGGATATTTAATATTATATTCTTCTCTATGTGATACTACTACATCCATCTGATTTACACATTCTAGTGCATTAAACATAGTATTACTAGTTAGATACATTGGAGTAAAGTTAGACTGACAGTATTGTGATGCTGCCCAAGCTTCATATAATATACCACCTACTTCAAAAAATGGTACAAAAGAATTTACATTTAGTACATCTTCTTTATTATATTTAGTACAACTACAACTAGCTGTAGGTATAACTTTAATTACTTCATTATAGATAGTTTTTGGACATACGTTTGCAGCTTCTGTTGCTTTAGGATTAAGTAACGTTTTTAAATCACCAGTATAATTATATTTACCTATCTGATTAATATCAATAGTACCTGTAGGTATTTTACCTTTATGATTAACTATTGGAACAAATACTACTGAATTATCTAATAATGGGTTTATTAATATCCTATCTAGTGCTTGTCCAGCATATTCTATAATATCACCATTATTAATAAACATAGAATTACCTAAATTCATTCTAGCAATGATAGTATTTATAGATGTATAATTTAAATTACTCATTACTTAATTTTTAATTTTTCACCAATGTATCTTTTACCATTCTTAGATACTGCTGCCATTGCCCTAGCTGCTCTCCTTACTGGTTTGAACTTATAAAAAGTAACATTAGTATTAGTGGATATTCTAATTTCTGTCTTATCCCACTTAAAAGCGTTATACGTAAGATCATCATTTAAAAAATATATGCACTGCACACCATTTAATTCTGGATTAGATTCCCATAACTTTTTAGTAGCTACTGGGTCTATCTTTAAATTAACTGGCTTGTTATTTTCATCTAGTTTAGTACTTTGGCTTTTAGTAACCCCCATAAAATTACCTACACCAAATGCAAATTTTATAGCTTCACCGTCTATAATTTCATCTACTATAGATTGTCCAATTTCTTCTAATATTTTAGATATAAGTATTGGTTGTAAATATATATACTCTCCTGGATATATATTAGCAAAATGCTTCATAAATTCTGGACTTCCAAAACTATCTTTCTTCCGAATTGATGTCGGTAGTTCTCTGGTATGCATCTGTTAATTCTTTATAATTTGCAATTAATTCTTGTAATGTTAATTGTACAGCTGTATCTAATAACTTACCACTTAAAGGAAATTCAAAATCATATATTGAATCACACTTAGGTAGTACTATGTCTGGATTCATACCTTTAGTATTACATGAGTTACACTCTAATACTTTAATAGGATCGTCAAATATACCACTAAAGTTAATATATTCTATTGGTTCTTCATCTATATAGTTATTAATTACATAAATATAATCATTATATACCATAAAATGTGGCATATCTGCTGTATATTTTTTAAACTTAATAGTATTAAATGATTCCCATGTCGTTTCTATAAATATTAAATTACCATCTAGTGATGTAACATTCTTTATTTCGTAGTTAGTTGTATTACTTAATGTTTTTGGTAACTTACACTCAGTTCTATATATCTTACACCCTACTAGATTTAAACAATTACATTCTGCTGGTGATGACTTAATTAATTTAGCGCAAGTAATTACCTGTTCGTTAGTTCTAGATATTCTTTTATCGTCACGTAATCTATTTTCTATTACAGTAGCACGTTTACGAATAAATGTATAGTATACATACCTAAGTCTCATTAATGATGCTTCCATTAATAATTCCTTAGCTACAGTTAATCTAATATTAGATAATATTTGTCCTAATAGCATAATATTCTTTTAATTTATCAGTTACATCAGGTAACTTAAATAATGTGTACATAGAACTTGCTGATCTTTTAGCTACCCATATTACATGTCTTTCTTTTACAACTAATCCTGCTTCTTCAAGCATTATTTGATATCCGTTGGTCTGGATGATATATTTATTATATGGACTATTAATATAGTTGTCAAAAGGATAATGTAAATCATCATTATAGGTTTTAAATAAATTTTTGTTTGTTTTATAATCACTAATTATAAAAGAACCATCTCTTAAATCCTGTAATAATAAGTCTGCTGTACCTGCTATCCAATACTTTCTTGTGTACATTCTTATCTCTTTAGCTACTACTTTATAGTAACTTGGTAAGTTATGTAAGTATTGTTGTACTGCTTCTTTATGTTTACTGTCTACATTACCACCTTTCTCTCCATAGTTATGTGTGTTATGTCCACCATATACAGCAGATTCATTAATAAACTGCCATTGTTTTTTAATAACATCCTGTTCTACTCCTTTACTTTTAGCGGAGTTATAACTGGCTGCTTCTAAATTAAATTTATCAGCTAATCCTGATATTACAGATGACATAGATGGAATTTTTTTACCATCCAACATATAAGTGTGGGTATCTTCTCTAAACTGTAAATCTTGAAATAACATAATGCAAATATATAGAAAAATAGTGACATACGAATACATCACTATTTTATATATAGAAAAAAGGCTGATTATATTATGGAACTGTCTGGACACCATTAACAATTTTATAAATTAATACTGGTGTAGTTGCAAGAAGAACACAACCATTGATATCTGGTGGTCTATTATATACTTCAAAGTTATTACAAATATCATCTACATCTGTTATAGTAGTAGTTATATAACCAAAGTTAAAATTAGTGAATTGTCCAGATGTAAAACTACAATTATTTAAAAAACCACAAGCATTAATACTTGCTGGTAATAATTGTTCTCTGTATGAAAAAGTAGTAGGTCTATCTTCTGTAATATTACCACCTGTAGCTACTGGTGGATTTAAATATAATAAACTAAATGGATTAGTATCTCTTATCTTAGTAGTTTGTACAAAAGGTACTGGACTATTAGTACTATTTATTTGACTTATAAAAGAATCTATAGTACTACTACAACTAACACAAGGTACAACAGGATATTGATTTGTTATTGATACTGTAGTTGACCATGTAATAGTAAAAGATACATCATTAAATACTGGTAAATTACATTGATGAAATGCTGGATAATAATAACTTTGAGAATCTCCACAAGTAGTTTGCGATATTCTTACGTTACCCCTAACTATTCTATAATAATTTAAATTTGTAGGACTTGCACAACTAACAGGAGCAGGTAATGCAAAGTAAGATGTTTTAAATGCTAAATAATCTACATTATCTGTAAAGCTATATATTAAATTAGTTGCTGTATGTGTTAATGTGAGTGTTCCAGCCATCTGAATACAGCTTCCTGGAGAATTAGATATACCTAAATTACATTGATAATTAACACTATATGAATGATAGGTTGTAATTTGTTGTTGTATTGCTCCTATATAAGTTAAATCTGATGAGCATATTAATGGCTCACTAACAAATATAGTGTCACTACAAGCACCATCAGTACAGTCTATGTTATTTATATCTATAACTCCAATATCTGAACAAGTACAGTCAAAATCTTCTAGACATTTTAACCATAACTCCCAACTAGTATTTTGATTAAGTGGTTGTAAATAACTTGGTGTTATCTCTATTCTAACATATGAACCTGCAATAAATGGTGGAAACTCTACAATACCCTTAACATAATTCAGCTCTTTTACTAGTTTAGGAGTAACTGCATAATTTGTAACATTAATATCATTACCTATAGCAATATCTTCTAATACTGTTTCTACTGCTAAAGCATCAACGTGGGTTATTGTTACTCTGTCTGATACAGTATATCCCCTAAACTGGTAAGCTAGGTATAAATCATCTACAGTGTAATCAAAATGTAATGTTCTAGTAGCATTAGCAAAATTAGTATTAGCTGTATAATTAATTGTATGTGCATAAATACCAATTCCACCATTATCGCAACTAGGATTTACTACTGTTATTTCTGGTAAACATGCTTCTAAATCTGGTGATACTATTGCTCCTGGATATGTATCTGGTGCATATAATATACCATTAAGGTATACATATCTAATTATAGGAATATAAACACCACCTACAACTGGTATAGCAGCATTACCTGTAAATGGATGTTGTACTTCTATATCTGTGTCTGGTCCTTTACCTGTAGTAAATTGTAAATTTCCTGGTGATACACTATCTAAATACCAATCTATTACGTAGTTACCTACAGTACAATTATTAGATGCTATTACACCTACAGATAATTTACCTACTACATTTTGTGCAAATAGTGTTAGATATAAATTACATGTATCACATAATGCAGGTATACAACTAATTGTTACTTCATCCGATACAATAGGATCACAAAAACCTTGAAATACCTGTACTCTTAATGTTTTAACTTCTCCGTCTGGAACAGTATATGGTTGAGTACTTGTTACAAATTCCCAAAGTGGATCATTAAATTCTTCAAGTTGTGATGATGTTACTGTAGTTCCAGAACAAGTTGGTGTCCATGTTACTGTACAATCATTAACTATTATATCTACATCAGTACAACCACGAATATTGATAGTTAATAATCCTGTGCAATCACAATCTTCTGGGGCATCATTTAAAGATATGTTTAATAAATATGTTCCAAATAATATTGTATCAGTATTTATTATACCTGTACCTAGATTTATAGATGCAGATGTTGGTGAGCCACTAGCATATGTAAATGTATAATTAGCATTACTTATTACTTCTCCTAAATCTACACTTAATGTACCATAAATATCAAATGTACCATTATCAATACATACATTAAATGTATCATTAGGTACATTTAATAATACTTCAATAGTAACATCTTCTGTATCTGAACAAGTACCATTATCTACTTCATATGTAAATATATAAGTACCTACATTAATTCCAGTAGTATCAATAGTATTTCCTGTAACAGTAACTACTGAATTGCCTGGCTGCACATCTTGTGTCCAAGTACCACCAATTGTAGGACTACCACTTAATTGTTCAAATAAATTTACTACACACATTTAATCTTTATTTAGATTACTACCATCGTATATAATTACACAATGTTTTATTTTATTACTAACTATTATATCTACCTCATCAAATTTTAAATCTATTTCTTTATTTAATATTAAATCTAAATCTGATCTTACTCTAAACTTCTTATTTGCATATTCTTTAAATGCTTTTTTTAGACCTATAAATTCATTACTTGAGCTTTCATTATGATAATCTCCATTATAATAAGAACCAAACACGCCTATTCTTATATCAGGATATTTTAATATTATAGTGTTAATTATATTTTGAAAGTAAATGGGTAATTCATCTATGGTTGTTATTCCTTTTTTAGGTATACTTTCGTATTTTAATACATGTTTAGACTTGTGCCTTATACTAAAATTAACCATTAGTTATACATGGATAGGTTAATGTAGGATATATACCAAAACTTGCTGCTGGTAATGGAGTTACTGTTGATGGTGTAAATATTGGGTCTATACCACCAAAAGGAACTTTAAAAATAAAAGTAGTTCCTTTAGGGTATCTTAATATAAATATTTCGTCAGAAACCCAAGTATAACTTCCACCACTTCCAGCAGGTGCTCCTAATGTAGAACAGTTAGCTGCTATTTCTGCTGCTGTGGGGTATCTTGCTGTAACAGTTTGACAACTGCTATATGTTATATTTAAAGAATTAACCCAATCAGCAACAGCAGTATCATAAACATAAGATCCAATATTAACATAATTAGGTATTATTACAGGACTATTATAAACGTTACCATTAAACACAAGCTGAACTTCTATAGAATGTATACCATCATTAGGTAATATTATTTCTGTATGTTCTACTGCTACTGTTATTATATTACTATATTGTATACAACCTGGTTTAGTATATACTACTCTATATCTACCATCTATTGTTGGTACATGTGGTTGTACACTTGTAAAAGATAACCAGTTATTACTATTTAGTGGTGGCAATTCTCTTTGAAGTGTTGATGTATAACCGCTACATTCTGCCCAAGTTAATGCACCACAAGTAGCGTAATTTAAACTTGTTGTAGTATTACAATCACATACACAATTTATAGTTGTAGTATTACTTATTATATCTGGACATCCTGCTCTAGACATTCTAGTTCTATATTGTCCATTTTGTGTAGGTGTATATGGTGTTGTTGCACCACTAACTAGTACCCAAACACCATTAACTAATCTTTCTAGATATGTAGTATACGAATTATTACAACCTGTTATTGTTTGACTACCACTTGCTATTGTATTCCATGTAATTTGACATGGTGAACTTGTAGATGCTATATTAGGTGTACAACCACAAGGACAATTAAATTGTACTGGTAAACTTGTTACACTCCCACAATTTTCACTTAAC